>JGI12048J13642_10335857_pt1 | contig 10077 bp, 6 predicted proteins | sample ElkSlonscriptome_16_FD_13642 | JGI IMG/M metagenome (IMG submission 13642)
TTGATTCCGTAACATTTAATACAGACACCGCGTTTGCTCTCACAGGTCAGCGCACTGCGAATCTTCATGATCTCGATTCCGGCGTGATCAATACGATCCGCAACCGTTTCGTCAATCAACTGACCTTTAGCCACGATAATCGCATTGGAGGATGGATCGCGAACTTCCTGTTGAGAGGTACGACCGATACACCGTGATCCCACGCTTACCAATTCTTCGTCCCCTTCCATGATGGGCTTCACTTCGATACCGTTCACAGTTCCGCAGTCGTCTTCCACCACGATGATATCGTGAGAAACGTCGACCAGTTTACGGGTAAGGTAACCGGAATCCGCAGTTTTAAGCGCGGTATCCGCCAGTCCTTTACGTGCACCGTGAGTACTAATAAAGTATTCGAGTACGGTAAGACCTTCACGGAAGTTGGAAAGAATTGGACGTTCGATAATCTCACCGGATGGCTTGGCCATCAAACCACGCATACCTGCCAACTGACGGATCTGCTGTTTGGAACCACGGGCTCCGGAATCCACCATCGCGTAAATCGGATTGATATGATCCTGGTTCTCGTTGTACTCCATCGCGCTGAACATCACGTTGGTGATTTCCTCGGTCGCATGCGTCCAGATATCAACGATACGGTTGTAACGTTCGCCATCGGTAATCACACCTTTTTTGTACTGAGATTCCACATCGCTCAACTGCTGGTTTGCAGCATCAAGTAATTGCTTCTTCTCTGCAGGAATCACCATATCGGTAATTCCAATAGAAATACCGGACATGGTGGCCTGATCGAATCCAAGCTCTTTGAGCCGATCCAGAACTGCAACCGTTTCGTTATGACCCGCGGTCTGATAACAACGCCAGATCAGGTTTCCAAGAAGCTTTTTGTTCACCACTTTGTTGGTGAAACCAAGGTCTTTGGGCCAGATTTCGTTGAAGAAAACACGACCTACTGTGGTGGTGATGACCGATTTTTCTGAGTCACCAAAGATGGTTTCAGACTGATAATCAGGGTTCTTGAAGCGGATGCGGCTATGAATGTGCAGAACACCTTCATCGTACGCGGTATGTACTTCGTTGGAATCCACCAAAATGGGCAGACGCTCATCTTCTTTCAGGTTACCGGTATGCTCGGCAATACGATCATGCTGAGAAGAACTGGTCACGTAGTAAGAACCCAAACAGATATCCTGTGAAGGTGTCGTAATCGGTTTACCACTTGAAGGTGAGAAAATATTGTTGGATGCCAGCATCAACAGACGGGTTTCCATCTGAGCCTCGACAGAAAGCGGTACGTGTACCGCCATCTGGTCACCATCAAAGTCAGCGTTATACGCGGTACACACCAAGGGGTGCACACGAATCGCAGAACCTTCAATCAATACAGGCTCAAAGGCCTGAATCGACAACCGGTGAAGCGTAGGCGCACGGTTCAAGAGAACCGAATGACCTTTTGTCACTTCGTCCAGAATGTCCCATACTTCGTCCGCTTCACGCTCAATGAGTTTCTTTGCAGACCGAACGGTGTGCACGATGCCCATTTCCTTGAGGCGACGAATGATAAAGGGTTCGAAGAGAACCAAGGCCATCTTCTTGGGAAGTCCGCACTGGTGAATCTGAAGTTCAGGTCCAACCACAATCACGGAACGACCGGAGTAATCCACCCGTTTTCCGAGCAGGTTCTGACGGAAACGTCCCTGTTTACCCTTGAGCATATCGCTTAAGGACTTCAGAGGACGATTTCCGGGACCGGTTACGGCCCGGCCATGACGGCCGTTGTCCAGCATCGCGTCAACCGCTTCCTGGAGCATGCGTTTTTCGTTACGAATAATCACATCCGGAGTCTTCAACTGAAGAAGGCTCTTCAGACGGTTATTCCGGTTGATCACCCGACGATACAAATCATTCAAATCGGAAGTAGCAAAACGCCCACCTTCCAAAGGAACCAACGGACGAAGGTCCGGAGGAATCACAGGCAGAGCTTCAAGAATCATCCATTCCGGACGGGTATCCGCATCCATAAACGCCTGAAGAGTTTTTAACCGTTTGGTCAATTTCTTCATGGTCTGTTTAGAACCGGTATTTTCCATTCCTTCGTGAATGTCTTCAATTTCAGCCGGGATATCGATTTGTTCGATGAGGTCCCGCACGCCTTCTGCACCCATTTTGGCTACAAAAGCACCTTCGCCGTATTTGTCTTCGGCTTCACGCATTTCGAGCTCGCTGAGCAACTGACGCTCTTCCAAAGGGGTGTCACCGGGATCGACCACGATATAATCTTCGTAGTACAGCACGCGTTCCAACGCACGGGCGGTCATATCCAGAACCATTCCCAAACGGGTTGGGGTACATTTGAAGAACCAGATATGAGAAACCGGAACGGCTAACTCAATGAGTCCCATGCGTTCGCGCCGAACGCGGGAAAGAGTAACTTCTACGCCACAACGGTCGCAGATAACGTCTTTATGTTTGATGCGCTTGTATTTACCGCAGGCACATTCCCAGTCCTTGGTAGGTCCGAAAATACGCTCGCAGAACAAACCACCTTTTTCGGGTTTGAAGGTACGATAGTTGATCGTCTCGGGATTGCGGACTTCCTGGTGCTCTCCATTTCGATAGGCCCAGGAGCGAATGGCTTCTGGTGAGGCGATTGAAATCGTAGCGAAATCAATGCTGTTATCGGTGTCGAGGCTGGGGATAAGGTCGTGTTGGTTGTTTTCCACCGTGAGGTTTCCTTGTGTGCGACGTGAGTTTTTTAAAAGTGATGCCCTCTCCCATCAGGGAGAGGAAGTGTTGTGAGTTGGTTTAGGCTTCTTCGGCTGATTCGACCCGGATATCCAGTCCCAGAGCCTTCATTTCTTTCATCAGAACGTTGAAGGATTCCGGGGTGTCGGATTCGAGTGAGTTTTGACCCTTCACGATCGCCTCGTAGATACGAGTACGTCCCGCGAGGTCATCCGATTTGACCGTGAGAACTTCCTGCAGAGAGTAGGCAGCTCCGTACGCTTCAAGCGCCCAGACTTCCATTTCTCCGAATCGCTGTCCACCGTACTGCGCTTTACCACCCAGCGGCTGCTGAGTAACCAGAGAGTAAGGTCCAACCGCACGGGCGTGGATCTTTTCACTGACCAAGTGGTGAAGTTTCAGCATGTAAATCATACCTACCGCAACTTTCTGATCGAATTGTTCACCCGTACGTCCATCGAAGAGTTCCGTTTTACCGGAGCTGGGAAGCCCGGCTTCTTCCATGAGACGCCAGATTTCATCTTCGGGAATACCGTCAAACACTGGAGTTGCGGCATGCATCCCAAGTTTGTGACACGCCCAACCCAAGTGGGTTTCAAGAACCTGTCCCACGTTCATACGTGATGGTACACCCTGAGGATTCAATACGATATCCACTGGAGTTCCATCAGGAAGGAACGGCATGTCTTCTTCAGGTACAATCTTGGAAATCACACCCTTGTTACCATGTCGTCCAGCCATCTTATCACCCACAGAAAGTTTCTTCTTGCTGGTGACATANACTTTTACGCGCTTGACCACGCCGGGATCGACATCGTCTCCGCTGTCCAAACGATCCAGGTTACGATCGTATTCATCTTCAAGCTCTTCAAATTTGCTGTTGAACTCGGAGATGATTCCTTCGATCTTGATCTGAATCGGACTTGGATCGATTTCGATATTCTTATGAGCCGCGGCCAACTTCCGAAGAAGCGTTTTGGTAATCTTGCGGTTTGCAGGAATAATGATCTCGTCCGTCTTGGAGTTAATCACGTCCAGAGGAATTTTTTCACCAAGAAGAATGTTACTTAACGCTTCGGTCAACGCTTCGGTGATTTCAGAAGACTTTGTTTTGTAGTCTTCGTTAATCGCTTTGGCCTGACGGCGTTTCTCACTAGGAGTCAGCTTGCTCTTCTTGTTGGAATTCCGTGAAGCGATTTTCACGTCCATGACAATCCCGTTGGTTCCGGACGGAACGGTCAGAGAGGTGTCGCGAACATCCGCCGCCTTTTCACCGAAAATCGCTCGAAGCAGACGCTCTTCAGGAGCCAGCTCGGTTTCGCTTTTCGGAGTAATCTTACCTACGAGAATATCACCGGGTTTGACCTCTGCCCCTACGCGGATGATTCCGTCGTGGTCCAGGTTCTTCAGGGCTTCTTCCCCTACGTTTGGAATATCACGGGTGATCTCTTCAGGTCCGAGCTTGGTGTCACGGGCGTCACACTCAAATTCTTCAATATGAAGAGAGGTGTACACATCGTCTTTGACCATGCGCTCGTTGATGAGAATCGCATCCTCAAAGTTGTATCCGCACCAGGGCATGAACGCCACGAGTACGTTACGACCAAGAGCCAGTTCACCACCATCGGTTGCAGCACCGTCAGCCAACACCTCGCCAAGTTTGACCTTTTGGCCTACCTTTACGATTGGTTTCTGGTTGGAGCAGGTACCCGCATTGGTACGCATGAATTTACGCATTTCATAGCGATGAGCCGCAGCTTCTTCGGTTTTGTTGGAAGGCATGTCACCGGATTCGGTTACCACCACTTCATCCGCAGTTACCCGGGCAACCACACCTTTGCTCTCTGAAAGCACAACCACACCGGAGTCACGTGCCACCCGCGCTTCCACACCTGTTCCCACGTAGGGGCGGTCGGTCTGAAGCAGAGGAACTGCCTGACGCTGCATGTTGGATCCCATCAGAGCCCGGTTCGCATCATCGTGCTCCAGGAAAGGAATCAAGGAGGTCGCAACCGATACCATCTGCAGGGGAGACACATCCATGTGCGTCACGTCATCGCGATGAACCAATTCGAATTCACCGGCCCGACGAACGGAAACCATTTCGTTTTTGAAAGAGCCATCTTCGTTCAGCTCGGCGTTGGCCTGAGCAATGACAAAGCGTTCTTCGTCATCCGCGTTGAGGTAGTTTGCATGTTTGCTGACCTTGCCGTTTTTCACTTCACGATACGGACTTTCAATAAAGCCGAACTCGTTCACGCGGGCATAGGTAGACAGAGAACTGATCAAACCAATGTTGGGCCCTTCGGGTGTCTCAATCGGACAAATACGGCCATAGTGAGAGGTATGAACATCACGGACTTCAAATCCTGCGCGTTCACGACTCAAACCACCAGGTCCGAGAGCCGACAGACGACGTTTGTTGGTCAATTCGGACAGAGGGTTGGTCTGGTCCATGAACTGAGACAACTGGGAACGACCAAAGAAGTCTTTCACCACTGCGGAAAGAGCTTTTGGATTCACCAAACGCTGAGGCGTCAGTTTTTCAACCGTGGAATCAATCATGGTCATCCGTTCGCGAGCTAAGCGCTCGGTACGAGCCAGACCTACGCGGACCTGACCTTCGATCAATTCACCAACGGTACGTACCCGACGGCTACCAAGGTGATCGATATCATCAATAAATCCACGACCCATTTTAAGGCCGACCAAATATTTGACCGCTTCTACGAAATCTTCTTTTTCCAACACCCGGGAATCAGGGTTGGCGGTAAGATTGAGTTTCTGACGGATCTTGTAACGCCCTACCCGACCGAGGTCGTAACGGCGTGGATCACCAAAAATTCTTTTCAGCATCTGCTGTGCGTTAGCCACGGAAGGGGGATCGCCCGGGCGAAGTTTTGCGTAAATATCTTTCAGCGCTTCTTCGGTGTCACGGCTTGGATCTTTCTCAACGGACTTCAGGAAAATTCCTTCGTCGGTGCTGATGTCGATAACGTCTACAGATTTAAATCCGGCGGCTGAAACCTGAGAGATCAGGTCGAGGGTCATTGGCTCGTAACGACGGGCAATGATGTTACCGGATTCTTCGTCAATGATGTCTGATTTCAGCACCAGATTGATCAGAGCAGACTCTTTAATCTTTTTGCTGAGGTTCAGCTTTTTGAAGCTGTAGAAAATGCTCAACAATTCTTCATCGGTTCCATAGCCAAGTGCGCGGAAAAGAGTTGGAGCCAACACCTTCCGGCGACGACGTTTACGGTCCAAATAGACGTTTACGAGGTCATTGGTATCAAACTGAACTTCGATCCAGGATCCACGGTCAGGAATCACCCGGAAGGAATAGAGCGTACTTCCGTTTGCGTGAGTCGCCTGTTCAAAGCAAATACCGGGAGAACGGTGTAACTGACTGACAATCACACGTTCTGCGCCATTGATAATGAAGCTACCGTGTTCGGTCATCAAAGGAATGTCGCCCATGAAGATGTCTTCTTCACGTACTTCATCACCGTCTTGAAGTTTGAAAGTCACATACAGCGGAGCTGCATAGGTCTCACCCTCTTTGAGACATTCCACTTCATTGAGTTTAGGCTCTTGCACCTCGTAACGAGCGAAATCCAGTGTGCACTGACCGTCGTAACTCTCAATGGGGAAAATCTCTTTAAAAACAGCCTGAAAACCGACGTCTTCTCGTTTGGACGTTTCCACGTCTTTCTGGAGAAAATCCACGAAGGATTTCTTCTGAATATCAATTAAATTCGGGGGTGTGATAACCTCTTCGATACTGCCGTAATTCGTGCGTTCGACCATGTAATGAAACCTCTGCGGGAACTCTAAAAACCTAAGGGAAAAATACGCCTGTATGCCATTTTTATGACATACAGACGTGAAAAAGGGCACTAACGTCTAAACGACGTTAGTGTCCGTTGCAAGTAAAATTCGATGTTTTTACTTGACTGTGACAGAGGCACCAGCCGCTTCGAGCTTGGTTTTGATTTCCTCTGCCTCTTCTTTGGATGCGCCTTCTTTGACGACGGCATCCGCAGTTTCAGCCATTTCTTTGGCTTCTTTCAGTCCGGCACCAGTGATTGCACGCAATTCTTTAATTACGGCGATCTTCTGTCCACCTGGGCTGGTAAGCACCACGTCGAATTCAGACTGTTCTTCTGCAGCACCACCGGCGTCTCCACCAGCAGCAGGAGCAGCAGCAGCGGCTACAGGAGCAGCGGCGGATACACCAAGACGGTCTTCGAGGGCTTTTACGAGGTTGGAAAGTTCCAGTACAGAAATGGTTTCAATCCAGTCCACGAACTCAGCCATTTTGCCTTCAAGCTGTGGGGCTTCTTCAGTTTTTGCTTCTTCACTCATGATCATTCTCCTTGAGAATTGTTTACGGGGTTAACGTTTAGATTTGGGTTAAAGTTTTTGTCTTAGGCTTCGGACTTTTTCGCTTCCACGGCCTTAAGAACATATAAGAGGGAGGAAAGTTTCTGGTTGAGCACGCCAACAGTCTGCTGCATCGGTGCGGCCAGGGTTCCTACTAATTTCGCGCGCATTTCATCTTTCGATGGCATGCTTGCCAGTGCTTTCAGATCAGCCTCGGAAAGGAATGCCCCTTCCATAGAACCAACCTTCAAGGTGGGCACTTCGTTTTCTTTAATGAAATCACGGAGAACGCGGGCAACATCGGTTACTTCGCCTGTTCCGGTCACCATTGCAGAACGTCCGGTAAGACCTTCTTTGATTTTTTCACCACCGATGTCATCGGCCAGGTGCTTCACAAGACGGTTTTTGACCACATGGAACTCGGCGTCAACTTCACTGAGTTTTCCGCGCAGGTTCTGTGCTTTTTCAACCGTCATGTTTCCGTAATCGGTAAGGATTACGAATACAGAATCTTCGACCCGGTCCCGGATCTCTGTCAACATCGCTTCTTTTTCTGGTCGCATAGCTGATTTCTCCAAGGTTAGGCGTTCAATTCGCGGTTTTCTAAGGCCAATCCGGGGCCCATGGTGCTACTTACGGAACATTTCTTCACGTAAATACCTTTGATAGACTGTGGCTTGGCGGCCATCACAGCCGTGATCACGGCCTGGCCGTTTTCAAGAAGCTGATCGACTCCAAAGGAAAGTTTTCCGAATGGCACATTCACGTTTCCGCTTTTATCCATTTTGAATTCCACCCGTCCGGCTTTAAACTGTTTGACTGCGGTTGGGGTATCTTCGGTGACCGTTCCGTTCCGTGGGTTGGGCATCAATCCACGTGGACCGAGTACTTTACCCAATTTACGAACTTCGGCCATGGCTTCAGAAGTAGCGACTGCGATATCAAAATCGACCCAGCCCCCTTTTACCTTCTCTACCAGTTCCTGGAAACCAACCTCATCTGCACCTGCTTCTTTTGCAGCTTCAGCCTGTTCACCACTGGCGAACACAATCACGCGGATGTTTTTACCTGTACCGTGAGGTAAAGAGATACTTCCACGTACGGCCTGATCTGACTTAGAAGGGTCCACTCCGAGACGGAAGGCCATTTCAGCCGTTTCGTCAAAACGTGCGAAGGAGTTCTGTTTGAGAAACTCGATAGCATCGTTCATTTCGAAGGTTTTCTCGGAATCCAAATGTTCCGTGACTTTACGATATTTTTTGCCTCGTTTCACCATTACACCACCTCAATGCCCATACTACGGGCGGTTCCAGCGATCATTTGAATAGCAGCATCCACATCGGAGGCATTTAGATCGTCTTTCTTTTCTTCGGCGATCGCAACCAATTGGTCACGGGTGACTTTTCCAACCTTGTCCCGGTTGGGTACCCCACTGCCCTTTGCAATGCCTGCTGCTTTTTTGAGCAGGACTGCGGCGGGGGGACTCTTCAGGGTAAAGGTAAAGGAACGATCCTGATATACCGTGATTTCCACGGGGATGATCAGTCCTGCCTTATCCTGCGTTGCCGCGTTGTACGCTTTACAGAATTCCATAATGTTCACGCCGTTGGCACCGAGAGCGGGACCAATAGGAGGCGCGGGATTCGCCTGTCCGGCGGGAATCTGTAGTTTAATTAAACCTGTAACTTTTTTTGCCATGGATATATTTCCAACTTAACTGATTTTTTCCACCTGCCAGTATTCCAATTCCACAGGCGCTGTACGCCCGAAGATGGATACCGTGACCTTGAGCTTTCCGCGGGCCGCATCGATTTCTTCCACGTCGCCGGTGAAGTTCTCGAACGGTCCATCGTTGATCTTGATGGTCTCGCCTTGGGTGAAGTTGATTTTTGGGGTCGGCTTTTCTTGTTTGTCTTCCACCTGATTCAGGATGGAATCCACTTCGCTTTTTCTCAGAGGAACGGGCTTGTCTCCGCCCACAAACCCGATGATTCCTGGGGTTTGCTGGATGAAATGCCACGTGCGCTCGTTTAAACTATTGTCACTGTTGTACAGTCCAACTTTGCCCAGGATATAGCCCGGGTAAAATTTACGGGTAAGTTCTTTTTTCTTACCCATTTTGACTTCAGAGACTTTCTCCGTGGGGATCAGAACTTCGTCGATCAGATCACCCATTTCTTCAATCTCGAGACGGCGCATGATATTTTCACGCACTTTGAATTCCTGACCGGAAAGCGCGTGGATCACAAACCACTGTTTTTTCACGCCGTTATCGACGCTTTCAAAAGATTCTGTGTCACTCATAACACCACCCGAATCACCCAACGTAACACCGCATCCGCCAGAGAGACAAAGGCCCCCATAATCAAGAAGCTTACCACCACTACCAGAGTGGATTGACGTAACTCTGCCCAACTGGGCCAGTTACATTTCAAAAGCTCCGCCTGTACGTCATGTAAAAAGCCGGACAGTTTTGCGAATGGATTCGATGTTGCCATGTGTGTGATTGAAAAGATTAAAAAAGAAAAAGCTGGCAGGTCAGGAGGGCCTCGAACCCCCAACCCCCGGTTTTGGAGACCGGTGCTCTGCCAATTGAGCTACTGACCTGCCGGAAGACCGGCGGAGGAGTTCCCCCGCTGTACTCTTCCACGTTCCTGCCGGGAAAATCCCGGCAGGATCAGAGGAAAAGTTTTACTTGATGACTTCGGTCACGCGGCCGGCACCAACGGTACGGCCACCTTCACGAATTGCGAAGCGCATGTGCTGCTCCATCGCAATGGGTTGAATCAAGGTAACATCCATAGAGACATTGTCTCCAGGCATCACCATTTCAACACCTTCTGGAAGCTCGATGTCACCAGTCACGTCCGTTGTACGGAAGTAGAACTGTGGACGGTAGCCCTTGAAGAAAGGAGTGTGACGTCCACCTTCATCTTTAGACAGAAC
>JGI12048J13642_10651044_pt1 | contig 10070 bp, 6 predicted proteins | sample ElkSlonscriptome_16_FD_13642 | JGI IMG/M metagenome (IMG submission 13642)
GCTTTTTCGGGCACGTTGCGGCCGTAGTGCTGAGCCAACAGAATAAGGGCTTCTCCGTCGAGCGGATCGACTTCAACCACTTCTTCAAGAATGTGTACCACATCTTCACCGCCGCCTTCAGCCACCGCCACGCGGGCCTGCAGTTTCAGCAGTTCTTTCAGGTTGTCTTTATCGAGTCCGGTTTTCTTTTCCGACACACGATTCAACATCCGTTTGGATTGCTCCAACGATCCGCGGGCCGCGAGGATTTTCGCAGCACGCAGGGCTTTTTCCGGATTCGCTCCGTCGTTGAGCTCATACGCCCGCAGATAGGAATCTGCGGCCATGTCCCAGCGTTCTTCGTTGACGTAGATATCGCCTAGCATGCTCATGCTGTCCGGCGTGGCTTTGCTCATGCTGTTTACATATTCATAGTTTTCTGCGGCGCGCATCGGCTGTTTCAGCCCGAGATAGGCATTCGCCTGCAACAGCCAGAAATCGGCATTTTCCGGTTTACGCTGAATCAGCGAGTTACAGAGACTCACCGCATCGCCGAATTTTTGTTGTTTGAAGAAACTGCGTGCCAGACCCAGCTGCCAGTCGATCGTTTCCGGATCGAGCAGAATCGCCTGGCGATAGGCCGATTCTGCACAGAGATGGTTATCCGTCGAACCATAGGCAAATCCAAGCAGACCATAGGCAATCGAGGTATGTCCCCCGAGCTCAATCACGCGGGTCAGGTAGGGAATCGCTTTTTTAAAGTTTCCGTTCCGCACATGAATCAGTCCGGCATTTTTATAGGCGCGGCGGAAATTCGGAAACTGAGCAATGGCCACGTCGTAATAGTACAGCGCGTCATCGAGTTTATCCTGCTGGAAATAAATATTCGCCAGTGTGAACTCGAACGTGGCGCTGGAAGATTCCTTGCAGTTTTTCTTCAGCAATTTTTCCGCTTTCGCCGTGTCATCATCCTCAGACATGGCATCCAGAATTTTCTGCATCTGCTCGTATTCAACCGCCGTCAGTTTCGGTTCAATGTCCGTGTTTACTCCATAGCTGGCCAAAAACTGTTTCTGGAACATCTCCTCGTCCCAGATGGAGAGATCCTGAATTTTCTTCGGCTTGGTGTTGATCATCTTCTCGGGCGGCTTGCGGATATGTGACATATCCGGAAGCGCTTTGATTAAATCCTGCATTTCATCAGCAACTGCAACCCCGGAAAATGTGATCAAAATAAATAATATTTTCACCACGGAGGCACGGAGGCACGGAGTTAAATATGTTCTCTGCGACTCTGAGTCTCCAGCGTAGCGGATGGTTAAACCTGTAGTTTTCATGATAGGAATCCTATTTTTGGAAAGTAATCGGCACGCGCATCCGGAACTGGACGGCGTTGCCCTTGCGTTTACCCGGCTCAAATTTCCACTGCTTGACCGCCTTCAGGGCCGGATTATTGAAGGCCGGATGCGTCGATTTCTGCACTTTCAGATCGCGGGTGCGTCCGCTTTTATCGACCAGAAATAAAACATATACCGTGCCCTGAAGCCCCTTGCGGGCAAGTTCCGGCGGATAGATCGGTGCCGGCTGGTAGACCACGCGCGGCTTTTGGTCGAGGTCCGACAGCGAGAAAATGGCATCCACTTCATCCCCGTTTCCAGCTACGTTCCCGATGTTAACGGCAAAGTCGCCGCCACCAAATCCCCCGTCGCCGGGATTTAAAGCGAGTTCCAATTGCGAAAGATCCAGCGGCGCGGCGTCTACCGCCGGCGGCGGAGGCTCTTCCGGCTCCGGTTCCGGCGGCTCCTCCTCTTCCATCGGAGGTGGCGGAGGCGGCGGCACGTTGGCCACATCCACGGTCCGAATGGTCAGATCCTTTACCGGCGGCTGCGTAATGACCTGCAGAATCGGGAGCAGCATAAAGAAGGCAAACGTCATCGCGGCGCCCACTCCAATATTGGCCAATTGCTGGCTCAACTTTTTTAGTCCTGTAATCAAGCGTTCCACTTTGAGTTATCCCTGATTCTTGAGGGTGGCAATGCTGACCTTCACGGCACCGGCCAGTTTGGCCTCATCGATCACGCGTACCAGCAGACCGGACATGACATTCTGATCGGCCTGGATAATGACAGGCACCTCTTCCTTCTGCATCATGCGCTTGACCAACGGACGAATACCGGAGATCCCGATTTCATTACCGCCGTAGACAATCTCACCGTTTTGAGTGATGGCAATCATGATGCTGGTCTTTTCGAGCTGAACCGAAGAAGCCGCCTGCGGCTTATCCACTTCCACGCCGGTCTCCTCCACAAACGTGGTCGTCACGATAAAAAAGATCAGCAGAATGAAAACACAGTCGATCAGCGGCGAGATATCCACCGCCACGTCTGTTTGGTCTTCGTTACTGTTACTAAAACGTCCCATTTATTTTCTCCGAAAATAATTTCGATTGCCGATTTTTGATAGCCGATTTTCGGAACTCAATCGGCGTTAGCCTCTACAATCAAAATTCTAAAATCCAAAATCAACATTCCCTACGCCGCTTTTCCGGCCTTCAGGCTTTCTTTATACATCCGCTGCGAACAAACCGTCTGCAGGTGCGCTAGGAATGCTTTATACTGGGCATGCTCACGCGCCAGCTTGTACTGAAAAATCAAACCCGGCAGCGCAATCAGAAGCCCGGTTTCGGTGGTGATCAGCGCTTCGGAAATACCGCCGGCTACCATGCCCATGGTCTTATCGCCGCCCGACCCGCCGGCCAATGCCGCAAACGTCGACAGCATACCCGTCACCGTACCAAGCAGTCCCATCAACGGGGCAATGCTCACGCACGTCTGCATCACTTTTAAGTCGCGATTGATCGGCGCAATCTCGGTTTGATTCAACTCATCGAAGAAAATGCCAATTTCATCGAGGGTACGCGCACCCATCACAAACCGGATCATTTTACCCACGGGGCCGCGGCCGGTTTCCGGTGCCTTGACCCAACGCTTCATTTTCTTTTCGGAAACGTAGAGATACCCCTTCGAGCGAATCCGCGAAAAAATACTCATCCCCATGTAAAAGATAATGAAGGCATCGGCTGCCAGCGCAAACATGGCCCATCCGCCGGACGACCAAATCGCCAACGTCTGTTGCCAGAATTCCTGTATGCTTAAATTCATGGTTGAATTCCGTTACGCGCTGGTCGGCGCCGCGTCGGCAATGACCGTTTCGTCTTCCGTTTGTTCAACCGAACGAACCGAACGGTTCACAAACAGAATGGCAATCTGCTCCATCTGGTCGGTAATGCTCTTGGCCTTGCGGGAAAGGAAGGCATACATCACCAGCGCACTGATCGCCACAACGAGACCCATTTCAGTGGTTACCAGAGCTTCAGAAATGCCGCCGGACAGCGTCTTCACATCGCCGGAACCAAAAACCGTAATCATTTTAAAGGTGTTAATAATCCCCGTCACGGTACCAAGCAGACCCATCAGCGGAGCCGTCGAAGCACAGACCGCAAGAAACGGCGTAAATTTATTCACCATCATGCGGGTAGTGAGAAGTTCTTCATACATCACCTCTTCCACCAGTTCTTTCGGCTCATCAATATGTTCAATCCCTGCGGTCAGCATGGTGCCCGTCGGCCCCTTAAGTTTCCTGATTTCGGCGGCAGCTTTTTCATGATCATTCACCAGAACGGCCTTCAGCACCGGCAGGGCCCGCTTTTCGGAAACCTGAGGAACCAGCGAGAGCTGGATCCACTTAAAAATCGAGATCAGCACGCAGAGCACAAACATGCCGACAATGACATAACCCACTTTACCGCCCTTGGCTAAATGCTCGCGGAAGGTTTCCTGGGTTTCTTCAATCTTACGGGCATTTCCAAGGCTTGGATCGAACGGGAAGTTTCCAGACTTCGCGGCCACCGTGGCTTTCACCAACTCGGCATTCAGTGGATCGGCAAACGGCAGAACGGTCGGCTCCAGTGAACCCAGACGCTGTTCAGCAATACCCGCCAGTTCCCCGTCTTCCGAAGCAAACAAGGCCACGGGTCCCACGAGGATAAAGTCGCCCGATTTAACCAGTCCGTCTTCGCCGGCTGAGGTGCCGCTAAAGGAATTCCCGCCCACCAGATCCTGCAGACGCTTGATCGATGTTTCAACCAGCTCGGTCTGCGCAACAAATATTTCCTCATCGGAAAAATTACTATTGTCCGGGGCCAGGGTTGCCGCTTTAACCACACCTTCATATTGGTCTAACTCTGCAATATGCACACGAGTTTCAAAATTACGGGTATATTCAATCAGCAGGTTGGAAATATAGTTTTTCTCCCCTTTGCGACTTTTGATATCGGCCCGCAGATTGTTGAGATCGAGGTTACGACTGTCGAGCTGGCGCATGATTTTCTGGTGCTCCAGACGCACGTCCATCACTTCATCTTCCAGCGCATTGAGGCCCTTCACCATCGGAAGCTTTTCCTTGGCGATCGACTTCCGAACATTGGAAAGTTCTTTCAGGCTGTCCTCCAGCTTGGTCTGCATATCGGTCTGGGCGCCAGATGCCAGCTGCAGCCCCAAAATCAAGAGGGAAGCAATGAGGATGACCTTCAGTTGAAGGTTGTTCCACTTTTTCGTGTAGTAAAATCCTAAGTCATTCATCGGTTTACCTTTTATCGGTGAGGTTAAGAAATGCGTTCCGCTTAGTTGACGCTGACGGGCATTTCGATGAAGGCCGCAACTTTTTCGTTTTTCAGAATCGAGATGGAGTCGGCCACTTTAGGCGCAATACTGTTGTCCTGCTCCCAGTTCCAACCCTTGGAAGTCGGCGTCCCCACAAAAGCCACATCGCCATTGTTGTTGCAGGAATAGCCCACCGCGTACCCAATGTACATGGTCTGGACTTCAGCCGTGGTGCCATCCGCAAGCGTTTTAACTTCGCTCACCACCGTGATTTCGCCGGCCCCTTTATTCAGATCATTGATGATCCCGATCACGTTCTGATAGCGCTCAGATAAAGACAGATCCGTTTCCTGCGTTTTCGGGATACGCTGGCTCAGCGGTTTGATGCGTTCCTGAACCGGTTCCGGCAGCGTCGGCAACAAGGCCATTACTTCGCGCTCCAGCGTGAAAATTCGGTTAACGAGTGTGGCGGAGGCATTTTTCAGGGCATCCTTTTCCTTAACCAAATCCTCACGTTTCTTGTCCGCATCCGTAATCAGCGACTGGGTTTCGTGAATCTTCGAATTCAGTGTATCGCGCTCATTCCGCACGAGATCAATCCGATCGCCCAGAATTTCGCGTTCCAACTCCCATTTCTGTTTTTCTTCCGAGATCAGTTTACGAGTTTCCACCCATTTCGAGAGCCGCTCTTTGGTTGCATCCAGATCCTGTGCCTGCACCCCAAAAGCCGTGCCGGAAAGGACCATAATCATCATTAATTTTCTGTTCATGTTTACCTCTGACTAGCGTTCTATTTCTAAATTATTGCCTGCAGGTGAGCCGATTATTAGCAAAACATTACCACTGGGTACTTAAACCTATCGAATATTCACGCCCTTTTGTATAAGAACTTCGAAGTGCGTCTCGATATCCCTCTTCTCGATAAACCGTTTGTATATCGGGATCGGCTAGGTTTTTCGCTTTAAAACTCAGTTTAAAATGATCCGTAATTTTTGTGGAAACTGTAAAGTTCAATACCCCGTAAGGAAGCGCATAGACCGCCGGTGACGGCGATCCCCCGGTGGTATTTTTCACACGTTTAAGTGTATCGCCCTGATGGGTATAGAAAAGACCGAATTGTGTGTCCATAAAGTCAATGGCATAGGTGCAGAATACATTGGCCAGATATTCCGGCATTTCCTGCACATCACTGGTTGTTCCGTCATCCAGATCAACCTCTCCTTCAATCAAAGTAAAGTTGGCTCCAACACTCAACCCTTCCAGCGGATCCAGAAACTGCCCCAAGGACTGACGTGCTTCCAGCTCATAGCCGCGCACCCAGGCTGAAGGATAGTTCCTTACAAAGGTATATTTCTGCCCATTGCCATCGGAGGATTCATAATACTGGATGGGATCTTGAATATCCTTGGTAAAGAACGAGGCCGAAAGCAATCCGCCGGGATACGGGGTATAATCCAGACGGAAGTCATAGTTTTCGACCGGGCTGGCCACCAAATTCGGATTTCCATAAAACGCAGGCGCGCCGGCATATTCCCGCTGAATAATCGGCACCACTTCCTTAAACTGTTGTTTAGCAACGGTCTGAGCCCAGTTAAAACGGAACATCATGTTCTCGATGGGGGTCAGATCAAAACCAAAGGACGGCAGATAATCTGTCCGGGTGTAATCCGCATCTTCTTCATAGCCTCCCCCCGGTTTCGCATTCAGGAAAGCAAGCGCTCCATTTTCAGGCAAAATTTGCCGGGCAACTGCGTCATCATCCGGGTCTAGAAACGTCTGCAGTGTGAATTTCTCGTACCGCACGCCGCCACGAACCGAGAGAAAATCGAACAGCGGAAAATCGCTCATAAGATAATAAGCATCGATATCCTGATTACCGGTATATTGAACATCACCAAAGAAAGCGTACATAGCCGTAGGTGAATTCGCCGGAAACAATTCCGCAAGCCCCACGTCCCAAGGCGCTTTAAACGTCGGAATACTGCTGCCTCTTTCTTTGTTACTTAGCGATTGCTGAAAAAACTTACGTTCGACCCGATCCTGAAAGACTCCGGCCTTGAAATAGCCCTCGTTTTCAGTCCAGTTATCAAAGTCCCAAGTATAGTTAAAGGCAACCTGATCGCTGTCCTCGACCACTTCCTGCCAGATCATCTGACGATTACCCAACTGCTCCTGAGGTTCATCAGGAAAATACGTTCCATTGGTTTCAACACCGGTTACTATCTCCGGACTTGCTCCCGTATTGTAAATATCGCCGTTGAACCAGGCGAATTCTGGAAACACCAGACCCAACTGGGGATTCGCCGCAATATAGTTTTTGAATGCCGCATAGGCTGATTCGAATTCAGCACTGACCGGAGCCGGCGTATAGACCACGCCCTGAGAATTGGTAAAAGGATTGATCCACGCCGCGTCTGGACGAAAATTGCCCAATGTGGCCAGCGGCAAACCGGTCGAATCAATGCCCACCATCCAGTCATATTCGGGATCAACGTCCGAAATCAGCGCGCCGGGGTTCCAGGTATATGCCAGGATTTCCTTTTGCTCCTGAAGAGAAGATGAACTCTGGGACAGCTTCCAGTCTATGACCGGCTGTTTAAATTGAAAGATTCCAGCAGATCCAAAATCCTGCATCGGCAAGGTTAATTCGCCGCCCAACTGATCCGAATGGGTATCCCGCTCTTTATACACCATGGCTTCGGTAATCCGAAAAGGTGCAACGTTGATGGATTGATCGGTTCCATCCACATAATCAAGATACTGAGGGTTATAAAGTTCACGACCTCGTGTATCCGTGGACACCAGCGCAGAATCTTCTGCATTATGCGTAAATACGTGTAGATAGTTCAGTTTGAAAAGCTCATGCTCTAAACCGACTGCCAGGGCACCGCTCCAGTTGATTTCATGCGTGCTTTTTGTCAGATCGTAGAGATCGGTCAGCACGAGCTGATCACTCTGGAGCAAACCTCCTTGGTATGTTCCATCAGAGTATGGAGCCAATTGATCCTCCTCTAAACCAAGGTACGCTGCAGCACTGTCATTTTTATAGTATTTATCCGCAATCACACCCTCGCGGTGATAGGCTTTTTGCTCATAACTGAAGGAGCCAAGGGCCCCGAGGGAAAAATCTTCTCCAAACATCTCAACATCAAATCGATCACCTGCATCGATGGCCCAACTGAAATTATCGGGCTGATCCGTTTTCTTCGTCCCGTAGGATCCTTCAACATTCTGAGGAGCCGGAGCAGCAGCTGTACCTGCATCGGGGGGAGGGTTAAAATCCCGTTTTCCCCAATATTCCATTTTACTTTTTTCATAAGTAAGGAACTCACCATCATCCGCCTTGTCGCTGTAAAATTTGGTGCCCACACTGAATTTCAATAAGCGCTCTTTGGGAATACCCTTCAATACAACATCGACGCTCCCCCCCGAGGCATCGCCCTGCTGATCGGGAGTAAACGATTTCAGAACGCGCACACTTTCGATTAAGGAAGAAGGATATTGATCGAGTTGTACCGCGCGTTTATCCGGATCAGCCGTGGGTAATCGTACCCCGTTCAAGGTAGAAACCACATAACGATCCGGCAGACCGCGCACGACGGCATATTTTCCGTCTTGCACCGTGGTTCCCGAAACCAGCTTTAGCGCACCGGCCGCATCACTGGCACCCGCCTGACTGATCAAATCTGCACCGACGGAGTCCATCAGCGCAGAACTCTCCATGCGGAGATTCAACAGTCCAATCTCTGACGACCCACCTAAATTGATCTCTTTAACAACCAGTTCGTCCATCTCTTCATATTCACCGGCGAGGGAGGCTTCCACTTCGGCGAGCTGACCCGGTGATACCACAACGCTGGACTTGGTCATGCGGGAGTATCCGGCCTTACTGAACATAACGGTATATGCCCCGGGCTCAACCTGCTCCAAATAAAAACTGCCCGTGTCGCCCGTAACCACTTCCTGACCTGTTTCAGAGACAACCACTTTAACCCCGGGGAGCGGAACTTCAAAATCCGTATCCATGACGGTGCCCCGGATGCCCCCCTTCTGAGCAAACGCCTCCATCGAGCAAAACAAAACCACTGGAACCAATAGATGTATCAAGTACTTCTTCACTAAAGCCTACCAAACTTATCTACATTCATATCTCTTGCAAAACACGGGCGTATTTTCACACGGACTGATTCAGGCAGGAACCCAAGTTGATGTTGTGACATAACAAAGGTCATGCCCTACCACGGTGCTCCCAGGGAATCGATCAAACCATCGATCTTCTCCGTCAGCACAGGACTCAAAGGAACATCGTATTCGACCAACGAAAGCGTGATCAGGTTTAGGTCTTCCAAACGTGGTTTGGAATTGGGATTCACTCCAGCCTGTTCCAGTGCGTTCAGATAAATCCGCTCCGCCTGACCCATACGACCGATGAAAGCAAAAACTTCACCGATGGAACACAGGACATCGGCACGATGAACGTTGTATATGCCAGCCTCGACCTCTGCATACTTTTCATACAGCAGCTCTGCGGCTTCAACGGCCTCATCTTTAAATTGAAGCCTGTGTGCGGTGATAATGTTCGATGCTTTCAGCGGGAAAAAGATACGCGGACGAAACTCGCCCTGAGAAATAAACAAGGACGCCTCATGATAAAAGCGTCTGGCTGAATCGGAATCATTCTGATCGAACGCAGACAGCGCCATATTATGAAGCCATTCAATGCGATACATGACCGGCATTGAAATCGAATACTCATCGATAAGTTGTTTCAAATGCGTCCGTTTTTCTTCGTCGCTGTAGTAGAGGTCATGCAGCAATACAAAACCGTCAATCGCAGCCTTTTTACCTTCGAAGGTTTCACCTTCCGCCAAAATCATATTGATGGCAAACGAGGCATCATAATCCTCTACGGCCAGGGCCCGCGCCTGTTTCTTAATAAAATCGGACTGTTCGGCAGGCAGCACATTTTCACTCCACTTTTTTGCCGCATCTTTATCGCCCACCATCCAGCAATATTCGGCCAGGGCCACTTTGATTCGATCAAGTCGAAAATCATCATACTGTTCAAAATAGTTTTTATGTTCACCGGTTGCAGCAATCCTGCCCGCCTTCCATCCGGTGATCGTGTCTGCAACCGCAGATACCTCTTTCATCATCTTTTCTGCGCGTTCCTTTTTGCCCAGCTCATAGTATTGGGTTGCGATATGAACCTTGAGCTGATCAGCGCGCCAGTTGGTTATTTTATTACGAAAGAAATCGGCTTTTTCCAGATCACCGGAATCGATAAGAAAATCTATGACGGCAGCCAACTCCCGGTTTCGGTTTCTTTCATGCGGTTTATCCGGCAGCAACAACAGAGCCTCAGCCGTTGTCGTAATGATATCGGTCTGCTTTTGGGTAAGCGTGCTTTCAGCAACGGCCTGCAAACGA
>JGI12048J13642_10629089_pt1 | contig 10068 bp, 5 predicted proteins | sample ElkSlonscriptome_16_FD_13642 | JGI IMG/M metagenome (IMG submission 13642)
GCTTATCACAAAGAGATCATCAATGACTACCAGCTCACGATCAGCTGGTCGGGACCCGGTTTTGCACAAGAGGTGGTTGCACCACCCTACCTTGTCTCCGGACTTGACCTGCAGAAGCCGACAGCCCCGGCAAATTGCCACATCGCTGCCAGGGGTAGCGAAGAGGTGATCGTTGAATGGGACGAATCGACCGATGATAATAAACTATTGGGCTACAAAGTGCTTGTGAACGGGTATGTCTACCTGGATTCAATCTTTACAAACACATCCGTAAGGATCAGCGGTCTGGACAAGGAGTCGGACTACAGCATCGCTGTGCTTGCAGTGGACGAATTCAAGAATCACTCGCTGCCATCCAGGAAGCTGACTTTCACTACTTACGGAGACGATGCCAATGCACCGACTGCACCCGGAAACCTGGCAGTTACAGGTACAACCATATACAGTGTATTGCTTTCATGGGATGCTTCCACGGATGCTGAAACAGAGGTGTACGGGTACAATGTATACCAGGACGGCAGCAGCGAGCCACTGAACAGTGTGCCGATGCAAGATCTCGAGTTTAAAGTAAGCTCACTCGAAGCTTCGACACAGTTTGACTTTGTAGTCAAAGCAGTGGATGCTGCCGGCAATGAGTCGGATGCTAGCAACCAGGCTACCGTTACAACACTTGCTTTTGACTGGCAAAACACCGAGGAGGAGGAGATGATCGGACAGGTGGATGTTACGCTGACACCGGTGACCAAAGCAACTGGATTCGCAGTGGAAGGTGGTTACCACCTGGGTAGTTTGCTCGTGTCAAACAAGGTGTCTTACGGTTCTTTTGAAAGTGATTATATCACTGATTTTGCCTCCACAAATGATCTGAACCAGATCGAGAAGGTAGCATCGAATGTGACTGTCTCGCCGGAGAATGCAGATGTGTATGACGGTGATCAGTCACTCAAACTGACAACCAGTCCGGGTGGCTACTTCCGTAACCATGCCAGCATCACCATGTCACCGCAGTACACTTACCTGGTGAGGTTTGCAGCAAAAAAAGATGCCAGCTACAGCACAGATGACATTGATATTCGCGTGCTGAAAACAACCGGAGGAAATGTTGTTGCACACCAGTCTACTGTGTACGGACTTACCACCGATTGGCAGGTGTTTGAGGTTGAATTTACCGGAATTGAAAATGCCCTCAATGCCTGGTGGATCGAATGGGGTTTCACAAGTGCTGGAACGGTCTACTTCGATAACGTGGAAATGCATATCAAGGAATACTATGATCCTTCCAGCAAATTCACCACCATCGGAATGGACATCCTGCAGGACCTGAAACTTGCCGGTATCAGGTGGGGGGCTATCGATGCCAACTTTGAGTCACTGTCGAATTCGTCAGGGCCTTACCAGACCAACACGCTGACCTATGCAGACTTTGCCTATATCAGCAGTCAGCTGGGCGGATATTCACTCATCACGGTAGGTGTCCACGACGGGGCATATGACAATGCTGGTACCATTGAGTTTAATTCCGACAATGCGACTGATTTCTTTAAGGATAAGAATACCTTCACAGACTTCATGGAATACCTTGGAGGAGACGGCTCGACTGAATGGGGCGCCAAGCGTATTGCTGAAGGTTATACCGATAACCTCATTGAGAGCAACAATGCGCTTGTTGTTGAACTGGGTAACGAAGTCTGGGGTTCTGTGGCTCACGGAGCCTACTCATTTGGCCAGGATTACCCGTATTACACGGAATGGTCGAATGATGTGGCCGGTAATTACATCAAAGAATCACCTTTCTACAACCCAGACAAATTGTTCGTCAGTATCAGCGGACGTTCACCCGACCAGTCATGGGGTGTGAATGAGAACATCTACAGCAATCCGAATGACGAGCTCGACTGGATCAGCCTCAGTGGATACATGGGTGGCAATATGAATTACGAAGCCGGCGTTGATCCGGGTGAAACTGAGCTGGATTACCATAAGAACGGGTACGTCAATTTTCAATCGAAGATTAACGGTCTGCATGAAAACCAGAAGCAGATGCTCAGGAGCATGGAGCGGATCCTTCCTGCATTCTTCTATGAAGGGAACATGACCACGACCACATATCATGGTTCACTAGGTCAGGCCATTACTTTTGGTGACTATTATGCAACCGGGATGGAAAATGGCGTTGCGATTCCGAGTGTATTCTGCCTCCAGGGTGGACAGTGGAGACTGATTGATGATCTGCCAACACTCAGGAAGCGCCCGATGTACTATGTCACCAGGGCTTTCAACAATGCAGCCCAGGGCGGGGTGATCCTGGAATCAGAACTTCATTCAATGGATACCATCCATGATGCGAATGGTTTCCCGATCGACCTGCCAAGCCTGGGTGTCCACGCATTTGCAAATGGAGAGAACTACTCAATCGTATTATTCTCCAGGAGCTTTGAGCATAATTATCACGCTAAGATCAACCTGCCGGACGATATCGGTGCCACTGCAAATGGTAAGATGTATACCCTCACCGGGGAGGCCTATAACAGCACAAATGTCACCGAAGACACGGTTGATGTGACCGTCACTGACGGTATGGTTGTCACAGTTCCTGTTCACGGAATGGTTGTCCTTACATTCACAGCCGATGACAAAGGTCTGGATGCACCGATTGGCAACCGCCTGATCGACCAGGCTGCCAGTCTGTCTATTACCACAGAAGATGACAGAACGCTGATCGACGAGCGCCTGGATGACCTCGAGGTGTATGCGCACCTTTCACCGGATGACATCTTCTTCAAAGAGGTAAAATGGGAAGTTCTCGGCAATGAGCCGGAGAAGGTGAAACTGATCAACTATGGTTCATATATCAAAGTCAAGGCACTTGGTAAAAATAATGGCACCATTACCGTTGTTGCCAGAACTGTTGACGGCTCAGGACTCTCAGAAGAGGTGGACATTGAGCTTACCAACCAGGTGGTTGGCATCGAGAAGGAGTTCGCAGAGCTGGGTATTGAGATGTATCCGAACCCTGCAAAACAGCAGGTCTTCGTTGAGCTGCCCTTCGAAAATGCAGCCATCTCAGTCATCAGTGCACAGGGTGCCGTGATGATGAATCATAAACTGTTCACAGGCAGAAACGAGATCAACGTATCTGCATTGCAATCAGGACTCTATTTTCTCAGGGTTGAAACCCCGGAGGGAGTTGCTGTCAAAAAGTTTGTAAAACAATAGCAGACGACCGTCTGTTCTGAATAATTACACAGGGTGTACCGGGTTGACCCGGTACACCCTTTTTATCAACCAGGCAGGGCTGCCGGGATCACAAACTTACCGGCAATGCCCGATCCTGATCATTTAAAAACAGATGAAAAAAGATCTCCAGGACGCAGCCGTTGAATTTGCAAAGAAAAAAATGGCTGCATTCGATGCCGGACATGACTGGCAACATATTGAGCGGGTACGGAGGATGGCACGTCATATTCAGCATAAAGAAAAAGCAGGCGACCCCGACGTGGTGGAACTTGCTGCCATTTTACATGATATAGCCGACTCCAAATTTCGCAAGGAAGATGCTGAAGACAGCGGTTCCATGGCGTACCGGTTCCTGGTGAAACAGGGGTTGGATCCCGTGAAAGCCAAAGCGGTCCGCAATGTGATCGATCATATATCCTTCAGCAGTGGCTTCTCGGACAGGGAATTCGATTCAGTGGAACTGCAGATCGTGCAGGATGCTGACCGGCTGGATGCCATGGGGGCGATCGGGATTGCGCGGGCATTCAATTATGGGGGATACAAGAACAGGGCGCTGTATGATCCGGAGCGGGAGCCTGCACAATATGACTCACCAGGCGCATATCGTAAGTCGGACGCCCCTACCCTGAATCACTTTTACGAAAAACTGTTTCTACTGAAGGAGCTGATGAATACCACCACCGGTAAAGAGATCGCACGCGAGCGTCATGATTTCATGGTCGCTTTCGTTGAACAGTTTAAAAAAGAGTGGAACCCCACCTGATCTGTCAGCGTTTCTAGTAGAGGAAATTCAGGTTGATATAAAGACCTGTTTCTCCATCCTGTGCCCTTGCGGCAATACCGTAGTCGACCGTCACAATGAAGTTCTGGTTAAGCACGAAATGGACACCACCGCCATAGCCGATGTGAGGTATCTCTTTTACATTGGGATCGATGTGCTGTGCAGCTTCGGGATGAGTCAGCAACAGGTCGTCGGGCCATTCCACCTGCTGTGTGACCATTCCGCCATCGACAAATCCTGACAAAGCGATATAAAAATTCTGTTTCAGGAATTTTGTCTTCAGGATCTTCCCCCTGACCTCGAAGTTTCCGTATGCAAACCCTTCACCCACGATGCGGTTTCGCCTTACTCCTCGCACAGTCTTGGAACCGCCCACACCGTCGGTGGTCAGTTTCGGAGCCGTATTAAAGAGATAGGGCAACATATAAAAGGGCATCTCACCGAAGATCTTTCCCTGGTAGGAGACCCGGTAGGCAACATTCATCCACTCCGGTATGATCGTGAAATACTGGCGATGGGTGAAAACCAGGCGGCCATAGCCGTAATCGGTATTGCTCAGGAGGGAAGGAACATAGTGTAGCTGCATCTCGGTCCAGATCCCTTTGAATGGGTTGGGTTCATTGTCGCGCGTATCGTAGATCAGTCCTCCTTTCAGCAGGGTATGTGCACCTCCGTTGGCTTCATCGGCATCAATGATCCCCCAGTCGATATAATCTTCATACAGACTATTGTCGGAAAGGAGGTTATCGGTCTTCCCCTCGTTGAGTTTATCCACATCCACCGGGTCGATCTTGTTGTTGTAGTAGCCTGCACCTGCGAGCCACCTGAACTTCTGTCCCACGATCTCACCCTGGAAGTCTGCCTTGACCCGTATCAGTCTTCTTGCATGCCTGTAATAGAGTCGGTCGGAAAGGTCATCGGCCGGATTAAGATCAATGGCAAGGTCGCTAAGTCCCAGGTCGTACCTGGACTCGTAGCCGTTGAATCCATAAAAATCAAGCGCCTGTTCGGTCAGCACACTCCCTTCGAAGAAGGAGCGTATTCCCGGGATCAGCTTGTCTGTATCCCAGGTGATCTGGTTGATTCCACTGCCTTTTGTTGTGCGGGACCATTCCAGGTATATCGAATGATCGTACATCGGGTACCTGGAGCCATCTCCGAAGTTATAGAGGTTGACAAGCGCTCCATATTTGAAGCCCTGATCGGCGTCGTAGGCCACCACCGGGACACCGCCAAATGTCCAGCCGGTTTTCACATCCTCTGCTTTCTTATCCGGGGATGCTGATGGTTCGTCCTGGGCCTGGAGAGAAATTGTGACAGCGATCAGGATGACCGCCCAGCGTAGCTTTTTCATGGATTAGGTTTTTGGTTCAGTTGTGAGGTCAATTTAGAAATAATTTCATCTCTATCTTACTGGTGACCTCATTTTTTTCTTCCAACCGGTCTTGGAGTGGTTGCGTTTTTTTGATTTCCCGGGGGCTGATGCAGGCAGAAGAGGTGGATTCAATGCTGGATTACGGAGGTGGAAAGAGGGAATGAAATCTCTTCTCCCTATGAAATTCGCATGAGATTCTTTACTTTTAATCCAAATATCATCTGTATGAAGTACCTGAAGTTGCTTTTCCGAATCATCGGGCTCATGCTCGTCGTCTTCATAGTTTTCCTTGCATTTGCCACCATCGACAATTACAACCCCGACCCTGAGACCATCGTATATGAATCGGAAGACCCGCGTGCAGTCTACGATTCGGTCTTCAGCATGGTAACCTGGAACATCGGCTATGCCGGTCTGGACAGCACCATGGATTTCTTTTACGACGGGGGCGAAAAGGTCCGGCCCGATCAGTCTGAAGTCCGCCGTAACGTCAAAGAGATCATATTCACCCTCGATGATTTCCGTGACCGGGATTTTCTGTTGTTGCAGGAGGTGGATAAAAATTCGAAGCGGAGTTACAGGGAGAATATCTATGAAATCATCGCCGGAATGCTTCGCGACCACCATTCAGTTTTCGGAATAAATTACGATGTTGCTTTTGTTCCACTTCCACCCACCGAGCCCATGGGAAAGGTGCTGTCGGGACTACAGACCCTCTCACTGCCCGAACCGGCCCGCGTGGAAAGATATAGTTTCCCGGGAAACTATTCCTGGCCCATGAGCGTGTTCATGCTTGACAGATGTTTCCTTGTGAATCGTTATATGGTCCCCGGCGGCAACCAGCTTGTCGTGATCAATACACACAACTCGGCGTATGACGACGGCACCTTGCGGAGTCAGCAGATGGATTTCCTGAAGGAGTTTATCCTCGGGGAATATGAAGAGGGGAACTATGTTGTGGTGGGTGGTGACTGGAACCAGTCGCCGGCAGATTTTGCCCCGGGATTTTCCGGGGACCTGTTCGACACAGACAACCTTACCTACATCGAAAAAGGATATCCGGCCCTGGACTGGACCTGGGCGTATGATCCCTCCATTCCCACCAACCGGAGGGTATTGACTCCATACCGCAGGGGAACCTCCCCGACCACGGTGATCGATTTTTTCCTGTTATCCCCCAATCTTGAGCTCCTCGAGGTAAGCGGAGTTGATCTTCAATTTGCCTATTCCGATCACCAGCCCGTAGCAATGAAATTCCGTATTCAATAAACATCAAATCACCCTTATGAAAACTTTCCGCCGTATTCTACTTGCCGTCATCATTGTCCTGGCAGTGGTCGCTGTCGCTGCCATGCTGTTTCTCAGAAGTGTAAAAACCAGTGCCATTCCCGATTATACTGAATCGGTCGACCTGGAAAACCTCACCGAGGAGGTCAGGGTAATCCGCGATTCCCTGGCCATCCCGCACGTTTATGCAAAGAACGAGCAAGACCTCTACCGGGTGGTCGGGTACCTCACCGCCCAGGACCGTCTCTGGCAGATGGACCTGATGCGCAGGATCACCGTCGGCAGGCTGTCCGAGATATTTGGAGCGGAGATGCTGGATGCAGATCAGCTGTTCCGGGCCTTTGATTTTTCGGCGAAATCGGCCCGCGTCCTTGAGTCCACAGATCCTGAGATCGTAAGGTGCCTCGAGGCATATACCGATGGTGTGAACCAGTTCATACGTTCCCACCAGAAAAAACTGCCCTTTGAATTCCGGCTGCTCAGCTACCAGCCTGAAGAATGGACGATGATCCACACCATCAATCTCATCGGGTACATGGCCTGGGACCTCACTTCGGGCTGGTCGACAGACATGGCCATCTACAAGCTGTCCCAGGCAGTGAGTGACTCGTTGTTGAATGAGCTTCTTCCATGGGACAACGACTTTAAGACGCGGTTTGTCTACCCCGACTATCTCGACGAGCATCCCGAACTGGCGACGCACACCACCATCGAATCCGCCGTTGAAGCGATCAACAGGCTGGGGCTACAGGTATTCGAGGCCTCCAACAACTGGGCGGTGTCGGGCGAGCGCAGCGAAACCGGTTTTCCACTGCTGGCCAATGACATGCACCTTGGTTTCATGTCACCCGGCATTTGGTACCAGATGCACCAGGTAGTGGAGGGTAAACTGAATGTTACGGGCGTGGTGCTGCCGGGCCAGCCTTATGTAATTTGCGGTCATAATGAGGATATTGCATGGGGAATGACCAATCTCACTGTTGACAACCTTGACTTCTACCTGGAGACACTGAATCCGGAAGATACGAACCAGTACAAGCTGAACAGCGGCTGGGTGGACATGCGGATTAAAGAGGAGGATATCTATGTGAAAGGTGAGGATGAGCCGGTGCGACGCACCAACCGGTATACCCATCGCGGACCGGTTGTAAGTAAGTTCAGGGGGGTGCAGGACAAAACAATATCGGCGAGATGGATCGGGATGGATTATAGCAACGAACTGCGTACGGTACACCTCTTTAACCGCGCTTCAAACTGGGAGGAATTCAGGGATGCTGCAAGCACCTTCATAGCCGTGAGTCAGAACATCGTGTATGCCGATAAAAAAGGGAACATCGGGCTCCAGGCCGCCGGGGGCGTCCCGCTCAGGCCAAACGGACATATGATGGTGTTCCCGGGCGATACCACGCTGTATGATTGGGAAGAGGGGGACCGGGTGCCGTTTGAGATGCTTCCGTACAGTTATAATCCCGAAGGCGGTGCGGTGTCGAGTGCCAATAATAAAACTGTTGGGGATGACTATCCCTATTATATCGGGACCTGGTTCTCCCTGCCCAACCGGATCGACAGGATCAGGGAGATGTTGGCAGGAACCGAAAAACATTCTGTTCAGAGCTTCAGCGAAATGCAATCCGACCAGCTGTCGGCCTTCGCAAGGCGTCTGACCCCTGTATACCTCGATGTCCTGGACGGGAAAGTGACGGGAACGGCTGCGGAAGCGCTGCAGGAACTGACGGGCTGGGACTACACGATGGCACCTGAACTTGCTGCACCACTTTTATATGAACAGCTGTTTATCGAACTGATCAGGGCCATCTACATGGATGAGCTGGGAGAAACCTTTTCCCAGATCATGGGGAACAACATCATCGCCAGGTACCATATTTATGCCCTTGCGGAATCTATGGAATCGGGCTGGTGCGATGATGTAAACACCTCCGGGATACAGGAAACATTCAGCGACAATATCGAAAAGGCTTTCCTGGCAGCAGTGGATACGCTGACACGGAGACTTGGGGGCGATGTTGATGCATGGCAATACGGGGATGTGCATACCATTACGATCGAACACCCGATGGGCGGCGTTGAACTGGTGCAGAAACTTTTCGATCCCAACCTGGGGCCGTACCCGGTGGGTGGAAGTTTTCATACTGTCTCCCCATACTCCTACCCGGTAGGAAAAAACTACAAAGCGACACACGGAGCATCTCAAAGGCATATCTACAATGTGGCTGACTGGGATGCATCGAAGACCGTGATCCCGACAGGCACATCGGGCATCCCGGCATCGCCCTATTATGGCAATCAGACGGCTCTGTACATGGATTTCAGGTACCATGATGATCCTTTCAGTGAGAAGTCAGCCACCGACCACGCAAAATATATTGCAATTTTCGAATGATAAAAGCAATTCATATGCACTGTCCTGTCTATAAAAATGATATTTTTATGCCGGTTGAAAGCGGTCCGTAGAACTCCAGGTTTGATCAATTTTTAGCCTGAATTGTTTTCTTAACAGGGACCCGGAGCGTAAAACTACCAAACAATGAATGCAAAAATTATTAAAACACAATGAAACTGAAAAAGATACTGGGGATTGACATAGGGGGCTCAGGCGTAAAGGGAGCCATCGTACACACCAAGAAAGGGAAGCTGAAGACCAAGCGATATCGCATTCCTACGCCCCAACCTGCAACTCCCGAAGCTGTTGCGGAGGTGATCAAAAAGATTGTTGATCATTTTGACTGGAAAGGTCCGGTCGGCGTTGGATTCCCAGGTGTGATCCAGCAGGGTTTTGCACGCACTGCTGCAAACCTGGATGACAGCTGGATCGATGTGAACCTGAACAAGCTTTTCAGCAAAAAGACAGGGTGCAAGGTGCACGTGGTCAACGATGCAGATGCTGCAGGAATGGGGGAGATGAAATTCGGATCGGGGAAAAAATTTAAAGGGGTTGCATTGCTGGTGACGGTCGGGACCGGACTGGGAACGGTTGTGTTTACCAACGGGAAACTGATGCCGAATATGGAGATGGGACATATAATGCTTCACGGTGATGATGCGGAAAAATATGCTTCTGATGCTGCCCGGAAGGCCGACGATCTTTCCTGGGAGGACTGGGCCTTAAGATTCAACGAGTACCTGAAGCGCATGGAGGATCTCCTGTGGCCCGACCTNATCATCATTGGTGGTGGTGCAAGCAAGAAGGATGACAAGTTTGTCAAGCACCTGGATACAAGGGCAAAAGTTGTTCCGGCTACATTGCTTAATGAAGCTGGAATTATAGGAGCAGCACTGACCAGCAGGTATTACAATAAGATGGAGAGTTAGTATTCAGCCGTCAGCCTTCAGTCGTCAGCCTTCAGTCGGCAGCCGTCAGCCGTCAGCC
>JGI12048J13642_10061740_pt1 | contig 10066 bp, 6 predicted proteins | sample ElkSlonscriptome_16_FD_13642 | JGI IMG/M metagenome (IMG submission 13642)
CCTTGCTCGGTTGACCTTGCTCAATGAACCTTGCTCAATGAACCTTGTCACTTTGTGGGCGTTACTGATAAGCATCAGGGGATCACTCCCAAAAGACGTGGAATTCTAGCACACGCTAGCTACTACCTGCTACACATCAAGACACGTTTTTTCATAAGAGAAACTCGCTCAGCGCCCGAAACGCCGTTGACGCGCTTGAAAACTGCGAATGGCACGCAAAAAGTCTAGTTTGCGAAAGCTTGGCCAGAAAACATCGCAAAAGTAAAATTCGCTGTAGGCAGTCTGCCACAACAAAAACCCACTCAAGCGCAACTCACCGCTGGTGCGAATCACAAAGTCCGGATCAGGAAAGCCTGCGGTGTATAGGTGCTCGGCAATCACGTCACTGTCGAGCTGGCTGATGGCTTGCTCGAGCGTCGCCCCTTTTTGCTTAACATCGATGAGCCAACTGCGCACCGCGTGGATGATTTCTTCGCGTCCGCCGTAACCAACGGCAACATTCAAAAAAAACTGGTCATGCTTGGCCGTCACCGCTTCAAGATGACGCAACGCCCCAACTACACGCTCAGGCATCGCCGTCAAGTTACCAATGATGGTTACTTTGACGCCATTTTCTTGAAAGTCCCGACCTTCGGCTTCTTTGATGGCTTCTTCGGCAAACAAGTTCAACAAGTGATTGACTTCTTCGGGGTCACGGCGCCGATTGTCAGTACTAAACACCCACAAGGTCACATGGTTGATGCCAAGTTCGTGGCACCAATTGAGCACTTCGCGCACTTTGGCAGCACCCAAATCATGACCTTGGAACGGTTTAAGCCCCAAACTCCGGGCAAAACGGCGGTTACCGTCAAGGATTAGCCCCAAGTGTTTAGGCATACGTCCTTGTTGGCGCACCTCTTTTAACAAACGTCGTTCATAAAGCCAGTACAGGGGTTGCGTCAACCCTTGCCAGGTTTGCACAAGGTGCTTGAGCGAGGGAAGCCGCATGTTCATAGCGTCAGTTTAACGCACTGGTCATTACTTTTGTAAGCTGCTTCGGCTGTCAACACGCGATTTGACCTGCGTTTTGACTCGGGTAGAACCGACCCAACACACTCATCAGTAAGACGCAGATAAGCAAATTAGCAGCGAACTTAATAGTAAAATTAATAACAAAGGGATTACCTATCCATTTATAGGTCTTAACACACACCAAGTGCTGAGCGAGACTATGCATATTGTCTGATGAAAAAATTTTAGTCACGTCCAATTTACAGTATTTCCACGATTGACGGCCACACAAGTCTTGTCCGTACACATAGCCATGACGTTGGTCAACATCAGTAACTGTGGGAACGACATATGGAATTGCTATTATTAGCAGTTTGAACTATTATTTGCCCACTGACAAACACAATACGATTGCTCCCCCCAAAATTGCTCCTCCTACAGAGGAAAGTTTTGAGCGGTGTATATGACAAATGCGCAACAACACGTAATTTCGCCTCGAGGTGCTCGAGTGTGGAGTTTGCCGACACGTGCGGCTTTATGTGTCACCTAGTACAACTAACACCCTCACACAAAGCAACACTACTGCTGGAAGGGTGTACGCGGAATGCGGTGGATGATTTGGGTTTCACCGTTGTCGTAGATTCGGTCATCAAGGAGCACAGCAGGTACAGGTACCCCCCACGCCACGGCATTGCCAGCATTGACAGTAGAGCGAATGAGGTGCGGAGCTTGAGGGGGCATCCCCGTCTCCAAAGCACTGCGTGTACCCGGACGCCAGCCGTACTGCATCACATATCCAAAGTACAACCGCATGTTGTTGCCAACATTCAACGTGTCATCTCCACGGTTATCGAACCAAAAGTCAATTGCCCGCATCTCGTTGACTTCGTAAGCAATCCAGCGGTTGCTGACCAGAGGATCCAACGTCGCTTTCAAAAGGCTACACACAACAAACCCCACCATGAGCGCAGCAAAAGCGTGTTTTACCCAAGCTCGAGGTAAAAAGCGGCTGAACAGTTCCCGGGTGCTGTGAGCACCTAAGACAAACAACGGCACAGCAAACGCAGAAAAATAGGTGTAGATGCGCACCTGCCAGTTAGATCCTGCTGATAAGCCTAAAAAATCAACCACGACGCCCATTGCCAACAGCATGCCAAACGACCCATAAAGGGTCAGCAAAAACAAACGCGACACCGAGGTTTTGCGCAAGCGAAAAAGCGCCCTTATAAGTAATACAATCCAAGTAAGAAAGGAAACACCGAGCAGTACAAAACGAAACGAGGACACAATGTTATACACCCGCCGACTCACCCAGTCGTGTTGCACTAACGCATAGGGGTCACTGTTGGCTTCCCCTGTTTCACGCACAGTGCCAAAGCCATCTAAGATGCTCGCTAAGATGCGGCTGCTTTCGCCTTCGTGTGGGTACACATACCACTGCACAATAAACATCACCATCAGCGAGGTAGTGACTAAAAGGGCAAAACGACGCATGACCGGACGCAAGTCGCGGCGTGCTCTTGGGAAAAACCACAGTACTCCTGAGGCTAGGCCATAACTAATGAGTGAAGCATAGACAAACATAGCACCGAAAAAAGCGTTAAGCGATACCAGTGTAAACACGAAGATATAGTGGACGATCACCCAACTCACGACTACAGGCCACTTACTGATATCTTTGGAAAGCTGGAAGGTACGCAAAAACGACAGTGACGTCAATAAGGTGATTGTCGCTGTCAGTTTTTCATGATTACCTCGAGAAACCGTAAAAATCAGTTCTGGCACCAAAAACAGTGAGGTAGCTGCCAACAAACCCAGTTTATACGACCCCAACCAGCGCTTAAACGCCACATAACCAAAAAGCGCCAAAAAGACGTTACCTACTAGGGGCGTCACCCAGCGCTGCAACTGAGCAACCTCAACTTGCCACACCATACTCAAACTGCCTGCCCACACCGAGTAAGCGTAACCGTGAGAATAACTGTTCGGATACTTGATGCGGTTCCAGTCTGGCAAACTGCCGACCATCTGAGTAAAGATGGCACTGTCAACTTCACCCCAATGCCCGCGGTAGCGAAGCACAAAATAAAGACCAGATACGATACCGACCCACAGTGCTAACCACAAATAAGTCAACTCGCCATCGCGACTGTGTGCACGCGTTGCTGCTCGCGTGCGTTGTGGGGTCGTAACAGTACTGCGCCCTACGGGAAAACCTGTTACCCAACTCAAGAGAAGTTTGGGCCATGACATGACGGTTGTTGCAGTAGTATGTCTCACGCTGTCTCCCAAGTACGCCAAAATGCCACAGTCATCAGCACAAACGCGATTAGCAACATCAGTCCATAGCGCAGTTGCCCTTGCGTCGGTAGCCACAACGCATCTCTGAAGGTGATGCGCGGCGTGTGTTTGATATAAATGGTCTCCGCCATACTCACAGGCGCGTCAGCTGCAAACGCTATCGGTAGGGTACCCGCGCGGCGTGGCGTCCAGATGAGCTGTTCGGAAACTGTGCTCAAACCGGGCACGAACAAGTTTTCCCACGTGTGCACAACTTCGTCGCCAATGAGAAATTCAGCCGTACCGAACCAATCGGCCACGCCTACGTTCTGCACGTCTACTTGTAAGCGTTGCGGCACAAATGTCTGTGGTGAGTTAGCAGATATCCTCACCTCGAGCCGCGCTGGTGTGGCGTATTGCCGTTGCCAGCTGTCTTCATTTTGGTCATAACTTATGGCATAAACGCCTTCAGAACTCAGCGAACCGAGCAGTGACACGTTAAGCTCACCCCTTACTCGAGCATCCTCTGCCATTGTCAAGGTAAAGTGAAAACCATCTTCAGCCGTGCGCATACCACGAATGTTGGCGTTATCAATGACCAGTGTTTCCCCTGAAAAAGCATCAAGCCAACTGCGCATGTCATCAACCGGACGTCCTTCACGGTAGTCTTCAAGCAAGGCTTTGTGATTTTCCCAAGACGCAGGATCAGTAGGCGGCGATAAAGAAAACTCACTCAACTCAGCTGCCGTGCGGCGAATCTCAACGACGTCTTGGCTGCTGTAAATCAAGTAGTCGTCAAACGCATACAACGCTTCTTCGATGCGACCCGTTTTAGCGACGAGCAAACCACTTTCTTCATCTTTAGCGGTAATGGTTTCGATTGTCCAACCGTCGATGTGAGCGTCACTGTTTAAATTGTGATAGCGCATGACGCGTCCATTACCCAAGTTCCAAATTCCACCGAGGCTGTGCTCTAAGTGCACGCGGCGGTCAATAGGGCTCACGTAAATACGCGGCTCGCGAAAATGCGCCGAGTTATATTGGCCTCTAAAACCAGGGGGCAACCCTAGCGACTGAACATCCGTCAATACGGTGTCGTCAAGCAAGTAAGGGGCGGCTAGCGTCGCGGGTTCTTGATTGTCAATGCCTGCTAACCAAGACTGATATTCATCGGCTTGGGCACTGTAAAAGTAAATACCTTCCGAACCGCCATAACCTTCAGGAGGTTCCACAAAGGTCACTAGCGGCCAAGCATTATCTACGACCCACTTAGGAAAGCGTTCAGGTTCTACGGCAATAATGGTGTCATCACCAATTACCAGTTCGTCTTCGTATACCAGCGGGCCAGCGACATGAATGCCATATGCCCAGTTGCGGTCATTGAAAAGCTTCCACGAATAACGCAGTGATGTGCGCGTACGCGACTTGGGTTCTGGGCCAAACAAACCGTCAGCCGGAAACGACCCTGCCCGAACGACCAAGCGGGTTTGCCGTGAACCGGGTTCTAGATTGTAGGTTGCAAAAGGCGACTCAAAGTCCACTTCGGGGGCATTGCTAAGGGAGTTGATGCGGTAGATGCCGCCGTTATAGAAACCTACTGTTGAATTGAACTCGAGCGTTTCTTCGGCAAGGTCATAGTAGAGCGGGTGCGGGTTACGTTCGTACCACTTAAGGCGGGCTGTACCGATACCAAAATAAGGAAACTGCGGCATGAGCGGTTCAGATGTTAGGTATTCACCTGCCCCCGGCATGCGCACCGATGCCCCAAAACGCGGATAACCCCAGCGTTCGTGAGGGTCGTTGAGCAGTTTGCGGGTTTCCCAACCGGCGACGCCTGGGGCTGCTTCACCCGCTTCAATGACATAGTCAAATTCACCGTCTAAGGGGGCACTTTCTTTGCCAGCTTGGCCATCACGTTGAATAATCACGTTGTAATTGATGTGGCCATCACGCCACCAATCGCCCTCTTTGGTAGTCATCACTAAATAAGGGTGACCCTCTGTTGAGGTGACATTGACCGCGTTATCTTGCACCTCAACCTCAACGGCTGCTGCGCCTTCTTGATTGAGATACATAGACACTTGAGGACGACCCTCAACCTCTGTAAAATCCATAACCAAACGCACGTTATCGCGTTGCCCGAAGGCAAACACATAAGCATCATTACGGGCATCACCCCACGTCCACCAAGTTTCAGCTGGTAGCCCACTGAGGTCGCGGCTGTCGCTTGGCACAACGGTAATCCAAGTTGGCACCCCTTCAATGTCACCTTGCCAAGTGCGCGGGGCAGCGTGTGCCCAACCCAGCAATACGACCAGCCAGCAACAATAAAAACAGTACCAAAAGCGTTGCCAGTACTTGTTGTGAGGGTTTGTCACGTTGTGTATCATGCGACTCCTTTCGATTAGCGTTTGTGCGCTCGAGCAGCGTCGTAGACAGCCATAACCTCTTGCAGGCTACGCTGCCACGAAAACACTGTCTGCACGCGCTCGCGAGCGGCGTCTGGATCATCAAAATCTAGCTTGTTCGTAGCTAGCTCGTCAGCATCTAATAGGTCGTTGCTAGTTGGACTATTAGTAGTTGGACTATTAGTATTTGGGATATTAGCGTTTGAATGATTAGCGTTTGCAGTATCAGCACTTGGATTAGCCACACTTGGGTCGTCAGAATTAGGGATGTTGGCGTTTAGGTTGAATGAATGTGTTTTGCCGACTGTTGTTTCGTCATCTATTATTTCAGCAGAAGTANTTAGTTGTTAAATTAGCTGCTGTCGAATTACCTGCTGTCGAGTCACCTGCTGTTTGTGTCAGGCTAGTCGGGGTCGGATCAGTTGGGTTCAGATCATTCGAGTCTGCACTTTGTGTATCTGGTAGCGTGCTTTTCGTTGGCAGCTGCCAGTGAGGCTGTTGGGCGGCTTGCTCGAGGGCAGCGGCGAGGGCGTCCTCATCACCGGCAGGCACCAGTTGGTGAAAACCATGTGTGGTCACTTCAGGAATACCTCCGACTCGAGACGCGATGACGGGCAAACCCGCTGCAAAAGCTTCTAAGATCACCAAACCAAAGGGTTCTTGCCACAGCGACGGCGTTACAGCGACGTCACTGGCAAACAATAATTCGGCGACTTGCTGGGCGGGCACTTTGCCCATAACGTGGACGTGTCCTCGAGCGGCCGCTGGCTCGAGCAGGCTGTGCACTTCGGCTTCATAACTTTCGTGTGGATTGTGGGTCTGTTGACTGGTACCCCATAGGGTGCTACTACCGATCACCACTAAGTGAACGTCATCACGCCCCGCTTCTATTGTGGCGAAAGCGCGGGCTAACTGCAATACCCCCTTTTCGGGGACAACCGCCCCGACAAAGACAAATACAGTCGCAGCATCGGCTGCTTGCCACTGACTGCGCCAGCGGGTACGCACCTGTTCGCGAGCTGCTGGGGTGAGCGCAAAGTGTTGCAAATTAACACCGTTATAGACCACATGAACGTTGGCACGTTCCGTTAAGCCTGTGCGCAAACGTTCGGCAATAAAACGACTGACGGCGATAAAACCATCGACGGTGCGCTCGAGTAACGCAAACGTCGCTTGCGACATACCGATACTGTGTTCACCCATACCGCGGTGCAAAGGATCACCATGCACATGGGCTACGCGTATGTCTGCTCGCAAACCGCGCAAGTAGTAGTAGAGGTGTCCGTGTACTACATCAACATGTTGCCGCCAAGTAAGCCACACAAACGGCATGTGCGCACGCACGTCCAAGGTTTTGCCCGCAACACTCACCCGCGCCCAGCGCCACGGACGCAGACTGCACAAGGTCACGCCTTGCCAGTTCACTTGCCAAGCTTGCGCACCGACACAAGCAACCGTTACCCGGTGGCCGTGTTGGGCTTGTAAACGCGCTAACTCGAGGGCTACACGCACCACGCCACTGCACCCTTCGCTGTCGGGGTCGCGTGGCACCCGAAACGATCCCAGCAAATGCACAATCACTTGTGGGTCAGCATTAACAGTAGCTGCAGTAGCAGCAGGCGCTTGGGCTCTAGCAGGCTTTACGGCGTGCCACCAACGCCTCAGCCGCGTCACACTCATTTGGCACGTCCAAACAGCTTAGAACCCTGCCAACTCGGTTTGGGGATGCGAGCAACCAAAGTCGTTAACAACCCTGAACCCCACAAGCTTGCTCCATAAAGCAGAGCAGCTACCACAATGGCAGCAAGGAGCCCCCACACCCCAGGGAGCCAACGTTGCATCCACAGCGGCACTAAGTAGGTCGTCAAAAAACCAAATATCAACACCACCCCAATAGGACGCCACGGTAAACTGACATCAGACAACTTGCTAACGACCACATACAACCACAGCGCATAGGTCAGTTGCGTGCTCGTGTTGGCAACAGCAGCCCCTACTGACCCAAACTGCAGCCAAGCGATGAGCACCAAATCAAGTACGATATTGAAAACCGCCAAGCTGATACCGATGCGCACTTGTAACCACATCTTGTTAAGGGCACTAATAGTAAGCCCCAACACGCCAGCAATCACCGCAGGTACCAAGCCAANAAACAACACTCGAGCCGCATCGACCATCGGTAGCATCTTTTCGCCATACATCACCAACGTAAGCCGGTCAATGGTTACCCAACCACCAAAAAGTAGTGGCGTCGCATAGATGACCGCGAGCAACATCGCTTGCGATACCTGCTGACGGATGCGCGGCAAGTTACCCGCGCCGTATTCTCGAGAAATGGCCGGATAGTAACCGTTCACAAGTGAGTGTCCGAGGGCAATAAAAATGGCGATCACACTGAACGCCAGACTGTAAAAACCAATTTCCTCGGTGCTACTGAAGCGCTCGAGGAAAAAGACCTCCGAACGCTGCCAAACAATCGCATCAAAAACGATAATGAGCGCCGCTGGCTTAAAAAAGTCAAAGTAGCGAGCCAGAGTTGCACGGCTTGGCCAAGCGGGTACCGATAGCGCGGCCACGATGAGGCGGCGTCCCCGACTACTCAAGAGCAGCATGACTGGCACGAATACGTTCATCGACAGCACCACAGCGATCAGGTAGCCCGATACTCCCCAGTCAGCTAGATAGGCAATGCCAATCAATAAAAATTGCACGACGCCAGCAAGACTCGAGGCAATTGAAATAGGGCGGTACTCTTCATAGCCCCACAGCAGCGAGCTAAAAAGCCGCACCAGCACGTTCATAATAGGCACAAGTGCCACAATCAATAAGTAGTATTGATCGGGTGCGGGCACAAACCACGCTCGAGCTGCTACCACTAACCCAAGGGCACCATTAACAGCCAACAGTACAAATAACAACCAACGCATCAACGCTTGGGCTTCATTACTTTCGTTGGCACCACGCAATTCTGAGGCTACTTTGGTGAGCGAATTTGGAAACGCCAACACCCCTAGTGTACTCAAAATGCCTGCTAACCACGCATAGTAACTAAACACACCATATTCTTCAGCACTCGTCAAACTTCTAACGATCAGGATAGAACCAAAAACCTGAGCAGCTCCAAGAATAATTCTGGACAGGGAATTCCACAACCCGTTACGTAGCGCTGATGTTGTGTTTGCCATAGTAACCTCTTCTAGAAAGACTTTTGTTTATATTCGGTATTAACTCGTTTACAATAGAATTTTAATATTAACTAAACCCGTATTAACCAAAATATCCCTTCGACACGCTGACACACGTGCAAGTACGTGCGGTCACGCTTGCCCTCGTTTTAATCGCACATGTGCAGCGGTCACTAAACGCCACACGTAGGCTAGGGATTTACCGGGAAGGGGTAGCCAGCTAAGTGCCGTGGCTACCGTTACATCAAGACGCCGCGTAGGGCTAATGCGCATAGCACGCTTTAGGTGGGTGTTGGCTTGGGTGCGTTCACCTTTTTGCAAATAAAGAAAGGATAATCGTGCTAAACGATCGGTCAAACTGCGTACCCGAATGGCGTCTAACTCAGCAGGACAGGTGCCCTCGAGCTTTTCAAATACGCGCACCTCTTGGTGCAACCTAGCTATAATGTTAGCAGGCATTGTGTTGGCACGTTCGTGTTTGAGGATGTAAACCAAAGGTTCATCAACGTAATATGCGCGTGCACCACGGCTTAAAAGCTGCAACCACATATGATAATCACTGGTGTAGGTTAGCTCAGGATCGTGCAAACCTTGCTGCGGAGGTTGAGGATATACGGGTCGCGCTAGCGGCCGATTGACCAGTGCGCCTTGAAAAGGAATGTAGTTATAGCGGTACAACATACCCAACTCGCAGTGTTTGCCTGCCGGGGCAACTTGTTTGAACATGTCGCTGTAACGTCCTAAGTTAGTTTCTCCGTCCATGCGATAACCGTCACAATAAGTAATTGTCACATCCGGGTTGGCATCGGCCGCAGCGACAAGTTGTTCAAGGGCGTCTGGTTGCAACCAATCATCGGCGGGCAACCCGAAAATATATTGGCTATCGGGATTAGCACGGGCTTCGCAGAGATTGAAGTTGCCACACACGCCGACGTTGCTGTCGTTGCGAAAATAGTGAATGCGGACGTCTTGGTCGGCAAACGCACGGGCGACCTCTTCGGTGTTGTCAGTCGAAGCGTTGTCACTGATGATGAGTTCCCAATCAGAGAAGCTTTGCTCAAGCAGACTGTTAACCGCTCGAGGTAAAAACTCCGCGTAGTTATACACTGGCATCACCACACTCACTCGAGGCACAGCATTGACTTGCTCAGCATTGGCTTGCTTAGTAGACGTTTTAGTAGACGCGTCAGCAGACGTTTGTGG
>JGI12048J13642_11055024_pt1 | contig 10060 bp, 8 predicted proteins | sample ElkSlonscriptome_16_FD_13642 | JGI IMG/M metagenome (IMG submission 13642)
CAGTGATGCGGTCAGCCTTCTTGAGAGATATAAATTCAGCAATGTTTTTGGCGACATATCAGGATCGCTTCAGAAAGTTGTCGATGTGATCGAGATCAGCAGCAACAGCCAGGATGGTGATCAATATGATTTTGTACATCCTGAAAAGGCACCCCATTTCAAAGGAGGTGAATACCTGGTACAGATCATCAATGCTATCCGGGAGGAGAAGGTGGTGCGGATTTATTACCATCCATTCTACGAGGACAAGCCATATTTTTCGGAGGTGCATCCATACCTTCTGAAGGAATACAGAAACAGGTGGTACATGATCGGATTGAATGATTTCAAGGGGCAGTTGCGGACCTATGCGCTTGACAGGATCAGGGACCTGGTCCTTTCCGATATCCCGTATCAAAAACATAATTTTAGCGCAAAGGATTATTTCCGTCACTCGATCGGTATCATTGCGCCCGGCGGAGAGCCGGTGAAGACCAGGATCGCGGTTCAGAAAACCCAGGCACAATACATGATCACCCAGCCCTGGCATGAGAGTCAGAATATCGACGAAGAGACCGAAGATGAGATCATCTTCAGTTTCAGGGTGCACCCGACCTATGAATTTATCTCCTTGATCCTCAGTTACGGGAAAGATCTCAGGGTGCTGGAACCCACAAGTCTGATCGCAGACCTTCGTCAACACCTGGAGGTCATGTCTGCTTATTACCGCGACATTGGGTGAATTTGGCGCACAGTAAGCTTTTCCTGAATTTGTATAGATCGCACTGTCCGGACCAGTGGATGCGCAACATGGTTATTGATTCTTTTTAACCGGTTCAACGATGACCTGGCCCGGGTTGGTATTGACATCCAGCACATCCAGCTCCAGGGGAAGTACCACCTCTTCGCCGGCATTCAGGCCAATCTCCTCCCTGCTTGTCAGTACACCGGACCCGCTGAGGTGGGTCCGCTCATATTCAAAATGTACAGCATGATCAATGTCCAGGTTCACTCCGGGAGCTCTACTGATTGCGATTCCATACACATTTCCGTCATTTCCGGTCTGCCCCTCAACGATCAATTTGAAAAAGCTGTAGCCCGGGTGTATTGAAAGCTGTTCTCCCTCTTCCGGGGTGAATGGACCAAAAGTGATCCAGGTATCATCAACTGCTGATTCACGGGCAAAAAGTGCTCGTTCCAGCAATACCCCTGAACGGTAATTCCCAACAGGTGAGGTCATCCTGGCATCCGGTTCACTCAGACACCCTTTGCCACCATACATTTCAAATACCGTATTTGTTTCCCAAAGTCCGCTGGCCAGGTCATGTGCTCCCCCGCAATCGGGGTCAAACAGGCGGATATAAAAATTTCCAGGGCCTTCCGACGGAATGGCAAGGAATATGGTTTGTGAAAAATCATCATCCCCGCAACATTGCTCAGACATATTCCCGAACGTGGCCATGAGGTCCTCTGCCTCTGAAGGTACCTGCGCATCGAGTCTGGCTGCAATCAGGAGCATGATCAATATGGTGGTTCTGCGGAACATTTTTGTCAGTTTTGAATAAAAATAGGGTATTCAGACTTGAATCCAAAGGATTTTAGCTGAAATCTTTTTGACCAATTGTTTTTTAACATAGCTGAATGATTTATTTTTTGTGATAAAAGCTTGCCCAGTCCCAGACACCCAGCAGGAAAACAATTTGTATATTGTGGATTCAAATCCCAATCTTATGAAAAAAGGAGTTTTTATTTTTCTATTCCCTGCTTTGCTTATATCGGGATGTGCGGATCGAAACAGCGAAGCGGTGAAATTTCCTGAGCAACCGAATTTCCTGGTATTTTTTATCGATGACCTTCGTCCGGAGCTCGGATGTTACGGTGTAGACAGGGTTCATTCCCCGAACATTGACAGGCTGGCTTCTGAAGGCCTCAGGTTTGACAGGGCTTATTGCAATGTCCCGGTATGCGGCGCCTCAAGGGCGAGTTTACTGACCGGCGCCAGGCCAACACCACAGCGGTTCCTGGGCTATTCAACCAGGGCAGATGAAGATCTTCCGGGGCACCTTTCGCTTCCCCATCATTTCAGGAACAACGGATACTACACGGTCTCGTACGGCAAGATATTCCATCACGGTGACGACAGCCCTGATAGCTGGAGCGAGCCGCCCTGGCATGCGAAACCTGCCACGCCCGGCACATGGCGCGATTATATCACCCCGGAGATCCAGGCCAGTTTGAAGATCGAAGGTCACAGGGGGCCCTCTTCAGAGATTGCTGTGGATGCGGCAGACTCGGCATATATTGACGGGAAAACAGCTAACCAGGCAGTCAGGAAACTCAGGGAACTCTCAAAAAAGGAACAGCCCTTCATGTTCTGGGTTGGCTTTGTAAAGCCACACCTCCCTTTCAATGCCCCTTCAAAATACTGGGAGCTGTATGACCGGGAGGAGATTGAAATTGCATCAAATCCGGATAAGTCTGAGAATGCGCCCCGGGAGGCAATGCACAATTTCGGGGAGTTGAGGGGGTATGATGACATTCCGCCCGAAGGGCCTGTAAGTGATGACAAGGCGGCGGAGTTGACCCATGGCTACCTGGCATGTGTAAGTTATACGGATGCATTGATCGGTCAGGTGCTGGCAGAGCTGGAATCGCTCGATCTTGAAAGGAACACCATCGTTGCGGTATTTGGAGACCATGGATGGAACCTTGGTGAACACGGACTCTGGTGTAAGCATTGTAATTTCAATACCTCACTGCATGTTCCACTGGTCATCAAGGTTCCGGGGGCAGCCAATGGAAAAAGCACCAATGGCCTGACAGAGTTCGTTGATCTCTACCCGACTTTTGCAGAGCTTGCCGCCCTCGAGATTCCGGGTCATACTGCAGGCAAGAGCCTGGTTCCTCTTTTTAAAGATCCGGACAGGACCTGGAACGAACCGGTTTATCCCAGGTACATGCTTGGAAATTCGATCGTGACTGAAAACTATATTTATTCAGAATTCATGCGTTCCCGCAAGGATTGTACGATCGTTGCAAATATGCTGTATGACCACCGAACGGATCCCGAAGAAAATGTGAATGTTGCAGGCAGTGCTCCATACCTCGAGCTGGCGGACTCTTTGCGTACATTGATGAACAAGGTGCACCTCGGAGAATAGTTACAGGAATTATCCTTCGTAGCAGATTTTTACTATTTTTGAATCCGCCCGGAAATAAAACAAAAATGATGCAAAATTCCAGAATAGATACTGCTTTGTTGATGAGGGAATCAGCTGTTGTGCCCCTCTATTACAATGCTGATGTTGAGGTATGTAAAAATGTGATCCGCGCCTGTTACCAGGGTGGCATTTCCATTTTCGAGTTTACAAACCGCGGGGATTTCGCACATGAAGTCTTCGGTGAACTTATAAAATGGGCGGATAAAGAACTTCCCGGGCTGGTGCTGGGTGTCGGATCTGTCGTAGATGCAGGAACATGCTCCCAGTATATTCAGATGGGTGCATCATTTATCGTATCACCGTTACTCAATGAAGAGATGGCCAGGGTTTGCAACAGGCGGAAAGTACTTTGGATGCCAGGTTGTGCAACAGCATCTGAAATTTCCAGGGCCGACGAACTGGGCGCCGAAGTGGTCAAGATCTACCCTGCCCCGATGCTGGGTGGACCTGCATTTATCAAATCGGTAAAGGGTCCATGCCCTTGGATGCAACTCATGCCGTCAGGCGGCGTTGCCCCTACCGAAGAGAACCTGGAAAGCTGGTTTGACGCCGGGGCTTTTTGTGTGGGCATGGGATCAAAACTGATCACAAAAGAGATCATCCGTGACAAGGACTGGAGCGGACTGGAATCAAAAGTCAGCGAAGTTGTAACCATCGTTCAAAAAATCAGGAAAATATCCAAATGAGATACATCAAACCGACTCCCCTGCTCGTTCTCTCTCTCGTTTTACTCATCTCTGGCTGTAAAGGTGTTTCTGATACCCGGTCGCTGAAACTTGCACATGGTCTTGACCCAACCCACCCGGTGAGCCAGGCCATGGAGTTCATGGCAGACAGATGCGAGGAGATATCGGGAGGCAAATTGATCATTGAAACCTATCCATCCGGACAGCTGGGGTCTGAACAACAGTGCGTTGAACTGCTGCAGATCGGGAGTCTTGCCATCACAAAAGTCTCCGCAGCCGTGATGGAAAGTTTCACGGAAGATTACAAGGTGCTGGGCATTCCCTACCTGTTTAAATCCAAGCAGCACTCCTTTGATGTCCTTGACGGTCCGATCGGTGAGCAGCTCCTGTTGAGCACCGAACCCTTCTGGATACGCGGACTGTGTTTCTATGATGCCGGGGCAAGGAGCTTTTATACGCTGGACACACCCATTTACCACCCTGATGATCTTGAAGGATTGAAGATAAGAGTAATGAAGAGTATGACGGCCATGGAAAATGTAAAAGCACAGGGAGGTTCGCCCACACCGATCTCCTGGGGTGAGTTGTACACTGCGCTGCAAAGTGGCGTGGTGGATGGTGCAGAGAACAATCCCCCCAGTTTTTATACCAGTCATCATTACGAAGTGTGCAAGTACTACTCCCTGAACGAGCATACCATGGTTCCTGATGTACTCATCATCAGCAATAAAATTTGGGAGGACCTGACCGGACAGCAAAAAAAGTGGTTGCAGCAGGCAGTGGATGAATCTGTCCCGAAAGAACGCGAGCTCTGGGCTGCATCTGAAAAGGAGTCGTTGGAAAAAGTAGAGGAGGACGGGGTGACCATTATTTATCCTGACAAAGAACCGTTTGCCGCGCGGGTGGAATATATCCCTGAAATGTATAAAGACAATCCCCGGTTGTATGACCTGATCAACAGGATCAAGTCAGCCGGAACCGAAAATCCAAGCAATGAATAAACTGCGAAACAGGATTGACAGGATCCTGGAAATTTTCCTGATCTTACTTACAAGTGTTTTGGTAATAGATGTACTGTGGCAGGTATTCAGCAGGTACGTGCTGAGTTCACCAAGCTCCTTCACCGATGAACTGGCAGGATACCTGCTGATCTGGGTAAGCCTTCTCGGTGCTGCCTATGTTGCAGGCAAGAAAGAGCACCTGGCCATCGATATCCTGTTGCAGCGATCTCCGGAAGCCAGGCAGCGGACCCTGCGGATCATCATCGAACTGGTGATCCTTGGATTTGCATTGTCGGTATTGGTGATCGGCGGCAGCTGGCTGGTGTACACCCGTTTCTACCTGGGTGTGAAATCAGCCGCCCTGCAGCTACCACTGGGCTATGTATATATTGTGCTGCCATTAAGCGGAATTATTATTTCTTATTACTCCTCACTGCACCTTAAGGATGCAATAAAAAAAGATTGATACATGGAAGTTCTTGTACTGGTTCTCAGTTTTGTTATTTTGCTTGCCCTGGGGGTTCCCATTGCATTCAGTATTGGTGCTTCAGGAATCCTGACAATGCTGATTTCCATTGATTCGATCCCCGCATTTACAACCTATGCACAAAGAATGGCCACCGGACTGGACAGCTTTGCCCTGCTGGCCATCCCATTTTTCGTCCTTGCAGGAAATATCATGAACCGCGGAGGCATTGCCATCAGGCTGATCAAATTTGCAAGGGTACTCGTGGGCGGATTGCCGGGCGGACTTGCATTTGTGAATGTGATCGCCAACATGCTCTTTGGAGCCATCTCGGGAAGTGCAGCAGCAGCCACTTCAGCCATCGGGAGCATCATGGGACCACAGATGAAAAAGGAGGGTTACGATGAAAACTTCAGCGCAGCTGTAAATATTACTTCTGCAACCACGGGGCTCACGATCCCGCCCAGCAACATATTGATTGTCTATTCCCTGGCCAGCGGTGGCGCATCTATTACAGCACTGTTCCTGGCAGGATACATTCCGGGTATAATGACAGGTGTCGGGATCATGCTGATGGCCATGTCAATGATCATATATAAAAACAAGGGGATTGGCGGTGTTCTCCGGACCCTCGGTTTCGTTGCGGCTGTTTCCCTTGCGCTGGTCGGACTGGGTGCAGGTATAAAGTTATTGCACGACAACGTCTCTGGCGGGTCATTCAAAATCACTATCTACGGACTCCTGGCCGCAGGGGCAGGATTCTGGATCTACAAGACCATTCAGCACTGGGACCGTGCAAAAACAGGTATAAAAACTTTCCTGGACGCGATCCCTTCGCTGATGATGCTCGTGATCGTTATTGGGGGAATTGTTGCCGGTTATTTCACTGCCACTGAAGCATCGGCGGTTGCCGTTCTTTATGCATTGATACTTGCCCTGCTGTACAATGAGATGAAGATCAAACACCTGCCGGATGTTATCATTCGTTCGGTCAAAACAACGGCAATCGTCATGCTCCTCGTTGCAGCGAGCATCGGGCTGTCATGGATCATGTCATATGAAAATATCCCTCAAAATGTAAGTGAGGGTCTGCTGAGCATCAGTGACAACCCCTTTGTGATCTTGCTGATCATCAATTTTATCCTGCTTTTTGTCGGGGTTTTCATGGACATGACCCCTGCGGTGCTGATCTTTACACCGATCTTCCTCCCCATTGTGACGGTTCAATTGGGGATGGACCCAATCCATTTCGGGATTATGATGGTATTGAACCTCTGCGTGGGTCTGTGTACTCCACCGGTGGGATCAGTGCTTTTTATAGGTTGCAGCGTTGCCAATATCAAAATTGAAAAGGTGGTCAGACCCCTGTTACCAATGTTCATTGTCATGATCATAGTCCTTTTCCTGGTAGCCTATATCCCCGAACTGAGTTTGTGGCTTCCTGAGATGCTTACTAAATAGTTTATCTGTCAGGGAAACGTGGTTTTTTTATGAAGCGAAGAATTAGCTATATTAGAAAATTCAATTCCGAACAAAGGCATGCTTAATATGGAAATGGCGAACATGATAACAATCCTGTCATATACTTTGTCTGTCAACGTGATACTGACAGAAATTGGCATAGGACTCCTGATTGCCGGTCTGCTTGCTTGGATATATATTTCACAGTTCAGAAGACTTAAAAAGCGATTTTCGTCGCAAAATCTGACAGCGGCTTTTAAAGAGAAACAACTGCTCGAGCAGCTGTTCAATAATATGCCGGACCGGATCTACTTCAAGGATCGTGAAAGCAGGTTTATCCTGGCCAACAAATATGTATCCAGGGTGATGGGTGAGGAAGACCCAAAGAAACTGATCGGGAAGACCGACTTTGAGTTTTACGACAAGAAATATGCGCAGGGATTCTTTGATGATGAGCAGCGCATCATGAAGGAGGGGAAGCCGATGATCTCAAAAGAGGAAAAAGGGTTGAACCTGGATGGAGGTGAGGTTTTTGTCTCCACAACCAAGATCCCGATCAAGGACCGTTCTGGAAAAGTTATAGGCATCATAGGAATAGGTCGCGACATAACACCCCAGAAACAGGCCGAGGAAGAATTGCATAGAAAATCTGAAAGCCTGCGGGAAACCAATGTCCTGCTCGAAGAAAGACAGGAAGAGATCCAGCAGATGGCCGAAGAATTAAACACACAGGCCGAAAACCTGAAAAAGATCAATCTCGAACTGGAGAGACTGTCCCTTGTTGCCAGTAATACTGAAAATACCGTGGTGATCATGGACGGGAACGGGAATTTTGAGTGGGTGAACGAAGGATTTGAACGTCGTTATGGAAGTGAATTAGGGCAATTCACAAAAGAAAATGGTCCGAACCTGCGTGACAACTCCTCCAACTCCAATATCTCTGCAATCCTCAACCAGATCTATATCACGAAAAAACCCTATACCTACAATTCCAAATCCAGGGACAGGGAAGGAAATGAGATATGGAGTCAGACAAATATCTCACCGATATTGGATGAGAATAAGGAAATCACCAACCTGATCCTCATTGATTCGGACATCACAGATCTGAAAGAGGCAGAAAGCAAGATCAGGAAACAAAATGTCGAGATCGAGAAACAGGCAAGGGAACTCGAAAAAACAAATGCCACCAAAGACAGGCTATTTTCGATCATTGCCCATGACCTGAAGAACCCGTTCCATTCAATCATGGGTTTTACCGATCTTTTGCTGACAAAACAACACGAGATTGAGGCCGATAAATTACAGGAGTTCCTGGAAATGATCAGCAGCTCCACCCATTCAGCCTATCAGCTACTCGAAAACCTGCTGGAATGGGCGCGGACTCAGACGGACAGTACGAAATTTTCCCCCTCTACCTTCCCCCTCAAAGAGCTGGTCGCGGAGATCATCTCCCTGCTGGAACTGCATGCTTCAAATAAGAACATCATGCTGGAGGAGAACATCGGAGAAGGATTGGAAGTATATGCCGACCGGAATATGCTGCATACCGTCATCAGGAACATTGCGAGCAATGCAGTCAAATATACAGGAGAAAACGGGAAAGTAACACTCTCGGCAGAATCAGGCGGTGATTCCACCGTGATCAGTATCAGGGATAACGGCATCGGAATGCCAGAGTCAAGAATAAACACATTGTTTCAGCTTGACGAAGTAAACAGTACGGCCGGCACCTCCGGAGAAACCGGTACCGGGCTTGGACTGATCGTCAGCTGGGAGTTCATGAAGAAAAACAAGGGTTCCATTGATGTGGTAAGCACACCCGGCAAAGGCAGTGAGTTTATTCTTAAACTGCCCCACCACAAAGCTTGAGAAGCCATCTTCCATTTCCAATCTGCACATGTCAGCATAATAACTTAACGTAAATTGTACGCTAAGTTTGGTGATTGCATTTCTTTTCATTAGATTTGATACATGAATAGTCCGCCAGCCAACTTTAACCCTCACCTGTCCGTGGATTGTGTCATCTTCGGTTTTGACGGCGACAATTTAAGGGTATTGCTCATCAAACGGAAGGGAAGAAACACAGGGGGTACAAAAGCCGGTAAATACAAATTGCCAGGTGACCTGATCCATCTAAAAGAGGATCTTGAAGGTGCAGCAAAACGGGTACTGGCCGAGCTGACCGGACTGGAGAATATCTTTCTCAGGCAGTTTTCTGTATTTGGGAATCCCAACAGGACAACAAACGAAGAGGACCACGCATGGCTCGAGGAGAGCTCGGGGATTCCCATCTCACGGGTGGTCACCACCGCATACTATTCTCTCATCAGGATCGACAAAAGTAAAACGGAGAATGAAAACAATCACCACGCCTCCTGGCACAAGGTCGATGAGCTTCCGAATCTTGTTTTCGATCACAACCAGATTGTTGAAAAAGGACTTGCCACCCTGCGAAACGAGATCAGGTTTGAACCCATCTGTTTTGAACTGCTACCTGGCAAATTTACCATCAGGCAGATCCAGACACTTTACGAGGTAATCTTTGGCAAAGAACTGGACAACAGGAATTTCCGAAAGAAGCTTTTAAAGGCCAAATATATCGTACCCCTGAATGAAAAGCAGAAAGGCGTGGCACACAAACCCGCACTTTACTACAGCTACAACAGGAACAAATACGTAGAGACCAGGGAAGATGTATTGTATTATAACTTTTAAAATCTACACATGTATTTAATTGGTTACGACGTTGGGAGTTCATCGGTCAAGGCAAGTTTGATCAATACGGATACAGGTCAGTGTGTGGCCTCGGCATTCAATCCAAAGCAGGAGATGAAGATCGCTGCCGACCGTTCGGGGTGGGCAGAGCAGGATCCTGAGACCTGGTGGACAAATCTAAAACTATCCACGAATGAAGTATTGCAGATGGCTGAAATCGATGCAGCAAACATCAAGGCCATCGGCATTTCCTACCAGATGCACGGACTCGTGATGGTTGACAGGGACCAGAAGATCCTTCGCCCCTCTATCATCTGGTGTGACAGCAGGGCTGTGGGAATCGGGGAAATGGCACTTGGTCAGCTCGGAAAAGATCGCTGCCTCGCCCACCTGTTGAATTCCCCGGGTAATTTCACAGCTTCAAAACTTCGCTGGGTGATCGAAAACGAACCCGAAGTCTTTGAAAAGGCCCATAAGATCATGTTGCCAGGGGATTATATTGCCATGAAGATGACAGGTGAATTGAAT
>JGI12048J13642_11132296_pt1 | contig 10059 bp, 7 predicted proteins | sample ElkSlonscriptome_16_FD_13642 | JGI IMG/M metagenome (IMG submission 13642)
CCCTGAAACGGCTTCCATGCCGTTTCGCGGAGTCGCAAAGTAAAATGTCGCTTACGTTGCTCGCAAAATCAATCGCTTAGGCGATCGATTTTGGCAGTACTTCCTTACTGCGTTAGTGCCCATCAAAAACCAGCGTTTCTGGATAAGCACTAACTAGCAGTAAGCTCTGCCGCCGCATACAAAGCAGCCTGCTGGCTGCCTTGTATGCAGTTGATAAGGGAATTAACCCGCTACCCTCTATTGCAAAAATATTATAAATGTTCGACAGGAGCGCTTTCGAAAAACAAGTAAATGCATTTCTACCCACGACACAAATGGTCATTTCATAATCCGTTGGGTTAATCAGAGACAAATCACAGAGGATATATCAACGATCCATTATAGCAACGGGTATCGTTGCATATTCATCAACCACAATTCGACCAACAAGTACCATAAATAAGGAAGAAAAAAATGAATACTAGTAACAAATTTCTAAAACCTTTCGTCGCCGTATTTTTCAGTTTGCTGGTGACCTTCGCTTTTACTGCCTGCGAAAGTGGCCCAGCCGAGGATGCCGGTGAAAAAATTAATGAGGTTGCGGAAGACACGGGAAATGCTATCGAAGATGCTTGTGAGGATGTAAAAGAAGGGGTTGACGCTAAAGATACTGATTGCTAGAGAATTAAATGCAGTGGCCGCAGTGCCGGGCCGCTGCTCTAAGATTTCCAGGGTATGCTCAAACCGATGCTTATGTCACGACAGATCAACAGGAAAAGACAGCTGATAAATCACCTGAAGCATCGGCCAGAAAATTCGTGAAAGCGGATTTCTTTATCACCCGGAGGAAGGTGTTTTTATCTGTCCGGCAGGAGAAGAACTAATCACGAAACAGGGAGGTAAAGCGCAAAGTAAAAGTTATAAAGCCAGCAACAAGACATGTAAAAACTTCCTGCTCAAGCCTCGTTGCTGTACCTCAAAAAAGACCGCCGGTCGCATCATTCGAATCGATGAGCATGAGTCTGCCAGGCAAGCGATGAACACAAAAATGGCTAACCGAAAGGCAATGAAGATTGATGATCGTCGTAAAGCGATTGTGGAACCGGTCTTTCTTATCAGAGCAGAAACAGTGTTGCCAACCCCAAAAACAGCGTAAAGCCTACGACATCAGTGATCGCCATCAGCACCACACCTCCTGCCAAAGCAGGATCGACACCTACCCTATCTAACAACAGGGGCACGCCTGTGCCAGCGCCTGCGGCGGTTAACATATTGATGGTGAGAGCAACGCCGAAGACCAGCCCAAGCTGAGCATTACTGAACCACAGCATTACAACAATAGCGATAACTACGGCCCAGAAAAGGCCATTGATGATACCCAGCCCCAATTCCCGTAATAGTAAATGCCGGGCATTAGCGGATGTCACTTGATTCAACGCGATTCCCCGGGTCACCAGCGCCAGCGTCTGGTTGCCTGCTACGCCACCCATACTGGCTACCACCGGCATAAGTACGGCAAGGGCAACGATCTGTTGTATTGAAGCACTAAACCGGTCAATCACAAATGCCGCGATGAAAGCATTGACCAGGTTGGCCGATAACCATAGAGTTCGCTGCAAGGCACTGCGCCAGATCGGCGCGAACATATCGGTGTCTTCATCAAGGCCAGCCTGACTCATCATTGCATGTACTGACTGTTCACGGATGACATCAATAACGTCATCAACGGTAATCCGACCCAGAAGTTGTCCTTTGTCATTCACCACCGGAGCAGAAACCAGATCCAAATTCTCAAAAAGTTGCGCCACTTCATTTGCAGGAGTCAGCACCGGAATCGCCGGCACATCCACATCCATCACAGCGCTTGCCAGAGTGTTCGGCGGCATTGATACCGCATCAGCCAACCGCAGAGCACCCAGCGGACAATCATTGCTGTCAACAACCATAACGCTGTCAAAGTGCTCCGGTAAACTACCATTAAGCTCTCTTAGTTCCCGTATTTTACGGAGTACCAGTTCCAATGTGGTTTCAGCTCTTATTGTTATGGCGTCGATGTCCATAAGCCCTCCCGCTGTATCATCGGGATAGCTGCGAATGGTCTCATAGCAAAGCCTGCGACCGGAATCCATGGTGACCAGCATCTCTTTTATTACATTTTGCGGAAGATCCTCGTGAAGATCGGCAAGTTCATCTCCCTGCAAGCTCGCTAAAGCCGCTAGCAACTGTGCGTCAGAGCTTGCTTCAATTAATTGTGAACGGACATCACCATGAACTTCAGTAAGAATTTCACCTTGTCCGGCATTATCAACCCTGTCCCACAATTCGGCACGCTTTTCCCTCGGCAATGCTTCGAGCAAATCAGCGATATCTGAAGGGTGGAGCTGTTCATTCAGCACATGTGCATTGCCGGCAGTGCCATTGTTAAGTATTTCTTCCAGCAGATGCTGAAAATCAGTAGCTTGAAGTGCCTTTTTCGCCATGGAGATATCCTGTTAATTGCGTCTTCTGGCAGCGCGAAATAAGATGATAATGCTAACAAACTTGAGTAGCTCATAACCCGATCTGAGGAGTTGCCGATCTTGACTGTATTCCTTATCAGGGTAGTAGCTACTGCTAATTGCAGCACCCGTTGGAACGTTCTCAAGGCAGGTTTAACCTGAGCCTTTACAAATTATGCTGAACAAACTCTGGCCTGTTGGCATTAATCCGGGAATCCCCGGATTGGCTTATGCAGCTATGCCTGAAAAAAGTTCCTGCCCATATTGCCTGGAAGCTTGTAAAACTTGTCTAAGTAGTCGAACCCGAAAAATGCAAACTGACTTGATTTTATAAAATTATTTCAGGCAACCCGATATATTTCCGACCAGTAAATCCTGTACAGACAGCATTTTTCTGGTCGACGCGCAAGCCAGGGAAGGCTTGCCCAGTGGCTGAAAGCTAATGCGAGAAGCAAACATCTAAGTAAATTCACACATTTGCTCAGGAATGTTTGCTTCGACCCTGAAAATAAGCCAAGGAGGGCTATTTTCAGGCACAACTATGTAAGCGCCCATCGTATTACCAAACCAACTACCGCCAGACACAGGACACCTGATATCCACAAGCCAGCAAACCATAGTAGTTGGTTTATGCGTGTTTTGTTTTTCATTAATGGTAACCTTCATCCGCGTCGACTTTACCCCGGAAGACCCAATAGGCGTATGCCGTATAAGCAATAATAAGGGGCACTAGTACGGCAGTGCCGATGAGAATAAAGATTAGTGAACTATGCGGGGCGACCGTATCCCAAAGACTCAGACTGGGAGGCACCATATTGGGGTAGATGCTGATGAGAACACCGATAAAGCTGACCACGAAAACTCCCAACGTGGCAAAAAAAGGAGTGTAGTCGTATCCACTCCTTAAACCTCTGATTACCATCCATGTGCAAGCCAGCACCAGCGATGGCATGATCACACTTACAATAGTGCCGGGCATTTGAAACCAACGCTGAAAATAGCTGGGGTGCTGAAACGGTATCAATAAACTAACCACCAGAATAAAAGCAACCGTAATCAGAGCTAATCTGTAACTGTAGCGCCTCATCTGTTGCTGTAAGTCATCCATGGTTTTCATAACCAACCAGGTTGCTCCCAGCAAGGCATACCCTGCAATCACGGCTAAGCCTGTCAGCACAGAAAACGGTGTCAGCCAGTCCCACCAGCCTCCAGCGTAGGCTCTGTCTGCCACTTCAATTCCCTGTACCAGGGCGCCAAGTGCAATCCCCTGCATTAGCGCGGCAACTAGTGAACCTGCCGTGAAAGAGATATCCCAGACAGTTCGCCAGCGTTGCGTGCGCCAACGGTATTCAAACGCGACTCCGCGAAAAATAAGCGCCAACAACATTAGAATGACGGGCATATACAACGCGGGCATTATCACCGCGTAGGCCAGCGGGAACACCGCAAACAGGCCACCGCCTCCCATTACCAGCCAGGTCTCATTGCCGTCCCAGACCGGGGCGACCGTATTCATCATGATATCCCTGTGCTGGTGCGATTCAGCGAATGGGAACAGTATGCCGATACCCAGATCAAACCCGTCCAGTACCACATAAATCAGCACAGAAAAAACGATAATGCCTGCCCACACCAGTGCCAGGTCAATGTCCATATGCGCTCCATTCAATTAAGTTAATTAGTACCCCCTGCAGAACTCATTGGATTTAATCAGAATTCACCTGTTGAGCCGGCGTTAACCCGGCTGAACGCACCGGGCCATCTTGTAGTTGCGGGTTATCCGCTCCCGGGGTTTTTCCCATCATGCGCAGGATATAAAAGGTCCCGGCACCAAACACAAAAAAATACACCACGATAAAAGCCAGCAGTGACGCCTCCACGGCTGGCGCATCAATCGGTGAAATGGCATCCGTAGTTCGCATCAGGCCATAAATTACATAAGGCTGGCGACCAACCTCGGTTGTTATCCAACCTGCCAGTACGGCGATATAGCCACTGCAACCCATCGGTAATAGCGCTCGGTGCAACCATCTGTCCTGATACAATTTGCCCCGCAGGCGCTGAACAGATGCCCATATCCCAATAGCCATCATGGCAAAACCTGTAGCAAGCATAATTCTGAAACTCCAGAAAACAATAGCCACCGGAGGCTCCTCATCATCCGGCACAGTATCTAAACCCGCCACTGGGGCTTGCCAGTCATGATGCAAAATCAGACTTGATAAATTCGGAATCTGCAACGCATAGTCAATGCGCTTTTCAGCAGGATTAGGAACGCCAAAGAGTATTAACGGAGCCCCGTCCGGGTAACTGTCATAGTGACCTTCCATTGCCATAACTTTTACAGGCTGATGCTCAAGGGTATTCAGCCCGTGGAGGTCGCCGGCAACAATCTGAATGGGAGTCACCAGCAGTGCCATCCACATAGCCATCGACAACATGGTTTTGGTTGCCGGCGTCGCCCGCTGTTTCAATAAATGCCAACCCGCCACCGCTGCAACCGTAAAAGCCGTTGTCAGATAAGCGGCGAGTACCATATGCACCAAGCGATAGGGAAAGGAAGGATTAAAGACAATATGCAGCCAGCTCTCTGGTACATACTGCCCCACCTCATTAACAGAATAACCCGCTGGGGTTTGCATCCATGAATTTACTGATAGGATCCATGTCGCTGACACTAACGTGCCCACGGCAACGATAGTTGTCGCCAGCATGTGTAATTTTGGACCCACCCGCTCACGCCCAAACAGCATAATGCCGAGGAAACCCGCTTCCAGAAAAAATGCTGTCAGCACTTCATAACCCATCAACGGGCCAATGACCGGGCCAGCCCGGTCAGAGAAAACACTCCAGTTGGTGCCAAACTGGTAAGACATGACGATACCAGAGACCACGCCCATGGCGAATACCATGGCAAATATCTTTTTCCAATACTCAAACAGACTAAGGTAAGTTTGATTACCGGTTCTAAGCCATAATCCGTTCAGTACGGCAAGGTAGCTCGCCAGACCGATAGAGAATGCAGGAAATACAATATGGAACGATATTGTGAACGCGAACTGAAACCGGGCCAACACTTCAGCAGAAAATTCTGACATCATGTTACATACCATTCAGATTAATCAGAAACATCATCCACAGCCCTGTCAAAGAGTTTAAAGAGGGATGCCAAACCCATTCCGTTGAGCACCCTTAAAAAAGCAATGCCCTCTGCACCACTAATGAATTCATACTAATGGCTCCTTAGCGACGGCAAGCTAAACCTCACCACTGTTGGTTCAGCATATTTGATGCCACTGAGGACGAGTATGGAGCATTTACAATAAAAAAGTAGATTTTACAAATAAGCGATTTCGGCGGTGAAAATAACGCTTTTAAATGTCGGCATCAGCAATGGTGGCTTGACCTGTATTGAGCAATTAGTCTGCACTGGTAAGTAATCAGAAGGTCCTTACATATAACAGATCCCAAGGAATTCTAGCGTGGATGTGCATCTGAATTTATGCAAAAGCTTTTCCCAGCTATGGCTTTTCCGAAAAAAAAATATTAGGAAAATCAACACAAGCAGCATGCACGGCAGGCGGCCAGAATTGACGGAGACAGAGGGAATCACCCCGGAGCGACTATTAACAAAATCAACTTTTACAAAAGGTTTGTAAGATTTACAAGAATTAGCCGGAATAAGTTGCAGCCGGTGGCGTCGTCACTTGGCAGCAGGCCAGTCCTGCCCTGCCCTGCAGCTATGGCACTTAACAATAGTGACCGTGGCCACTGACTACCTCACCTGACAATCACTCAACTACCTCACCTGACAATCACTCAACTACCTCACCAGATAATCACTCTATAAGTCACTGAATATAAGAACCACCGCACCATGCCAACTAGCGGCGGATGTGTGTACATAGCCAGCGGGTGGCATAGAAAATGTTTGGCACTAAGAAAGCGGCGGGAGGTCAAAAAACCTAACGGTCAATGAGCCAGACAAGTTGTGCCTGGATAATCTTTACTTACGAGCAGGAGATATTGCTATTAGTGTTGCCAGTAAAGCTGGGACAGCCACCAGCGAATCAAGTGGGTTACCGGTGGTCATCGTCACCGGTGCGCTCGGTGCCATCGGTAGTGCGCTGACGGATCTGTTACAAGCAGACTACAAGGTAATTGGCCTCGATCTTTCTGCGGGAGCCGATATTGAATGTGACATCACCTCAGAGTCGTCCGTTAACAGTGCATTACAGGAGGTCAGGGAAAATTTTGGTAACCAGCTGGCTGCGGTGGTTCATCTTGCTGCCTACTTCGATTTCACCGGTGAACCTTCACCGCTGTATGAAGAGGTTAATGTCAGCGGAACACGGAATTTACTGACAGCTTTGCAGACTTTTCAGGTTGAGCAATTTGTCTACTCCAGTACCATGCTGGTTCATCGTCCGGGCAAGCCCGGCGATTTGATTTCAGAAACCAATGACATCGAACCACAATGGGCCTACCCGCAATCTAAAGCCGCTGCAGAAGCTGTTATCCGTAATCACCATGGCAATATTCCTGTTACCATTCTGCGCTTGGCTGGCCTCTATGATGAGACCACTGCCGTGCCTACGCTGGCACACCAGATAGCCCGCATCTACGAACGGGATGTAAAAAGTATTCTGCACTCCGGCGACAGCCAGGCAGGCCAGGCATTTATCCACCGAGACGATATGCTGTCGCTACTCAAACTCACTATCGACAACAGACAAAAACTTCCTGCAAGCACCGTTTTTGTCGCCGGTGAACCAGGGGTGATGAGCTACCGGGAACTACAACACCGTCTTGGTAAACTGATCCATGGCGACGATGACTGGAACACCATCACCTTACCAAAACCCATCGCCAAAGCAGGCGCCTGGCTGACAGATAAAACGGAACCAGTGATTCCCGATGATTTTGACCAGGGAGAAAGACCCTTTATCAAGCCGTTTATGATTGATATGGCTTCCGACCATTATGAACTGAACATTGATAAAGTTCAGAAATTGCTGGGATGGCAACCCAAACACCGGATTCAAACTGAATTACCGGTGATGGTCGAAAAGCTGAAGAGTAATCCTGTGCATTGGTACCAGCGCAACAAGATAAAGGCGCCAGCCTGGCTTCAGACAGCCAGCGAAAAATCCGCAAATCCCGAACATATTCGTCAACGCTACGAGTCTGAATACCAGCAACAACACCAGCAGAGTCTTTGGGCACCTTTTACTATTATCGGTTTAGGATTTTGGCTGCTCTGCTCTCCGCTTACTTTCGCTTATCAATCAACAGCATTGACTTACAGTGACATTTGCTCTGGGCTGGTGGTCGTAGTACTGGGTTGGATGTCTCTGTCAGGCGCAAAATCAATGCAGCTTGCTCGCTGGGGACTGGCAGCAGTTGGCTTATGGCTGTTGTTTGCGCCCCTGCTTTTCTGGGCACCGACAGCCGTTGCTTATCTTAACAACACGGTGACAGGCAGCCTGATCATGGGGCTGGCGCTCTGCGTCCGGCCTTTCCCGGTGCTAATGTCGCCAACTGCAGCCGTGACGGGTCCGTCAATCCCCCCGGGCTGGCAGTTTTCACCATCGGACTGGTTCCAGCGTTTACCCATTATCGCCTTAGCCCTCATTGGTTTTCTTATATCCCGCTACCTTACTGCTTATCAGCTTGGCCATATTGACACGGTTTGGGACCCTTTTTTTGCCGGGGCAAATCCCGGCAATAAAAACGGCACCGAGGAAATTATTACCTCAAAGGTGTCAGAAGCGTGGCCAGTGCCAGACGCGGGAATTGGCGCACTGACGTATTTGCTGGAAATTATCACCGGCATTATCGGTTCACGACAGCGTTGGCGCACAATGCCCTGGCTGGTATTACTATTTGGATTTATGATTGTCCCTCTTGGTGCTATTTCAATTACTTTTATCATTATTCAACCCATTATTCTCGATACCTGGTGCACCTTGTGCCTTATTGCGGCGGCGGCCATGTTGCTGCAGATTCCCTATAGTTTCGATGAGATCATCGCCACTATAGGGTTCCTGAGGCGTCGCGCAAAAGCCGGGCACCCCTGGCTGCTGATTTTGTTTACTGGTGACACGGATGAACCCTCTGCCGCGGACAAACAGCCTCAGCCAAAATCAGATAACTTCTCGCAGTCACCCTGGACTATTTTTAAAGAAAGTGTTCTCGGAGGGATCTCTTTACCGTGGCAGCTATTGCTTTCTGCTCTCATAGGTATTTGGCTAATGTGCACGCGCCTGACCATGGGATCTTCAGGTGATATGGCCAATGCTGATCATTTGATCGGCGCACTTGTGCTGACCATTACGGTCACTGCCAGTGCGGAAGTTATGCGGCCCCTGCGTTTCCTCAATTTGTTTCTTGGTATGGCTTTGTTGATCACACCATTTATCTTTTCTTCAAGCTTGATGGCTACGGTTGCAAGTCTGGTTTGCGGATTACTGCTAATAGCTTGCAGTATACCTCGTGGACCCATCCATAATAGTTACGGCCAATGGAGCCGTTATGTTGTCTGAAGCGGTATACAGATGATTATCACGCACTGATCATCATCACCGCGCCAAAAGCCCCCGGTGATTCCTGCCAGCAACTGGCCGGTTGTGTGAAGGGAAAAATTTAAAAAGAAGTTGCTAAAGACTAAAATTGAAAAATTATCAAACAGCGCTGGCACTAACCTTGCTCGACTTACAGTAGTTAAACCATTTCGCTAAGAACTTTGATTTTTTAAAGGATAGCGATGTCTGATCTAGCTATGTCAATCTATACATAATATCGTGGAGCTCAACATGAACATAAATTTTCTGTTTCTCAGCCTTATATTGTCACTTATATCTGCCGAGGTTGCGGCCAGCGACACCATGCCAAGCGACACCATGCCACTTGATCATGCTGGCGTTATCGAGAAAGGCACCAGCGAAGTCACCGTGAAAGGGGGTACTGTAACTGTCGACATAGTTGGTCATGAAATCCATAATATTTATGGAAAAGTTATTGGCGATGTCGATCAAGTTGTTCGAACCCTCACGGGAAAACAGGCTGTGATTGGCCTGTATAACAGTCTGAAAGAAATCGCTCTGCCGCTGAATGATCTGCATTGGAAAGGAGATGAGTTGTTTGTTGAACTGCTGGAAGGCGATATCGACAGGATGGATGATGTTGATTTGGGTGACGCTGAGGAACTGGCACCCGGCGAGTATTTCCGACACGAATTCTCCCAGTATGAGCCACGGACCAAGAGTTAACAGAGCAACCAGGGTTGTTGGCCAGTGGTGCATTATTACGGATCAATAATTCAGGCAGCATTAAGGACGATTATGGCTGCTTTTGCACTTTTCTTGTCGAGTTTCCCGAATAGTCAACCCCCATAAAAGTAGTAGTTAAAGAAAAAAAGTGGTTAAATGTTTTCGCGTCTGGTTCCGGCGAAACTGACGAGAGAAGCTAACTAGTTTTCATCCTGAAATGGCTTCCATGCCGTTTCGCGGAGTCGCAAAGTAAAATGTCGATTTTACTTTGCTCGCAAAATCAATCGCTTAGACGATCGATTTTGGCAGTA
>JGI12048J13642_10506037_pt1 | contig 10053 bp, 11 predicted proteins | sample ElkSlonscriptome_16_FD_13642 | JGI IMG/M metagenome (IMG submission 13642)
TGAGACTTAACATGAGAAACTCCTCAAATGAGACAAGGGGGAAGAGGTACTTCCCTTAATCTAGGAATGGAGAATCTCAGCCGAATCGGCCATATGGCTGAGAGGCTGAAAAAATTTTGAAAAAGGTGTAAACCGGGCAGGTCTATTTCGGTTGCGGTTGCTTCGCTTTGCAGAAAAAGTGGTTCATGCCCTCACGTGTTCTCCTAACTAACCCTGAGAGGGGCAAACGTGTTTTGACAATGGTTTCGTCAAACTGCCGTTTTTTTCGTAGGTCTACTGGTAGAGATCGATTGCCCTCGGATTTCGATCCAACATCGATCAACCAACCAGCCATCGACCCATCCAGCTAGTCAATTGACTGGCAACTTCGTTGCCGGTATTTCTGGATGCCTGTGCGAAATTCGGTGCCAGTTTTTTTTATTTTGAATCTGAACCATGGAGGTTGACGATGACGCCGACTGAAACACTGCTCACCGTTGGCGAGATCGCTCGTCGGATCCGTACGAATTTTTACGAACCTTTGAGAATTTTAAGAATCGACGCAGACCGCTTGCGTAAGCATCCCTGCAGGGGTTCGATTCCGTCAACGAATCGTTCGCGAAAATCTGATTTGGGACGGGCGTAAGACAATCGCATGACTAAGAAAGAGACGGGAATCGCTTTTTCGAGTGCGTTTCGATTGACGGCGACCGATTAATTTGGCGGCCATGCCAGGGTGTTCCGTGACGCCGATCTGGACCGCATCGCCTCCGAGTTAAGGCGGATCGCCGAGGATCGGGGTGAAATCGTTCCGACCACGGTAAAGGAGCAGCAACCTCATGGCAAATGATTGCCAGATCCAAATCGACGGAACGACGCGTGCGGCCGCCGAGCAATATGCCAAGCGAGGAAGTACGCCGATCAAGACCGAGGCGGCAACGTGGACGGCCAAATTCCGCGATGGAGAAGGCGTTGTTTGTGAGGTTTCCACCGGATGCCGAGACAAGGATACGGCAAACGCGGTTCTGTCCGAGATGAAAAAGAGATCAGAACTCGTGAAAGCGAAGGTTTTGTCGCCTGAACAGGACCGCATTGCGGACCACCAGCAAACGCCACTTGTCGATCACATCACCGATTACGTTCAATCGTTGCGGGACCGAAAGGTTAATTCGGACCGAATCAAGACGACCGAAACGCGGTTGCTCGAATCCGCGACGGCTTGCCGATTCCGGTTCTTGTCCGACTTGAACGTCGACCGGCTCGAAAGGGCCATGATTTACAAGACTGCCGTTCTGACCGGTTTACGAGCAGACGAACTGAGGACGCTATCAGTGAACGATTTGTCGTTCGGTGATGTTTTGTTTGTCAAACTGCGTTACAGCAACGAAAAGAACCGCAAAGGGTCTACCGTACCGCTTCGGTCCGATTTGTCGCTAGCCAATGTCGCACCGCGAACCGCACAAGCGGCGATGCGTCACAGCGACATTATGCTAACGATGAACACCTACACCGACGCTCGGCTATTGGACACCGCCGCCGCTGTCGAATCGCTGCCGATGCTTCGGTTGCCGTTCCCCAATTCTACCAAGACCACCCAAACTGACGCGGAACGAGCCGAAGCCGCCGAAAGCTTGCACCAGCAACGGGAAAGCGGAAACGATGTTGACGGTAGGCCGCTAGGCAAAACACGGGATGGAACGTTGGAAAACGACCCGCGAACGCTTGCATCTGTGCTTGCACCTGCCACCGTACAAAGGGGTCAAAAACAGTCGATTCCTGACAAAACGGCAGACCAAAAACGCTCGGCTAAAAAGCGAAAAAACGCCGTAAAAACAACACTTCTCGCTAATCGCCCCCGCGTTTTTGATTGGTGTAGACACGAAAAAGCCTAATTGCCTCTATTTAGGTTTTCTCACGACACAAAACAAAGGAACCAGGGATGGATGCTAAAAAACACCCGTAAAGACTGTACGGGAATCTTGCCACCCGCGAAAGGCTCCGTGTCCGAAATGTGGAAAGTTTGGACGACGCAAACGGATTCGAGTTCGACGTGTTCGTTCGAAGGTGCTCAGCGAGTTTTCTAGTTCGCTATGCATTGACGAGATCCATTTGGGGCATCGAGTCGTGCTGCTTGCCAGCGATCCGATTTCCGACAACCCGATCGCATGTGCGTTGATCTCCAAGAACGACGCCGCGCACAACGACGCCGCGCACATGCTGAGGTTCCTGAGAAACCTAAGAAACCATGGGTTTTCACCGCAAACCGTGATCTCTGATCGCTCACCGTTGTATCCCAAAACGATTGCTGAGGTCTGGCCCGAAGCTAAGCACCAACTTTGTGTGTTCCGCGTCATGTCGGAAGTCAACGGTCATGTTCTCGACGCGGTTCGCGAAGTCCGACGGGCGCTCAAGCCAAAACGAATCAAAAAAGGTAGAGGTCGCCCAAGGCGACGCAACCGAACCCGCGTCAAGAAGCTCAAAGAGCAACGCGAACAAGCGGATCGTTTGTTTCGGCGACGGCATTTGATTGTCACCAAGAAATCGAACATGAGGGCTGAAGATCAATCGACATTGGACGAACTGCTAAGCCTTTCACCGACGCTTGGAATACTTCGATCATTCGTAGACGACTTGCATGCACTCTTCGCGATCCGTCGCAGCAAGGCTCTGGCATGGAAGATCTGGCGACGCATGAAACGCAACAAGTCCTATCTGGGCAATGAACATCTCCGCAAAGCCCTTGAAGTGCTGAGCAAAGACAACATGGTCAAGCTACTGACTTACCTTGATCAGTCCACTTCAATTCGCAGCAAGGTCCGCACAAACAATCACGTTGAGCGTTGCAATCGAGTGCTTCGCTACCTGGAAAAAGTCCGCTACAAATGGCGACGCCGATGAACGATCGTCCGCCACATCCTGCTGCAGTTCGATAACTGGATGAAACGCAAAGAAAACACGCGTGAAATCGCAACCTAACCACCAAGCCAAGGTGGCGATTAGCGAGAAGTGTCGGAAAAACCATTGTTTTACGGCGTTTTGATGAATCGGAGCGACAAGATTTGAACTTGCGACCTCTGCGTCCCGAACGCAGCGCTCTACCAGGCTGAGCCACGCTCCGAGTTACCGTCTCAATACTTACTGCGATTGTGATTCTCAGCTTTCACTTCGTCAACGGCTCATCATTCGTCTTGATCGGGGTTAGCTTGTCACCTTCTCGAATGGCGGGCTCGCGCCTTTGTTCGCCTTTGGCGGGTTCGAAATCGCGGATCCATATATTGCGGAAACGAACGGCATTGCCATGCTCGAAAAGCGTTAATGGTGCTTTGCCGTGTGCGCTGTAGGACGGTGGTGCATGATAGAAGGTGTTTCCGGCTAACTCGAAGTGGTGCTGGATCAACACACCGTTGTGCATGACCGTGATGATCGCTGGGGATTGAAGCTTGCCGTCGTCGTCAAAGCGTGGTGCGGTGAAGAAGATGTCATAAACATTCCATTCTCCTGGCGGTCGCATCGCATTGACCGCTGGCGGATTTTGCTTATAGATCGCCCCTGCTTGTCCGTCGAAGTAGGTTTTGTTTTGATAGGAGTCCAAGATTTGAACCTCGTATCGATCCATGATCAGAACACCATTATTGCCTCGCCCTTGGCCTTCGCCTGTTGCGGGCGTGGGAGCTGACCATTCGACATGAATTTGGCAATCGCCAAAATCTTGTTTCGTTTTGATTTGGCCCTTGCCAGTGATTGCGACACCCTCTTTGATGATCCAATTCTCGCCATTGTGCCATTTGTCCAGATTTGATCCGTCAAACAAAACGATCGCATCCGAGGGAGGATCCGAATTCGTCTCACCTGGCTTGACCACCGTAGGTTCTTGCCATTCGATCCCGCTTAAGTATTCTGCGGAATAAGCGGTTGAGGATAGTCCGACCGTGGCGGCAATCAGCAAAACGCGGCTAAGCGTCGGACTAGCGAAAAGAAATAGGCTTTCACATTGTTTTAACATGTCGGATTCCTGGTATTCTGGTAGGATGATGCAAGTCGATACCGACTTCGTGGTTGGAACCTCTACTTTAACCAGAATGAGTTCCCTTAGCGACCCTACTATGGGTTTGCTGGCGGGGCTATCTTGTTATTTGGAAAAATCACGCCGCGACGAAATTCTTGACGCTTTTCCGCTACAAAACCCTAGCGTCTTTGGCCCGGAAACGTTGCACGCGACTTGTGTATCACAATGAGGGCAACGCCCCAGGACGATCTTTCTTACAACAACTGGAACAAGCTCATGGCGATACAGTGGTTTCCGGGCCACATGCACAAAGCTCGCTTGGAAATGGAAGCGGTGCTCCCCAAAGTGCATTTGGTGATCGAAGTCCTGGATGCTCGTATCCCCTATTCGAGCAAAAATCCGTTGCTGGCAGAACTGCGCGGCGACAAGCCCTGCTTGAAAGTTCTTGCCAAAAGTGATTTGGCCGATGAAGCGATGACCGCAACGTGGTTGTCGCATTACGAGCAATCGGATTCACTGCGGGCAGCGGCAGTTACCAGTGAGGATGTTCCGACGATCCGCCGACTCAAATCGATTGTGACTCGGATGGTTCCTCACCGCAAGGACAAGACGACTGCAGCGATGATTGTCGGCATCCCCAATGTTGGAAAGTCAACGATCATTAATTATTTGGCGGAAAAAAAAATTGCCAAGACTGGGAACACGCCTGCGATTACTCGGCAGCAGCAACAGGTGAAGATCGGTGACGGGATCATGCTGCTCGATACACCCGGGATGCTTTGGCCCAATGTTCATAATGTGAATAGCGGCTATCGGTTGGCGCTGTTGGGGTCGGTCAAGGAAACAGCGATGGATTATGCCGACATCGGTTTCTTTGCCGCTCGATTTCTACTGGCCAAGTATCCGGATCGTTTGGCAGCCCGATACGAACTTGATACGCTGCCGGAGACCGAATTGGAGTTGATCGAAGCGATCGGTCGCAAACGAGGTTGTTTGGGAAAAAGCAATTTAGTCGACATCGATCGTGCTTCGAGAATATTGGTGACGGAGTTTCGATCGGGTGTGATGGGGCGGGTGACTTTGGAAACACCCGAGATGATGGCGCGAGAAAAAGTCCAAACCGCCGCTCGCGTTGCGGAGGCTGCCGAAGCGGCGACGAAGAAAGATGCGAAGCGAAAGAAGCGTTTTCGCGATAAGCAACGAGCTCAAAGAAAGTCACGTGAAATGGATGGCCGCTAAGATCGCCCCCATTGTTCGGCATACTGTTTGACGACCGGTCGCTCGCTCAAGCGGGGATTGATGTGGGGGCGAGCCTTCAGCAGCGTCAATTGGGCTTCGGCAATCGATTGATTCCGGTATTTCAGCAGCCAACACATTGCCACCGTTGCACTCCGAGCACGGCCCGCTTTACAGTGAATGTAAACCGTTTGGTTCTGATTGGCATGCTTTTCAACGAACTCGACCGCGTTGCTGACATTTTCGAGCGACGGATGTGTGAAGTCGGTTGTCGGCATCCAAAATTGTTCAATATCAAAACGTTCATAAGCCAACAGGGGGCCAGGATATTCTTCGCAAGTATTCACGACTGCCTTAACCCCTTCGGCGGCTAGGCCAGGAACATCACGAGCGAACGGGTAAGCGCCAACGATTACATGCGTGTCGATGTAATCCCACCAACGGCGGATGCGAAGGACGCGTCCCAGGGTGTAGTTCCATGCCAAGGTCGGGTAAAACACCGACTGGGCATACAAACGTCTTCTTCGCGACAATGGATCGTTGGGATCGGAGTCGGATGCGGTCGTCATATCGTTATTCAGTACCCCCTTTCGAATGAAACCGATGCAGAACAGATTGCCCTGTTTCGATATTAGGCCATTGATAAGTTGGAGTCCAGTGCTGCTGTGCTCAAACGAAATCGATGAAAGGAGTGCTTTTAATGCGTGACTCTTTCCTGCTGAGAGGGGAAACGAGTGATCTGAGAAAAATCAACGATCTGACGCAAACTCTCACAACAAACGGTGTAGCGAAGGCGAGCTCGAAACGGAACCGTCAATGCTTGCCCGCCAATGAACAGGGAAACATGATCGCCGAGCAGCCGAGCCAATCGGTTCTCTTCCGCAACAAACCGTTCTGGCTCTTGGATCGTCGAAACACTTATCCACACCAGATCCGCTTTGTAGTCATGAGTCGCTTGCAGAAAGCTGTCCAGCGGCAGATTGCTGCCCAAGTTGACCGCGTTCCAGCCCGTTTCGCGTAGGGCAAGTTCGACCATGGCCGTTGGCAATTGATAATGATCTCCCTCGGGTGCACCACCGATGGCAACGGGGGCGTTGGAAGAAGGGGCAGGGACTTGGTTAACAAGTCTTGCCATCAATTTTAGACAGATGGCACACGCCCGTCGTTCCTGATAGACGTCGAGCTCGTTGCAATCCCAAGCTTCGCCAATTCCATACATCGCGTCCGTAATCAAACTCTCGGCGGCTTGCCAGCGAGAGACGCCAGCGGCAATTCGATTCTCTAAGACTTTCCAGCAACCTTCGATATCGCCTGAGGCGAGCGCGGTTCGGAATTGACTTTGATCAGGATCTTGCTCGCCAGGAATTTGATCGGTTCGCCCGGGAGCCAACGAAGGCAACCCGAGTACATCGGGGTTCACCAGCGTTCGATTGCTTTCGCGAAGAAACTGTTGAAGACCCTCAATCGTGATTCGTCGATGCCCACCAAGGGTTCGGATGGTCGGTATCCCATCGGAATCGCACCATCGTTTGATCGATGACTCACTAACCTGTAAAGCATCAGCGATCTGCTTCGGCGAAAAATGGGGAAGTCGAACTGCCACGTTGGAACTCTTTCAAAAATTATTGAATTGAACGTTTTGAATGCTTTGCTTCCGCGTTATCCGCATCGCCAGAGGCGTAAAGGGATGAGTTTCCCTGCCAGTTTTGGTTTGAGCTGGACACCTTGACTGCGGACAGGAAAAGCAGGAAAGCGGGCAAATCTCTAAAAACTATAGGATAAACCCTGGGGAAGCCAACTGCAAAACTGTTCAAAAAACGAACAATCTCCGCTTCCATCGCCCGAGGGGTGGCTGATTGGGAGCCAAAAAGGAAGGGAGAGGATAAAAAAAAGAAAACTGCTCGATTGCACCTTGCTTTCTCACGGTACTAGGAATATAAAGAAATGAACGTTTTGAACATTAAAAACGTTCATTCGTTTAGAAGCGTCCATTCTCGCGTATCGATTTCCACTAGAAAGATAAGTTCGATGACCAAAGCATCCGCCGCCATTTCAGACAAAAAGACGATTATCCCTGCCCGCGTCGCCGCATGGATGCGCTCACCCGAGTTGGAGGCCGCTAACGAGAACGCCGAAGCGGCGGCACGCGACTACGATTCGATGAGCCGCGACGATTTGAAACGGGCAACGAAAATGCAACTGCGTCAGGAAATCGGATTGATCAACAATCAGGCGTTTTCGGATTCAGAGATGGGGAACCAGATCTTCTCGGTTCCGCTCGGTTTGGCTCCTCGTCAGAAGGAGCTTGGGATTCGAACGGCGACTCGTAGTGGTGCCGATTTACCGATTCACCTCGGTCGACTTTGCGAAGCGCCACTGTTGACTCCGGATCAAGAGGTGATGTTGTTCCAAAGGATGAATTTCTTATTGCATCATGCAGCGGTTCATCGCCGCATGCTCAATCCCAACCGGCCATCCCGCGTTCGTTTGGCGTTAATTGACCGGTTGGTGTCGCTCGCGAATTGGCATCGAGACCGAATCGTCGAGGCGAACTTGAGGCTGGTTTTCTCGATCGTCAAAAAGTTTGTAAACACAAATAATCAATTTGACGAGCTTTTGAGTGATGGTATTGTGGCGCTGATGCGTGCGGTTGAAAAATTTGACTACGATCGCGGATTTCGCTTCAGTACGTATGCCACTCAAGTCGTACGTCGCAATTCGTACCGTACGATTGTGATGAATCAACAGGAGCGTCAAAAGGTAATGGGTGGTCTACAAGACATGAACTTGGACCTTAGCGATGAGGACCGCGGTTCCTCGATTAGCGAAGGTCGTTGGCATGAACTTCGCAGTCGCTTAGCAAGCATGCTTGAAGATTTGGATCGGCGAGAAAAATTGATCATTCGCGCTCGATTTTCGCTTGGTTCGCATCGCAAGGTACATACCCTACAATCACTGGCGGATCGCTTGGGGATTAGCAAAGAGCGGGTTCGTCAGCTCGAGCGTCGGGCGATGGACAAATTGCGAGGAATGGCTGGTGAAGTCCAACTCGCCGAACTCGAAGTTTGAAAAGTATAGAATTCGAAGGTGAAAGGACAACGTTTCTATTCATGTCGGCCCTTACTAGCTATCGTGTTTCGTGTCCGCTTCGCGTTTCAAAGGAAGATGCTTTTGCCTACCACGAGCGGGATGGGGCTCTACAGCGATTAACGCCGCCATGGGAGTCGGTTGCGATCGAGCAGAGTGACGGCAGTTTGAAAGCGGGTAGCCGAGTTGTATTGAAGACGAGTATTTTCGGAGTGCCCCTTCGTTGGGTTGCCGAGCATACCGCATACGACCCGCCGCATTTGTTCGCGGACACTCAGGTCTCAGGTCCTTTTACGCAGTGGGACCACCGGCATGAGTTCGCGGATTCGGACGACACAACCGGCAACTTGTCAAATCTAACCGACGCGATCGATTACCGAGTCCCGCTGGGGACAATGGGGCGTCTTTTCGGAGCTGGATTGGTTCGTAAAAAGATCGAGTCAATGTTTGCCTACCGTCATCGAATCACGCAAGACGATTTGGTTTTGATGAGTCAGTACTCGGGTTCCCCGCTACACATTGCGATTTCAGGTAGCCATGGATTGGTGGGTTCGTCCCTTAAGTGCATGTTGACACTGTTCGGCCACAAAACCTCTCGCATTGTTCGTGATACGCCGTCAGAGGAAAGTGTTGCTGTCTGGGAGAGTGAAGCCGAAGCAGAGCGTCTTAGTGGGGTCGATGCCGTTGTTCACTTGGCTGGCAAACCGATTGCGGGCAAACGTTGGACCGACGATGTCAAGCGTCAGATTCGGGATAGTCGTGTCGTGAAGACGCGACAATTATGTGAGTCATTGGCCAAACTCGAGAACAAACCGAAGGTGTTGATCTGCGCCTCTGCGACTGGCTTTTATGGCGATCGAGGTGACGAAGTTCTCGACGAGCAATCAAGCCACGGTGATGACTTTTTGACCGACGTCGCTGACCAGTGGGAACAAGCGTGCCAGCCAGCGAGGGATGCTGGCATTCGGGTCGTCCATTCACGTTTCGGCTTGATTCTGTCACCGCAAGGTGGCTCGCTACAGAAAATGCTCTTACCAGCCAAATTTGCTGGCGGATCGCTCGGAGATGGCAAGCAATGGTGGAGCTGGATCGCGTTGGATGATGCGGTCGGAGCCCTTTATCATTGCATCATGAATGAAGCGATCCGCGGTCCGGTCAATTTTGTATCGCCCCATCCGATTCGCAATTCCGATTTTGCAAAGACACTTGGTCGCGTGATCAGTCGACCAGCGATCGTTCCGGCACCAGCGGTGGCACTTCGTTTGGCTCTGGGTGAGATGGCAGACGCATTGTTGCTTTCAAGTGCACGCGTCGTCCCCAATGTTTTGCGAGAAACAAACTACGCTTTTCGTTTCACCGATTTGGAAGAAACCCTACGGTATCTGCTCGGCAAAGATCGACTTAAGTCTTCGCTTCCTCAGCGCGCGCCTTGAACCGTTCGAGTTGGATATGGTCGTACGTTAAACCGAGATGGCCAACCGATCGAGCGATTTCAGCTAGCGATGAGTAGCCGAGTTTGCGACCAATTTCCGTTTTGTGTCGCTCAATCGTTCGTGGGCTACGATGCAGCATCCGGCCTACTTCGGGAACACTGTTTCCATGCCCAAGCAAGATGAAGATTTGCAGCTCTCTTTTGCTTAATGATGACAAGCAACCCAGATCAATGTATTGACTTGTTACCGTATCAATGGACGGCGAACCCTCACCTTGATCGTGTCGAGAGATGACTAAAGCGTAGTGATTCC
>JGI12048J13642_10274826_pt1 | contig 10050 bp, 6 predicted proteins | sample ElkSlonscriptome_16_FD_13642 | JGI IMG/M metagenome (IMG submission 13642)
CGTGGCTCGTTCCCAGGTCCGGACCACATCGGCGTGGAGGTCCCAGGTGCCGGCGCGGACCAGGAGGGCGTCGGCGGGGAGGAGCTCCAGGAGCGAGCGGGAGACCGTGTCCTCCTCGTCCTCGCTGCGGTGGAAGTCCACCGGGAGCACGTGGGTTTCCCGGATCTCGTCGATGGAGCGCTGATCCAGGATCTCGAAGGTGCGGATGGATTCCACCTCGTCGCCCCAGAACTCGATGCGCACGGGGTCGCCGGCGCCGACGCTGAAGACGTCCACGATGCCGCCCCGGACGGCGAACTGCCCCACCTCCTCCACCAGAGAGACCCGGTCGAAGCCCCGGTCCGCCAGCGTCTCCGCCAGCTCCGACAGGTCCAGCCGGTCGCCGACCCGCACGGTGAGGCGAAGGCGGGCGAGTTGGGCAGGAATGGGGACCCGCTCCTGCAGCGCCCGGGGTGTCGTCACCAGGATGTGGGCGCGGCCGCTGAAGAGGGACTCCACCGCCTCCACCCGCAGACCGCCGATCTCCAGATGGGGTTCGGCTTCCTCGTAGGGCAGGGACTCCTTCTGGGGGTAGAGGCGGGAAGCGTCGTCGGAGCCGAGGAGTGCCTCCAGATCCGCCTCCAGCGACGCGGCCTCCCGGGGCGATTCCGCCAACCCCACGAAGGTCCGCTCCGGGATCTCGTGGTGGAGGGCCGCCAGCACCGAGGCCTTGGAGGAACCCCGTAGGCCTCCCGCGCGCATGCGCCCGCCGGGACCGGGGAGGTCGTCGAGGAGGCGTTGGAAGGGTCGGTGCTCGACCAGGCCTGCCAGGACCGGATTACGAGGCGCCATGCGAGGGAGCGGGGGAACGGGGGGAGGTGCGACGTACTCCACGGCCTCCGGCGGCCACCAGCGATTCGATGCCCAGGAGGAGGAGGGCCGCCAGGAGGAGCGGGAGCCAGAGCTCGGGGCCCTGGCGGACCCGGAAGACCCGGTCGGGCCAGCGCTCCAGGCGCTCCACCGGGGTGGCCGTCCCGCCCAGGCGGGTGGACCATTCGCTCCGGGGGAGGGAGGCCAGAAGAGTCTCCCGCGCCGGCACGTTCACCGCCTGGAGCTCCACCACCGCCGAGTCGGCATCGAGGAAGGCGTAGACGCCCACCTGGTCCGTGGAAAGGAGCGACCGGGTACCGTCCACCTCCTCCGGTGTTCCGTCCGGACGGAGGACTCGGGTGGCCTGGCGTGGGGCGGTGAGCGGGCGGCCGGCGTCGACCTCCCCGGGCCCCCCGCTGGAGACGGCCCAGGCACCGGAGACCCAGTCCAGGAACCGGACCATGCGGGTGGAGACCGGGAGGGAGACCGAAGCGGGATCCAGCGGCGAGGCGAGGAGGAGGTAGCGGCCGCCGTCGGAGGTCTGGCCTTCCACCGCCCAGGGGTCGGCGTCGGCTCGGGCGAGGGTGCGCGGCGGGGCTTCGGGTGCGCCCTCCAGCTCCAGCCCGTACCAGCGGCTGGCGGTGACTCCTTCGAGGGGCTCGGGGAGGAGGCGGCCGGCGAGGGTCACGGCACCGGAGGCCTGGAGGGCGCCGTAGCGCCACGGGATCCCGGCGGCGGCCAGCCGGCGATTGAGGGCAGGGATCACCGCCGGGTCGGACGGGGGCAAGACCAGGGTGGCCCGGCCCTCTCCAAGGGTGGCCAGACCCTCACCGGCGGTGGCCACCGTGAGGCCGGACATGCTGGAGCCCATCGGAGCCAGGCGCCCCGCCTCGCGGAGGACCGCGATCCCTTCCTGGACGAAGGGTCCGGGATTCCCCACGACCTCCAGCCCCGGCGCCGGGCGGGCCTGGAAGGCGAAGTGGCGCACGTCGTCCAGGCGGAAGGCGTCGGGATCCGCCTCGACCCGCCCCTGGACCCATCCGGAGGAGGGGGCGGGGAGGAGGAGACTCGCCTGTCCTTCGGGAGGGACGGTCCCGGCGGCCCGAATGCGTTCGTCCAGGAGGAGGCGCACCGGGACCTCCGTGCTGTCGGAGGCGCGGGCCTCCACGGTGATCCGGGTGCGCTGACCCATCAGCGGTGGGAGCCCGCCCCCCACCTCCACCGCGGTGAGCCCCCGGTTCGGCGGCGGCGACGTCTCGGTCCACGGGTCCCAGACCACGACCTCCTCTCCCGTGTGGAGGGGCGTGTCCCCGTCGTCGAAGGCCGAGGCCTGGAGATCCGACACCAGGTGGACCTCCTTGCGGGGAAGATCGGCCGTGGCCAGGAGCTCCCGCGCCCGGCGCAGGCTCGCCGAGAGGTCGCCGGCGGCGGCGCTGGGCCCCACGTCCCGGACCAGCGCACGTGCTTCCTCGGGGCCCACCGGCACCGCAGGAAGCCAGGGCTGGCCCGCAGGAAGGACCCAGACGCGATCGTCGGGTTGCGCCCGTTCGAGGCCCGCCAGCGCGACCTCTTTGAGCTGGTCCAGGACCCGCCCCTCGCCCACCACCCGGCTGGAGCTGGCGGAGTTGTCCAGGATCACCACCAGGGCGGTGGGGGGATGGCGGGTCCCGCCGGCCTCCAGGAACAGCCTGGCACCGGCCAGCACCAGGAGGATCAGGATGGCGGTCCGCAGGAGGAGGAGGAGGAGCTGTCGAAAGCGGATCTGCCGGGCATGGTCCCGCTCCGTCCGACGGAGGTAGCGGAGGGCCGGGAAGGCCATCCGCCGGGCGCGGTTCCGGTGGAACAGGTGGAGCACCAGCGGGATGGCCACCGCCGCACCGGCCACCAGGAACCAGGGCTGGAGGACGCCCATCAGCGGGTGGGCGTGTCCGTGCTGGACCTCATCCGAGGCGCTCCCGCTTCCTCAGGTAGCCTCGGAGCGCCAGGGAGAGGGGCCGGTCCGTGTCGACCACCTGGTAGTCGATGCCCTGGGGCCGCAGCGAGCGCTCCCACTCGGTCAAAGCCTCGTCCACCGCCTCCCGGTATTCGCTGCGGATGTCGGCGACGCTCACGGTGAGCTCCTCGCCGGTTTCGGGGTCGTAGAAGAGGGCTTCGGAGGCGGCGGGCAGCTCCCGTTCCCCGGGATCCACCAGGTGGAATACCAGGACCTCGTGCCCATGGTGGCGAAGGAACTTGAGGGCGGTGCGGGTCTCCTCCGGTGCTACCAGCAGGTCGGAGAGGAGGATGACCAGCCCCGCCCGGCGGAGGCGGATGGCCACCTCCCGGAGCGCTCCTTCCGGCGAAGTCTTCCCCCCGGCCTCCAGCCGCTGGATCCGCTTCAGCAGCTCGTACCACTGGCGACGTCCGCCGCGGGCGTGCACCCGATCCACGACCCGGTCGTGGAAGGCGGCGAGGCCCACCGAGTCCCCCTGCCGGAGGAGAATCAGCGCCAGGGAGGCGGCCAGATGCTGGGCGTACCACAGCTTGGTGGGGAGGGCGGGGTCCGAGCTCCACCCCATGGAATGACTGATGTCCAGGAGGATGTGGGCCCGGAGGTTGGTCTCCTCCTCGAACTGCTTCACGTAGTAGCGGTCCGACCGACCGTACATCCGCCAGTCGATGTAGCGGAGGTCGTCGCCGGGCTGGTAGGCTCGGAGCTCGGCGAACTCGGCGGAGAACCCCCGGTGGGGGGACCGGTGGAGTCCCATGAGGAACCCCTCCACCACCTCCCGGGCGATGAGCTCGATGCCTCCGAGGTTGGACAGTGTGGCCGGATCCATGAGATCCGGGCGTCTGGCGGCAGAGGAGGGGATGTCGACCATGAGACCCGGAAGCTACGCCGCCCTGGAGCCGCGCTCAACGGGGCATGGCCCCGGGACATCTGTGCGCATTCGACCCCACCCGGTGTCCTGGAACGTGGACGGCGAGACCGGGGGAAGGCCCCGAACAGCCCGGAATTCCGGGGTCTTGGGGGTCGGCACGACTCCTGCAACTCCAGTCTTCGCGCGCGCCTCTCCCACGGGAGCATCATGCCCTCCATCACGACCCGCACCTTCCTCGCCTCCCTCCTGCCGGCATCTCGTCCCGGACGGTCGGGAGGTCGGGTGCCGGCGGCCCTCGACCGGGGCCTGGGTCTGGGTCTGCGCGTGGCCCGGGGTAGGAAGGGGGCGGGGGGATGGCTACCGGGGATGGGTCTTCTCCTGGCCCTGGCCCTGCTGCTCGGCGCGCCGGCGCCGGCGACGGGCCTCCAGGTGGAGGAGCTCTCGCCCTTGGAGGTCCGGATCTGGCTGGACCGCGAAGAGAATCCCGTGCTGCGACGGGGAGATCGGGTGCGGTTGTACTACCGGACCTCCGAGCCGGCCTGGGTGGCAATCTTCCATGTGGACACCAACGGGAGCATCCGCCTGCTCTTCCCCCGGTCTCCCGGGGACGACCACAGGGTGGCTCCTGGTCGTGACTTCCGTCTCCTCTTCCCGCGGTCCTCCTACTGGACCGTGGACGAGCACGAGGGCAAGGGATACTTCTTTGCCGTCGCCTCCCCTCGGCCCTTCGACTTCGGCGCCCTCCCCTACCGGCCGTCGGAGCGCACCTGGGACCTCTCCACGGTGGGCCGGTCGGTCTACGGGGATCCCTACCTGGCCATGGACGACTACGTGGCGGCCCTCGTCCCGGACTGGGAGGTGGTTCCCTATGGGCTGGACTTCCTCAGCTACGACGTGGAGCAGAGGCACGACTATCCGCGCTTCCTCTGCTACGACTGCCATGGCTTCCAGAGCTATGCGAGCTGGAATCCCTATACCTACGCCTGCTCCACCTTCCGGCTGGTGATCTGGGACGATCCCTACTTCTACCCGACCTACCGCTACGGACCCACTCGGGTGGTCTTCGCCTCCAACCGGGGCCGAGCCCGGTTCGAATTCCAGGATCGAGCTCCCGGGGAAGCCTGGTCGCCGGTGCGCCGGACCCGGCAACCCGCCCAGCGGCGGGCCGTTCGCTATCTGGAGCCCTCGGTGGCGGAGCCGGACCGCCCCAGCATCGCCCGCCCGTCCCGGAGGGCCCAGCCACGCTCGGTGGCCCCGGACCCGACTCCTTCCGACACCCGGTCCGCCACCCCTCCCCGCCGCGGGGCCGCCACGGCAGCTCCCTCCTCCCGCCCCGCGGCGGAGCGGTCGGCACGACCGTCACCCTCCACCGCGGGGGAGGACGCCGGTCGCCGCCTCCTGCCCGGGGCGGGAACCCGTGCCGGAGAGGCGACCCGCCCGACCCTCCAGCGGCGGCCGGCCGAATCCCGTCGGGAGGCGTCGCCCTCGGGGCAGTCTCCGAGCGCCGGATCCGGTGAGGAGACCCGCCGCCCGACGCGGGTCCTGATTCCCGGGCGTCGGCCCTCCACCGGATCGGGGGCGGGTGCCGAGCCCGGTGCCCAGGCGACGCCGAGGGAGCGGGGTGCACGGGTCGTCCGCCCCCCGGGTTCGGCCCGGCCCTCCCCGCGGCCGTCGCCCTCCACCGGGGCATCTCCAGGATCACGGCCGTCGGCTCGTCCTACGCCCTCCGCCGGACGACGCCCCACCGTCCGGGTCGTACCCTCCCGTCCGAGCGCCCGGCCCTCACGACCTCCTGCGCGCCCCCGGCCCAAGCCGAAGCCTCCCGGCGGGTGACCGCCGGCCAGGCGTCGTCGGCGGAACGAGGGGCGACCCCTACCGGTGCCCGAAGGAGAGGGTGAACTGGCCGAGGGTGCTCTGCTCCGTGTCCGTGTCCCGGACCGCCACGGCCAGGGAGAGGTTCACCGGGCCCAGGATGAGGCTGCCGCCGCCTCCCAACTGGAACCCGTCGCTGATGATGGCCGAGCCGGCCCGGAGGTGGAGGGCCTCCAGCCCGCGGTACTCGCCGCCGATCCCGGCATGGAAGGCCGGACCGACGTCCATCCCGTCCCCGAACCGGTTGCGCACGTCCACCATGGCGGTGAAGTCCGGCGAGACGTCGTAGCCACCCCCCAGCGCCAGGGTGGGCTGGAAGGTCATCTCGTCGATGCGGGCACGGAGCTCTGCAGGGGCCGCCGAGGCCGCCTGGCGTTCGAAGTCGGTCTCGTTGTTCCCCAGCGCCAACGAGGCGGTGCCCCGCCGGTAGACCAGCTTGTCCACGTCCCAGGAGAAGGAGTGGACGAGGTTCCGCACCGCGGCGCCGAAGGAGAGCCGGTCCCGCTTCATCATGAAACCCAGGTCCAGCCCCACTCCGGACCCTTGGTTGAACTCGGTGTCCTCGTCGTCCGTCAGGAGGGTGGGGAAGCTCACGTCCACCGACACGGGATCGGCGCGGACGGTCCCACCTCCCCCGTCCGCCACCGCCACGGCGTGACCGACGGAGTAGGTGAGGGTGGCACCCAGCGCCATCTCGCCCTGTTCGGTGCGCAGCGGGAAGCCGTAGCTGACGCCGGCGGTGGTGGCGCCGTACGCGGCGAGGCTGGACGCGCCGATGGTGAGGTCCACCGGCTCGCCGGTCCGTCCGGCGTTTCCGTAGAGGAGGAGCTCCACGAGCCCGGGGGAGAGGTTCATCTGCCCCGATGCCAGCGTGGAGATCTGGACGCCCAGCTGGCCGAGTTGCAGCGCCACCCCGGTGAATCGAACTCCGAAGGCGCCGCTCTCGCCGCCGGCATTGGCCACGTCCCGGAGCCACCCCTCCTTGGTGGCGGCAGAGATGACCGATCCCTCGACGTCTTTGAGGTCGGCGAAGTCCACGGGCTGGATGCCTGTCCGGATCCGGACCGGCGCGAGGGCCAGGGAGAAGCCCGAGCTCTCGGCCATCCCGAGGCCGGCGGGGTTGGCGGCTATGGACTGGAAGGCTCGGGCCGTGGCCATTCCATTCTGGCCCAGGCCGAGATGCCGGGCGCTGGCGCTGGCGAGCTGGGCCTGGAGGGTGGTGGGAAGGAGGAGGCCGCCCAGGAGGAGGAGGCCGCCGACGAGTCGAGTCGTGGACGTGGTCATGGCTCAACCTCCGATGAGGATGGTCACGGCGAGGCTGCCTACGATCTCCATCTCCTGCCCCGGCTCGACGGCGATGGATCCTGCGCCGGGGTCCACCGTCGCGCTCCCGGCGAGTGCCACCGAGCTCCGTCCCAGAAAGGTGCGAAGCTCGTCCCCCGTGTAGTCGATCTCGGAGGTGGTGGAGGCGCCGGAGCCGATGCTCAGCGGCTTCGCGATGTCCCCGCTGCCGTATTCGATGACCAGCGTGCCGGAGGCGGCGACGCCGAAAGGATTCTGGACGTCGAGGAGGATGGTCCCCTCCTCGATCCGGTCGCGGATGGCCTCGTCCACGTCCTCCACGTCCAACTCCACCCGATCGATGTCCACCGTTTGCCCGGCCACTTCGATGGTGGCCGACGACGCGTCCACGGTGCCGGTGGACGCCTCCACCTCCAGTGCACCGTCGGAGTCGATCCGGACCGGATCGCCTGCCGGGGAGGTCACCTCCACCACCAGCTCCACCGTGCCGCCCACCTGCACACCGGCCAGGTCGATGGTGGTCGCGGTAGTGGAGCCGTCGGGGAGGGCGTCGGCGGCGCCGTCCAGGGTCACCGACGCCACCGTCGGCCCACCGACACCGTCCCGCAGGGAAAGCGTCATGCTGCCCGGGTCGCCCCCGGGCCGAATGGGATCGAAGCCCAGGGTGTTGCGGATGTCCAGCCTCAGCTCCCCCGAGGAGACGGACAGCCCCGCCACGTCGCCGGGCAACTCCTGGGATTCCTGGAACTGGACGGTGAAGGGCGGCTTCGGGACCACGGCGCCGTCGGCGACGGTGCAGACCGGACACATCTCCGCCAGCGTCAGGCGGGTGGTGAAGGGGTCCACCTCCACGAGGAAGGCACCGTCGGCTTCCGTGACGTCGTCGGGGAGGAAGTCGTCGACGGGGACGGTGGTGTTCTCCACCGGCAGGATCCATCGCTGTTCCAGGATGGGAGCTTCCGTGGGGACGTCGCAGGCCCCCAGCGCGAGCAGGAGCGCACCGGCGGAGAACGCGGAGAGAGGTCGCATGACAGCCTTCCGGCCAGGGCGAGGGGAGAACGGGGCGGTCAGGACCACCACGCAGGTAAGGTGCCAGCGAGACGTGTCCCGGGGCAAGGCGGAGGGAGGAGGCACGGCGGGACTTCGGGCCGGTGGGGGGGAGACTTATCTTTCCAGGCTCCACGCAGGTCCCCTCAACCGGCCGGTAGCGGTGCGCCTCGACCACATTCGCAACTTCTGCATCGTCGCCCACATCGACCACGGGAAATCCACCCTGGCCGACCGTCTGCTGGAGGCCACCGCCACGGTAGACCGGCGGAAGATGCGCGAGCAGGTCCTGGACGACAACGAGCTGGAGCGGGAGCGCGGCATCACCATCAAGCTCCACGCTGTGCGGATGGACTACCACGCCCAGGACGGCTCCGAGTACGAGTTCAACCTCATCGACACCCCGGGCCACGTCGACTTCACCTACGAGGTCTCCCGGTCCCTGGCGGCCTGCGAGGGGGCGATCCTGGTGGTGGACGCCGCCCAGGGCGTCCAGGCCCAGACGCTCTCGAACCTCTTCCTGGCGATGGAGGCGGAGCTCGAAATCATCCCCGTCCTGAATAAGATCGACCTCCCCGGGGCGGAGCCGGAGAAGCGCAGGGAGGAGCTGGTGGACCTGCTGGGCGTAGAGCCGGAGAGCATCCTCCTGGCCAGCGCCAAGGACGGGACCGGGGTGGACGCCATCCTGGAGGCGGTGGTGGAGCGGGTGCCGCCTCCCATCGGCGATGAGCGCGCGCCCCTCCGGGCGCTCATCTTCGACTCCTACTACGACAAGTACCTGGGGGCCGTCCCCTCGGTGCGGGTGGTGGACGGGATCCTGGAGGAGGGGATGCAGATCACCTTCGGAAACGTCCGGGCCGAGTACGAGGTCACCGAGGTGGGCTACATGCGGCTGGGGCGGCAGAAGCAGCCCCGTCTCACCCCGGGCGAGGTGGGCTACGTGGTTGCGGCCATCAAGGAGGTGGGCGATACACGGGTGGGAGACACCGTCCTGGATGCCGAGAATCCGGCCGAAGAGCTCCTGCCCGGCTACCAGGAGGCCCGACCCATGGTCTTCGCTGGGCTCTACCCCACCGATTCGGACGACTACGAGGACCTCCGGGACGCCCTGGAGCGCCTCACGCTGAACGACGCCGCCCTCCACTACGAGCCCGAGACCTCGGCGGCGCTGGGCTTCGGGTTCCGGTGCGGCTTCCTGGGCCTCCTGCACATGGAGATCATCCAGGAACGGCTGGAGCGTGAGTTCGACGTGGATCTCATCACCACGGTACCCAACGTGGAGTACCACGTGGAGCTCACCGACGGCTCCTCCATCGAGGTGGAGAGCCCCACGGCACTGCCGGACCCCGGGAGCATCGAGCACATCAGCGAGCCCATCGTCCGGGCCCACATCCTCTGCCCCGCCGAGTACATCGGGAACGTGCAGAAGCTCTGCCACGACCGCCGCGGGGTCTTCAAGGGGATGAAGTATCTGGACACCCAGCGGGTGGAGATGAATTTCGAGCTCCCTCTGTCGGAGATCGTCCTGGACTTCTACGACCGGCTCAAGAGCGGGACCCGCGGCTACGCGGCGCTGGACTATGAATTCCTCGAATACCGTACCGACGACCTGGTGCGCCTCGACATCCTGGTGAACGGCGACTCCGTCGATGCCTTCAGCGTCATCATCCACGAGGACAACGCCTACCACTACGGACGCGAGCTGGTGCGGAAGCTCAAGGAGCTGATCCCCCAGCAGCAGTTCGAGGTGGCGCTCCAGGCCGCCATCGGGAACGACGTCATCGCCCGGACGAACGTGCGGGCGGTGCGGAAGAACGTCACGGCCAAGTGCTACGGCGGGGACATCACCCGGAAGCGAAAGCTCCTGGAGAAGCAGAAGGAGGGGAAGCGCCGTCTCAAGCAGGTGGGCTCGGTGGAGATCCCGCAGGAGGCCTTCCTTGCGGTGCTGAACCTCCACGACGGCTGACCAGCCCGGTGAAGGATTCGCGCTGGGTGCTGGGAGTGGACGTCGGGGGGACGAACATCGTGGTGGGTCTGGTCCCGGCGGAGGGAGGCCGGGCGGCGTCCCTGCGGGTGCGGGCCACCCGCTCCATGGCCGGACCCGCCGACGCGGTCCGCC
>JGI12048J13642_10418557_pt1 | contig 10050 bp, 8 predicted proteins | sample ElkSlonscriptome_16_FD_13642 | JGI IMG/M metagenome (IMG submission 13642)
CCACTTCCGCCCAGGCGGCGGGTGCGAACAAACGGACAGCGCCACCATCACGGCTTCAGAATTTGCAGTCCGATGCCGTCTTCCCGTGCGATAAACCGTCGCTCCAGGTCCGGGGCCGGCAGGGGATGCGAATAGAAAAATCCCTGGCATTTTGAAATCCCGAAAGGTTGGATGAGTTGTACCTGCTCCGGGGTTTCGATCCCTTCGAGGACGATATCCATGTTCAGGTTTCGGCCGATATCACAGATGATCCGCAGCATGGCGGTCTGCCTTCGGTTTTGATCGATACCGGAGATAAAGGTGCGGTCCACCTTGAGGATGTCGAAGGGGAAGCGGTGCAGGTAGGAAAGGGAGGAGTACCCGGTGCCGAAATCATCGATGGCCAGCCGCAGGCCCATATCCCGAAGACGTTCCATAATCACCACGGCGATGTCGGGGTCCAGCATGATCAGGGATTCGGTCAATTCCAGGACGATTCGGGCCGGATCGGCGCCGGTTTCTTCGAGGATATTGCCGACGGCCTCTGGAAACGAAGGGTCATAGATCTGCTGAGATGAAATATTGACGCTGATGTAGCCTTCGGTCAGGCCGTAGCGGTCGGCCCAGTCGCCCCATTGCAGGCAGGCGCTTCGGAAAACGGTTTCCCCCAGGTCCAGGATCAGCCCCGAGTTTTCGGCCGCCGGAATGAATGAAGCGGGCAGGAGGACCCCTTTTTCCGGATGAATCCAGCGGGACAACGCCTCGAAACCGATGATTCGGCCGGTCTGCGGTTCCACGATGGGCTGGTAATAATTGACGAATTGATCCTCCGACAGCGCCGACCGGATATCCTTTTCCAGCAGCAGTCGGTCCCTGCGGGTGGTGTCGTTCAGGTCGAACACGGTGATGACCTTGTTTTTGCCGGTTTCTTTGGCCTCGTACATGGCGGTGTCGGCTTCCACCATGATGTCGTCGGTGCTCCGGTGCTTGGGGTCGGACCGGGTGAGCCCCACGCTGGCCGAGATGGAGATGACGATGTCGCCGATGTGAAAGGGGAGGCGAAGCATGTCCAGGAGGCGGTTTGAGATCGTCACCGCCTGGTCGGGAGAGAGGGCCTGGGGCAGGAAAACCAGGAATTCGTCCCCGCCCAGCCGGGCCACGATATCGCCTTTTCTCAGCACCTCTTCCATTCGCCGGGCCGTCTGTTTGAGGATTTCGTCGCCCACATGGTGGCCGTAGGTGTCGTTTGCGTCCTTGAAGCGGTCGAGGTCCACGAAGATGAGCCAGAAAGGGTGTTCCGTATCACACCGATAACGCTCCATCTCCGCTTCGATCCGGCTGAGAATATGCCGCCGATTGGGAAGTCCGGTGAGGTGATCGTGGGTGGCGATGTGTTCGAGCTTTCGCTCCAGCCCTTTTCGTTCGGTGATATCGTAAATGATAAAGAGGTAGGATTCGGTTTCCGACGGTCCGTCCTCCGGCAGGGGAAGTGCGGAAAGAAGCGCTTCCACCGAGGTGCCGTCATTCCGCCGAAAGACGCCGTCCTGTTCGCGGACCGGCTGGGCCTCTTTGAGGTGCTGCAACATCGGCCCGAACACCGCCGGGTCTAATCCGACGGCGGAATGAAAAGGGGTGCCCGTCACTTCGGCGGAGGATGCTCCGCAAAGCATTTGAAAACTCGGATTGGCGGTAAGAATGATTCCCGAACCATCCGTGACCGCCACGCCCACCGGCAAACTCGAAAGAATAGTCTCCAGGTAGGTTTTGGATACGGTGGTGTCCCGCAAGGAAAGCGCCACCCGCTTGAGGGTGCGGCTCAACTCGCCGATTTCGTCGGAGCGTTTTTCGGGAACGGCGATGTCGTATTCGTTGCGACCGATTCGCTCGATGGCGGTGGAGAGCACCCCCAACGGCCGGGTAAATCCCCGGCTGATCAGCCAGGTCGCCGCCGACCCGAGTCCGAGGCTGATCAAAAAAATAAGAATCAGCTCTCTTTGGCTGCCTGCAAGTTTTGCGTGAAACAGGGCGGTGACCTGGGCGTAAAGGGAGGTGATCGCTTTTTCGGTTTCGGTGCTGTCAAAGGCCAGAATGACTTCCCCCATGGTGTGGTTGCCGACTTGGATGTCGGTTCTGACCACCGTGTTTTCGCCGGCGGGAAGCAGCGAATCGGAATACTGCCGGCCGAGCAGGCGGCTCTCGGCCGTGCCGTCGCTTAAAATCATGCCGGTGTCGTCCATCACCAGAATCGCGTTCACCAGGTCCTGCTGCACCGCCGCCATGGACAGTATCCGAATCGTTTCCAGGTTCTTGGTATAGACCGGCTGAGTCAGCTGATAAGCATAGATATTGGCCAGAGAGCGGATCTTTTTATACCATTCGTCCCGAAGGGTATACTGGATGATGCCTTCAGTCACCTCCTGGGTGCCGTGCAGTGTATCTCCCTGAAGGTCCTGAGTGAAAAAAAAGACCACGGCGAAGATGCAGGCGATCAGTACCAGCACCAGGAGGTTGAGGCGGGTTCGAATTTTATTCATGGATCGGTCTACTCTCCGATGTGTTTCAGCTTTTGTTCCAAGGCATCGACGTAGGCGTCGGGGCGCTCGATGCGGTAGAATTGGTTCATCCTGTATTTTTGGAGAGCCTTCCGCCCGGCCTCGGATTCATGCATATGCACCAGCACCTCGGTGACGGAATGTTTGAGTTCGGCTGCCAGTCCGGGCCGGGCCAGCACCAGCATGCGGGGGACGGTTTCGGTTTCATGGATGACTCGCATTCGATTGCGAAAGGCTTCCGGGTTTTCGTCCTGAGAGGTCCAGTCCAGGTTGCTGAGGGCGCCGGCGTCCACTTTGCCGAAAAAGACCCAGCCGGCGGTGTTCAGTTCGCTGCCCGCAAAAATATAGCCGATTTTGTCGGCGGGGACTTGGGCCGACTCGGACGCCAGGGGAATCAGATCCAGCCCGGATTTTTCCAGGGCCGCTCGCGGCAGGTGATAGGCGGATGTGGACCCGGGGTCTTCGAAAACCAACACCTTTCCCTTCAGGTCCTGAAGATCGGTGATTGTCGAATCCTTTTTGACGAAAATATAGGAATTGTATTCGGTCACTCCTTCTCGGCGGATGGTGGTCAGCGGTTCGGCCCCGGCCTTTCGAATCAGGCTGAGAGAGGAGTAGGGGGTTTCGAAAATCAGGTCGATTTTGCCCGCCTGAAGCAGATCGGCCGTGGCCTCGATATTGTTTTTGCCGTCCAGGCGGACGTCGCCGCCGGTGATCCCCTCTGTTTTGAGGTGTTCCGCCAGGTAGGTTGCGATGGGCATGAGGCGCTCGTATTCCTTGTTTATTTCCGTGGACGGTCGTCCGATGTTGAGAATGGGGTCCGCTATCGCAGGGGTTGCGAATATCAACAGCAGGCACTGAACATAGACGAGAGCGTGTTTCATCTTTTCTCCTGTGGGCTTGAGTAAATTCGCATATTCCAAAAACCCGTCACCGGGAAATCCGGGCCATGCCTTTGATGCCGATTTCAAATAACCTTTGGCTTTTTCGGCTTTCCCATGGGTGAGTAACCACGATCCGGTGCGGGGTGCTCATCTCGGTATCCTCCTTTGTGCGGATGTTGTGGAAACGGTTTTGACGAAAGCTGAAAAGAGGGTGAATTCCAGGAGTTTTAAAACGATATGGGAGGAAATGTCAATTGATGTTTTGGACTCCCTTCACCGGCTTGACAGCACCGCTGCCTGTTATCATATTAGTATTTAGTAATATGAATATGATGTCCCGTCCATCATTTGAAAAGGAATATCGCAGCGGAGGAATTTTGAATATGAAAAAGGAACCATTCAACCTCAACCCGGTTGAAGTCTGCGAGGCCCGGGTGATCCACTGTGACGTGGTGCAACGGGTCAAAGAGAAGATGCCGGCCGAATCGGACCTGGAGGATTTGGCCGGGTTTTACAAGCTCTTCGGCGATTCCACCCGAATCAGTATTTTGTGGGTCTTGAGCGAATCCGAAATGTGCGTCTGCGATATCTGCGCGCTTTTGGGCATGAAGCAGCCGGCGGTGTCGCATCAGCTCAAGACCTTGAAACAGGCCCGGGTGGTGCGATCCCGGCGGGAGGGCAAGGTGGTCTATTATTCCCTGGATGACGATCACATTCGCAGCCTGCTTCACTTCGGCATCGACCATCTTCACGAACCGGAACAGACGGAGAACAACATCCATGCAAGACATTAGAACGGAAAAATTCCGAGTCCGGAATGTAGACTGCGCCAACTGCGCCGCAAAAATCGAAGCGGGGTTGCAGAAGCTGTCCCAGGTCGAGGATGCGGTGTTCGATTTCGCCAATCTGACCCTGCATGTCAAAGCGGCCGACCTTCAGGCGGTGATCGATGAGGCCCATCGCATCGAACCCGGTATCGAACTGATTTCTTCCAAAACGGCGGCGGCCGGCGGCCCCGAATCTCAAACCGAGTTCAAGCCCTACCGATCTTTCCGGCTGCTCGGGGCGGCCGGGCTTCTGTTTGCGCTGCTTCTGGGGATGGAATTCGGGATGGCGGCTTCGCCCTTCCCCGAAGCGGAGATCGCCATTGCCGTGATCGCCTATCTTCTTGCGGGGTGGAATGTGTTGGCCGGGGCCTATCGTACCGTTCGCAGAGGCGATTTCTTCGACGAGAACGTCCTCATGGTGATCGCCACCGCCGGTGCATTCGGGATTCAGGCCTACGGGGAAGCGGTGGGGGTGATGATCTTCTATAAAATCGGAGAACTGCTTCAGGACCTGGCGGTCAACCGGTCCCGACGCTCCATTCATTCTCTTTTGGCGGCCCGGCCGGATACCGCCTACCGTCAAACCGCCGACGGCTTTGAAGCGGTGTCGCCGGAGTCGGTGGAGGTCGGGGCGCTGATCCTGGTCAAGCCCGGGGATAAAGTCCCCCTGGACGGCGAGGTGGTCTCCGGCCGATCCCAGCTCGATTCCTCGGCCTTGACCGGTGAATTCGTGCCTGTTTCCGTCGAGCCGGAAGACTCGGTGCTGGCCGGTCAGATCAACCAGACGGGAGCCTTGACGGTGCGGGTGACACGGCCGTTCACCGAGTCCTCCATCGCCAAAGTGCTGGACCTGGTGGAGAACGCATCGGCCCGCAAGGCCCCCACGGAAAAATTCATCACCGTCTTTGCCCGGTATTACACCCCGGCGGTCGTGGCCGCGGCGGCCGGGGTGGCGTTGATTCCGCCCCTGGTGGTTGCCGATGCGGGCTTTCAGGAATGGACCTACCGGGCCCTTGTGCTGCTGGTCATCTCCTGCCCCTGCGCCCTGGTGGTCAGCATCCCTCTCGGGTATTTCGGCGGGATCGGCCGGGCCTCCCGGGAAGGCATCCTGATCAAGGGGTCCAACTATATGGATGTGCTCACGAAAGTGAGGACGGTCATCTTCGATAAGACCGGCACCCTGACCCGGGGCGTGTTTCAGGTGAGGGATGTGATCAGCCGGAACGGCTATTTCACGGATCAGCTCCTGGAGTTTGCCGCAGCCGCCGAATTCCATTCCAATCATCCCATCGCGGCCTCCATTCGAAAGGCGTATGAAGGAACCGGAGGGACCCTGGATACCGCTCTGATTTCAGACCACACCGAAGCGGGCGGAAAAGGGGTCCGAGTGCAATACAAATCCCATACCATTCTGGTGGGCAGCGATACCATGATGCATGTGGAGGAGATCCCGCACCGGCAATGCGAGTTCGATACCACCGTGGCCCATGTGGCGGTGGACGGTACATATGCCGGGTATCTTCTGATCGGTGATGAACTTCGATCGGATGCGGCCGCGGCGGTGAAGGGCCTTCGAGACGAAGGGGTGGACCACATCGCCATGCTGACCGGCGACAACACCTGCGCGGCGGAAGCGGTGGCGCACCGGCTGGGGCTGGACAGCTTTCATGCCAATCTGCTGCCGGAGGAGAAGGTGGCCCGGTTTGAAGCGATTCAGGATGAGATGCGAAACGGCGGTAAAATCGCCTTCGTGGGAGACGGCATCAACGATGCCCCGGTGATCGCCCGGGCGGATGTCGGGGTGGCCATGGGGGCCCTGGGCTCCGATGCCGCCATTGAAACCGCCGATGTGGTGCTGATGACCGACGCCCCGTCCAAAATGGCGGATGCGGTGCGGATCGCCTCCCAAACCCGGGCGATCGTCTGGCAGAACATTTTTTTGGCCCTGACCATCAAAGGGCTCTTCGTGGTCTTGGGCATCATGGGCCTGGCCTCTATGTGGGAGGCGGTCTTCGCCGATATGGGCACCGCCCTGCTGGCGGTCGTCAATTCCACCCGGACCCTGGGCCGCCGAAGAAAAACGGGTCGTCCTGCTCAGTCCGAGGGGGCCGCGGCATAGGCGCACACGACTTCGGCGGCGCCGGGGGTCAGTTCCACTTTTTTTTCTGCGTGGAAGATCGTCAGATGGGGGCCCTCCAGAAGCCGATAGACGGCGGTATCCGGCCGGAGTTCGATCTGCAGCAGGCTGTTACGAATCGTGAGGCAGAACCGAAACAGCGAGCAGGCATCCGGCAACCGGGGGTTGAAGGAAATTCGGCCGTTGTGATCCCGCATTCCGGCGAATCCGTAAACCAGCACCATCCAGGCGGCGCCGATCGAGGCGATGTGGCAGCCGTGGCCCACGTTCCCGCCGATATCGGCCAAATCCATCAGGACCGCATACCGGGCGTACTCCACCGCCTTTTTGTCCTGTCCGATCTCAGAGGCCACAATGCTTTGAATGCCCACCGAGAGCGAGGAGTCGCCGGTGGTGAGCCGATCATAGTAAGTAAAGTTCCGCTCCTTTTCTTCCTTGGTGAATTCATGGCTCAAAAGGAAAAGAGCCAGCACCAGGTCGGCCTGTTTAATCACCCGATGGCGATAAATCACCAGTGGATGATAGTGGAGCAGCAGCGGAAACTTTTCCGGCGGGGTGTTTTCGATGTCCCACTCCTTCTTTTCCAGAAAGCTGTCGTCCTGGGGGTGGATTCCCAATTCTTCATCATAGGGGATGTACATGTTGTTGGCGGCCCGCCGCCATTCCTCCACCTCGGTGTGCTCCAGACCGGTTTTATCCACCAGGCCCCGGTAGAGTCCGGCGTCTTTGCGCCGAAGGTCTTCCACAGTGCCGGCGGCGAACCAGAGGTTTTCCCGGGCCATCAGGTTGGTGTAGGCGTTGTTGTTCACCACGGTGTTGTACTCGTCCGGACCGGTGACCCCGTGAATGCAGAAGCGATTGTTTTTTTGTTCTGAGAAGAAGCCGATATCCCGCCACATTCGGGCGGTCTCCACCAGCATTTCCGCGCCTTCGCGGTAGAGAAAGTCGACATCTCCGGTGGCCTGCACGTATTTTTTGAGGGCGTACATGATATCGGCGTTGATGTGATACTGGGCCGTTCCGGCGGCATAATAGGCCGAAGCTTCATCCCCGTTGATGGTTCGCCAGGGAAAGAGCGCCCCCTTCTGGTTGACGTCCCGGGCCCGCTGGCGGGCCTTGTCAAGCATGCTGTGCCGGAACTTGAGCAGGTTTTTGGCGATGTGGGGGGTGGTGAAGGTGAGAAACGGCAGTACATAGGTTTCGATATCCCAGAAATAGTGCCCTTCATACCCGTCGCCGGTGAGGCCTTTTGCCGGAACTCCGGTCCCTTCAGCCCGCACAGAGGCCTGGCAGAGCTGAAAGAGATTCCAGCGGACCGCCTGCTGCCATTCTTCGGCGGATCGGCCGCCCCGACCCTCATCCACTACCATCCGGACGTCGCAGATTCGCCAGTAATCTGCCAGAAACTGCTTCTGAGATTCCAAAAGCGCCTCGAAACCGCCTTTTTTGGCTCGTGTGAGGGTCCGTTGGGCCCGCTTGCAGAGATCCTCGGGAACGGTTTTACGGGAGGTGTGAAAGCTCATCCATTTGGTGAGGTGAATCGGTACCCCCGGCTCCGCTTCCAGGGTAAACACGACCCTGCCGTCGTCATCGGAGGATTCGCTCTCCCAGGTGACCTCATTGGAGGTATCAAGGGCATGCTCAAAGCCGCAGCCGATGGTCATGAGGCTGTTCCGGGTGCGAAATCCGAGGATGAGTTGCATCTCCCGGGCGACCTTGGCCCGGGGATTCAAGACTTTTTCCCGGAATACCCGAGTGTCCCGGGGATCGCCGTCGGTGCCTCGGATGGTCCGGTGGGGGGTGATTTCCGATGAGATCACTACCGGAGCGGCGCTGTTCAGAAGGGTCACCTCATAATTAATGGCCGCCAGATGCCGATGGACAAAGGAGACCAGCTGGGTGGATTTGATGGATACCCGTTTGCCCGATGCCATCTCCCAGATAATCTCCCGGGTCAGGGTGCCTTCCTTCATATTGAGGGTGCGGGTAAACTGTTTCAGATCGGCGGTGGGTAAAAAAAAAGGTTCATCATCGACGAAGAGCCGAATAATCTTGAGGTCGTGCAGGTTCACGATAGTCTGACCGGTTTTGGCGAACCCGTAAGCTTTTTCGCCATAGACGATGGGCCAGCTTTCGTAGAAGCCGTTGACGAAATTCCCGTGATTGTAAAATGGGCGTCCTTCCTCAAAGGTCCCGCGCATGCCGAGATACCCGTTGCTCAGGGCGAAGATGGTCTCCATCTGACCGATGAAATCCGGGTAGAACTGTTTTTCGATGATTTTCCATTCATCGCCCGGATAGACATAGCGAGGCGGATTAAGCCGTTCTCGGTGAAGCATGATCTATCTCCTGAGACCCCCCTGCCTTTTCGGGGGAAGGAATAAATGAGTGAAAAGTGAGAAAAAAATCAGGTCATGAGTGTCGTCAAATCAAGCACGACGATGTCGGCCCCGTTCTTTTTGAGCGCCTTTGCGTCCCCTTTTCGCGCCACCCCCACCACCAGACCGAAGTTGCCCCGCCGCCCCGCCTGAACCCCGGAGATGGCGTCTTCCACCACCACCGCCCGGTCAGGGGACACACCGAGCAGTTCCGCCGCCTTCAAAAAAGCGTCCGGCGCCGGTTTGCCCTCGAGTTGAAGTTCCTCCACGGTGAGGCCGTCGACCCGGACATCAAAGAGATCTTCGATGGACGCCGCCTGGAGCACGGCCCGGCAGTTTTTGCTGGAGGAGACGACGGCGGTTTGAAGGCCTTTATCGCGGACATGGTGAACCAGGGCCAATCCGTCTTTATAGATGTCGACCCCATTTTCCCCCAAGGTTTCCATGACCATGTCATCCTTGCGCTGGCCCAGGCTGTAAATCGAGGCATGCCCGGGGGGATCATCCGGGCCGCCGTCATGCAGATGAATGCCCCGGGATTCCAGGAAGCTGCGCACCCCTTCCTGCCGCAGTTTGCCGTCCACATACCGGTTGTAATCCGATATAATATCGAAGGGGATGAAGAGCCGGTCGGCCTGGCGGGCGTATTCCCGCAGGAAGTCGTCAAAGACCTTTTTCCAGCAGGCGGCGTGGACTTTGGCGGTCTCCGTGACGACACCGTCCAGATCGAACAATACCGCATGAAAGCGGGATTCGGTGATGGCGGTCGATGGCATGGGGTCCTCTCTATAAAAGAAATCCGGTTCGGAATCCTGTGCTTTCGTGCGATTCGCTTCCATAATATTAGTCTGAGTATACATCATTATCCAATTTGTCAAAACAGGGAATTTTGGACCCCAATTACCCTTTGACACGAGGCGGGTGATGATATAGACTAAGCTAAACTAAGTCTAATAGCTATGTTGGAGTAAAGCCATGCAGCAAATTAATATTCACCAAGCAAAAACCCAGTTTTCCAAATTGCTCGCGTCGGTTGAAAAGGGGGAGGAAATCATCATCGCCAGGTACGGTGAACCGATAGCGAAATTGGTGCCGTTCGAAAAGCATTCCGCGCCTCGAATACCCGGTTCCGCGAAGGGAAAATTTTCGGTGCCCGACGACTTTTTTGAACCGCTTCCCATCGATATTCTTGATGCATTCGAATCGTGAACATTCTTCTCGACACCCATTCTTTTCTCTGGTGGATCACAGAGGATTCCAGACTGTCGGATTTGGCACGAAAGTTGATCGCGG
>JGI12048J13642_10117611_pt1 | contig 10040 bp, 6 predicted proteins | sample ElkSlonscriptome_16_FD_13642 | JGI IMG/M metagenome (IMG submission 13642)
CTATTGGCGTGGCGGTTTACTTTGATGGTGCGGATGACATTGCAGATGGCGAATGGGTACGTGTCAGTGGAGATTTCCTCGCCGGGACTTTTCGTGGCACAGCAACACCCATTTTGCAGGCGACTGTTGTCGATATTGTTGACCAACCAGAGCATCCCTACTTATATCCGTGAGTACACAAGAATCTACGATAAAGTTATCCCGCTTTGATCTACTCGTGCTGAGTGTACTGATTCTGTTGGTGATTCTGGTTGGTGGCGTTGCGCTCGTCGGCACACTTAATACCGATAACCTACAGGTCGCCTATATGGTGCAAGGCGGGGGTAATGTCGCTGATATTTGGCTAGCAGATTTAGACTCACCGGAGAACGCTCGACAAATTACTGACTCCGAAATTGGTGTGGATAGCTTCACCGTGAGTCCAGATGGCAATTCTATTGTCTATGCAGATCGTCATTTTGAAACAGGGGCGATTGAATTACGTCGGCTTGATCTACGAAATAACACCACGACCACACTCACTAATTGTATTGAAACGCGAAGTGTGTGTCACGCCCCGGTCTATAGCCCAACAGGTGAGATGATCGCCTATGAACGCCGGAATGTATTTCAGCAGGATAATACCGTTGCCCGGCAAGAACGCATGTGGATTCTGGACATGACCACACCCACCTCGGAGGCGACATTGCCAGAAACGTATCCGCTCATCCCCGAACCGGATATTCTGGGGCATAGCGCCGTCTGGTCATTAGATGGCAATTCGCTGGCTTTTTATGATAATAACAATGCGGGCGTGGTTGTCTATAATTTTGATGCCGCCGCACGCGAGGATAACACCGCGGTCAGTTTTATCGTGACGGGCATCGGCACCAATGGCGCATTGTCGCCGGACGGCACGCAATTCGTCTTTCCGGAATTGCTATTTGATGACCAGCAAGCCCGTGCTTACTTACAGGTAGCGGATTTGGTCACGTTGCAGTATCAGGTGCTCACCGCGCCGGAAGAAAACGCCAACGATACTGCGGTGGTATGGCATCCCGATGGACGGCATATCGGTATTTCGCGACGATTTTTGGGCGGTGACCGTGCAACGCCAGGACAACAAATTTTTCTGTTGGATACAGCGGATGGGTCGCTTGACCCTTTAGTATTTGACAGCGATTACTTTCATGGGGTGTTCTCATGGAGTCCAGACGGTGACTTGCTGGTGTTACAGCGTTATGAAACCGACACACGAACTCAATTGGCGACGGGAGGTATTGTTACGGAAATCTGGGTTTACGATATGGACTCACGGGCGCTTACACGCATAGCGGAAGATGCCTATCAACCGCTATTCGTCCCATGAGTGATACGATCAGTTAACGACTTCTTCCAGTGTGGCAACCAACGTTCCACACGGAGTAAATATCCAATCAGCATAAAAATGGACAAGAGACTGACGCTTGCACCCCATTCAAACCAGATCGGACGATACCGAAAGATCACTTCAATTGGTGGATCATCAGCAGACCGCCCCTGTATTCGCACACCGAGCATCGTGCCGATAGTTTCTAGCGGGGCTGTTTCGCCGTTGATGCTCACCGACCAACCCGGATAGGCAATTTCGTGGACGACCAGCAAATTATCATCCGGTACAGCAGGTGCGATAATATGGATGCTATCAAAGCGATGATCGTAGCTGATGACAGGAGTATATTCATCCTCTGTTGGGACGGCAGGCAACGCCGCACGATACGTCGGCACAATAAATGTATAGGGACGGCGTTCTGGATGCACATAAAGCACCATATCGTTTGCGGAATGTGACAACGAACTGCGTTGAAAACCTTCATCAATCACGCGCTCCTCAAACCGTTCGTTGGGGACAATCGCATAATCCGGTGGCGGGAACATCAACACACTGCCAATGGTGCGCGGGGTGGCGCGTATACGGTAATCTGGATTGGCAAGGGAGGCACGGATGCGTAATGCATAAAATGGCGCATAATCAAAGAAATCTGCCGTAGCAACGGTTAGCACACCATCAGGATGCTCCTCCCGTAAGGCTTCAAGAATCGGGCGATACCTGCTGTCGACAGGGGCGGTAATCACCACGCGACGCACATTATGTGCAACATCAAGTAACGCTATCCCGCTGACGATCATAAACGCAACAAATCCCGCTAGTCGAAAGACATTCGTCGACAAGTTGCGATTCGTCAGCGTGAAGATGATGTCCACCGTCAAGGCGATCAATACCGCTAAAAAGGGCACCGCAGCCGGTAGCATACGCTCCAAGATGCGCCATTCAGCCAATATCGGCAGTTGTCGATACAGCCAGATTATCGGCGGTGTGCCTCCTTGTGCCCATACGGTAAAAAGCAGGGTCATACTCACGGTGGGGATGATGATACGCCACTGTGCTTGAAGACGTATTAATCCGCGCCACCCAAAGCTGATGAATAGTCCGATAATGAACACCACAAACAGAGGTGGGATGAGGTAATGGTAAAAGACGGCGACATGAATGCCATCAACCGTGTTTTGACCGAATCGGGCGAATGTTTCAATAAACGTGGTGGGTGGATTAATAATGATGCTGTTCAACCCCTCTGGATGCCAGATGTGCTCGCGGTTCATCCATAGGGGTAACACGCGCATGAGCGAAAGACCGACTGCAAAACCTCCGGCAATGACAAGACGGGTGAAAGGGTGAAGGGCAAAGCGTAAGCGCCTACCATTGACCGTAAACACACCGCACAGCGCGATTGCACCACAGCCAATCACGGTCGGCAGAACATACCAGAGCGTTCCTGCCGTCACCAGCAAATATACTGCCAGAGAAAATATGCCAATATGCCAGCGTTGCCGTTTATAAAGTACGCCCCATAACCCAGCATACACCCAGACCATATAGACCTGGCTCAAGCCCATCTGATATTGCCCGTCGCCAATCGCACCAATGAGGCTACCGTTGAGCGCGATCAATAGCGCAAGCATGACACGCCCGCTAAATCGTAATCCGAGCAGATAGGCAAACCACCAGCCGCCCGCACCTGCTAACAAGAAATGTATGATGATGGTGATCTTCGCGCCCACAACCGCCCCGCCAAATAGCATTGGTATGAGCATGAACGGGTTCAGGATGAATGAAAACGCGCCTTCTACCAGGGGTTCTCCTGTACCAAGTAGCGGATTCCAGAAGGGAATTGCCCCGCTATGAATAAATGTTTCATGGGCGATGGCACCGCTGTTTATCAGATACGATTGCTCAAGTCCATAAATTTCAACTGATGGTGAAAGATTAAGAATGTGCGTGCTTGAAACGACGATTACCCCGACAATAAGCGTAAGTTCGACAAAATAGTGAACTGAGATTGGTAAGCGCGGGATGTGCCATTTGAACAAGGAACGGTGCAGATTCGGTGTGACTGTAGCGATGCGCCATGCGACAAGTACCACACCGAGAAGCACCCATTGCGCCTGTTGACGCGGGAGCACCAACAAGAGCAGGCTCATCCCGATGACGAAGGCGACATAAAGCACCGTATTGACTGTGGGAGATGTACGCGAAAATGACTGATCCATAGGCTCATCATAGCATGATCGTTTATGGCAATGCTATTAAGGATGTACCGTTAAAAGTCCTTTATGCTTTATCGTTTAGAGGTCAACCAGAAGCGCTCCCTTGCTAACAAAACACCGAACAGTCCTGCAAAAAACGCGAGGATGCTTATCGTCATCGTACGCCAGAATGGTGTCTCGCCGGTTGCGGGCAATGCTGAGACAGGCAATGCCGTGACACAGGTTTCATCAGTCGCATTATCCGCATTCACACAGGCTGTGTTGGGGATGATCTCGATGCCATCTAATACCGTTGTATTAATCGTGATCTGTGCTTGCTCGCCCACTGCCAGTGTCCCGACAGATACAGTCACCGTTTGACCGCTGATGATCGCGGTGCCTTGCGTGGTCGTCACCGCATCAACACGTAATTCAGGACGGAGTGTGTCCGTTATCACCACGTTATTACCAGCTACCGTTCCTGTATTACTCACAGTGATCACCCATTCGAGCGTTTCTCCGGTTACGCCCAATTCACCGGGACGTAAGAACCCAATTTTGCTTATTGCAGGGTCGAATATGTCAATTTGGGGCGCATCTGTGCCAGATGTGGGCGCTTGTGCAACAGGTATATTGGGGCTATCGTCGTCAATAATGCTAATGCGGTGCGTACTGCGTGTGGCATCCAGCACACCGGGACCAGTCACGATTAACTGCATTGTGAGTGTTTCATCACCTTCAACAATCAGATCATCGATCACATCGTAAGTAAATTGCACCGTGTTCGATGTTCCCGGTGCAGGGAAATTGCCTGCGTTGAATGTGAGGGTCAATGTTGCCGGTTGCGTACTCGTGAAATCAACCCCGTTAGCCGCGCTACCGACCTGTGACACGTACACAGTCAAGGGTACGGTGGTTGGTGTGTTGAACGTTCCAGCGGTGTTGTCAATAATAAGTTCAACAGTTTGTGCGCCTGTTGCTGTACCTTCGGTGTCGAATATGGTGGACGGCGTGGTGAAGTATATGAGGGGCAATATAACATTGTCGCTGGAAAGGGCACCTGCATCGCATGATCCCGCCGGACGAGGCACACCACGTTGGTCAACACCATTTAATATTGCCGGACAATCTACAGGGGCAATGTCGATTGCAGGGCTACCCGCTTGCAGATCATAGCTCGTGCCGATGCTCCCGTTATTTGCAAGGGGTTGTAACAAGGGATTAGTCGCTGGCAAATCCGTCGGGTCAAGTGGGATGAAGCTACACCATCTATCCGTCGGAATACCACCTGAGGGCGAAGATGAAACATTATATCCTAGCGATGTACTCTGATTGGTTGCGGAACAGTCGGTATTGAGGTTGTCTGCGATAATCGTGCCCTGTAACCTACCTGTACCTGCAAAGAGGTCTACTCCACCGACACTATTGGCAAACAGCGTCGTCGTGTTTTGTGCGATTGTTGTGTGAATGAGTTCAATATCTCCGCCAGCGTTCATACCAACACCCCCGCCAAGGGTTTGTGAAGTATTTCCGGTGATTGTGCTATTGATAATGCGTGTGGTAGATTGGTTGCCAACTCTACCGATACCACCACCTACAAAACCAGCGCTGTTATTGGAAATGGTGGTACGTTGTATAGTGAACCCGTCTACATTACTCGCATCTTCGTATAGCCCACCGCCTGAACCCTGTGCGGTATTGCCCGTAATCAGACTATCAAAAATGTTGAATGGGGCGAGGGTAGTATATAGACCACCGGCGTTATTTTGACTGCTATTGCCACGAATGATACTACCTCGCATCGTGATCTCACCGAGTTGCAAATTGCCGATTGCGCCACCAACAGCTGTATCGAGCGCTTGGTTGCCCTCAAACACTGAAGCGGTAATTTGCATGTCTCCAGTGAAATTCTCAATCGCCCCGCCAACACCATTACTACGAACGATATTGCCAGTAAATGTCGATCCATAAATTTGAATATCATCGCTTCCATTGAAGATTGCGCCACCGCCACCCCCGGCGCCATTTCCCGTTGCGGTGTTGTTAGCGAAAATGGTGTTGTTGATGCGGAAGATTGTACCAGGTTGGGAAAGGCTATTATTTAAGCCACCCCCCAATTGTGCGGTATTGTCAGAGATTACGCTATTGTTGATGATTGTGTCGCCACTTGACCATATACCCCCGCCATTTTCTGCGGCGATATTATTTTGAACGGTAGCATTGGTCAGTGTTAATGCGCCTAAATTATAAATCCCGCCACCGAAGTCAAACACCTGTGCAGGGTCGCCATTATCCGCGATGTTGTTCTGTACTAACGTGTTCGTCAGCGTGGTTACCGCTGTGTTGGTCGCATAAATGCCGCCACCAGACGGGAAAATTCCTGCGATTGTATTATTCTGCACGGTGCTTTCTGTTATGGTGAGCGTACCGGCAGTATATATACCACCGCCATTTACGAAACCACTTGCCAAACGTCCACCGTCAATCACGATCTGATTAAGTGTGAGGTTCCCACCCGCATCTACCGCCAGAATACGAAATTCTGGTGCCGTCGCATCACGATAGACGCCAAAGCTCGCGCCCTCAATCGTGATGTCTGATGTGATCGCGGGTAAACCGGTTGCGCCGTTTCCGACGATGCCATTGACCGCATTCAGTACGATATTTGCCGTGAGTGTCAGTGTGTCCGCACCCGCGCCAGCCGGGCAATCTGCATGGACGACCGCATCAGCGTTAGCATTATCAATCGCTTCAATCAATGAGCATAAGCCGTCGGCAACAACATTAGCCGTCGGTGCGGTGATAGAAAAATCAACCGCGCGTGTGGTGTATTGGGGAATTAAGCTGATTGCAAGTAACCAGATAAAAACTGAAAGACCGATTCGGGAACGATAAGACATGAGCACGTTTCTCTCACTTGCTGAATATTTTGAGGCTATTTTACCGTAAAACTATTTGTCTCTACGAACAATTGTGAAAATAATGATGGGATGTATATATTTATTGCTGATGCATACGTATGATCTCAGATGTCAATCATTGAATTGCAAGATAAATACGAGCACTATCAATGTGACCCCGAAGACTATGCCAGATAACAATCCTGCAACCGCATCTTGCACACCAACGGCAAACAATATCCCGAACACAACACCGCCACAGAGACATACGAAAATCATCAACCATGTGATGAATTTTGAGTGAAGTTGCATCGTCTCTTATCCTTGTGACCTTTGATTACTTTCGTCGCACAAAACCGTCAGATATTAGACGTGATCTATCATCATGATGACTGAGGGATGTGGAAAAGCTGTGAAGAAGTTCTGAATGTTGCGTGGAATTGCGTCTATGCTGTCAATATTTATGCGCTGTTGGCTTTTTTGCTACAATCAGGATGGTTACTGAAGTGGTAAATCCGTTTCCCATGTGACGGCAAATTTTGATGATAATAAACGGAAGGTCGATTGATGACTCAGCGTATCCGACGTGCTCTGTTATTTATGCCCGGTGACGAGCGCAGAAAAATTGAAAAAGGTGCTGGACTAGATTTAGACACGGTCATCATGGATCTTGAGGATGGTGTGGCGCTGAATCATAAACCCAATGCCCGCAGAACCATTCGATTGGCACTGAGTGAAGTCGATTTTGGGCGCACAGAACGGCTAGTACGAGTGAATCCGATTAGTCAGGATGGACGGTTTCTTGAAGACGTTGAACAGACGATTGAAGGACAGCCGGATGGCTATGTCATCCCCAAAGTGGAATCTGCTGACCAACTCTACACGATGGATACTCTGCTCACACAGAAAGAACGTCAATTTGGGTGGACGGCGGGGAGTCTTTACATTTTTGCCATTATCGAAAGTGCGCTGGGGGTCATCAACGTAGAGACAATTGTCCGCGCTACGCCCCGTTTACGGGGGTTGATGTTCGGCGCAGAAGACCTGACCGGCGATATCGGCGCAACCCGCACCCCTGACCTGTGGGAAGTGTTTTATGCACGGAGTAAAGTCGTGCTGTATGCCAAAGCGCATGGGATGGATGCCATTGATACACCCTTTGTAGACCTCGCCGCCAATGATAGCCAGCTTATCGCGGAGACCGAACAAGCGCACTATATGGGCTATACCGGAAAATTGGCGATTCACCCCAAGCACGTTGCGCCAATTCAGCAGGTGTTCACCCCGACCGATGAACGTATTCGTATGGCAAAACGTTTGATACAGGCACATGACGCACATCAGGATGCAGGGTCAGGGGTATTTCAGTTTGAAGGGAAAATGGTCGATATGCCGATGGTAAGAGCCGCCCGAACCATCATTGCACAGGCAGAAGCCGCAGGGGTTGATGTGCGTGCGCTTTAATAACCACGACCCGTATCGGGGTGTATTCCCGCACGGGCAATCAACAATTGGGTTTGTCCGTTTTCTTCGATAGGCATGAAATAGATGCGTACCGCGTTCGGACCTGTTTCCATCTTAACGTGATCTTCTACAAAGTAGATGTCACCATTATGGGTGACTTCGCGCTGACTGCGTAAATTGGGCTTTTGTCGCACACGTTCGCCCTCAATGCTGATCTCATAACGCAGATGTTCATAATATTGATCATTTGCGTAGTGTTTGTCCTTGAGTTGATAGGCAGGTAGCCACTGTTCCACCAATCCACATAACGCCTTATAGACCTTGATCGGTTTAGGATAGCCAGAACTCTGGGCAGTTTCTAGCGCTTTTCTGGTAATAATTAGCTTGTTAGGAAAACGCTTCCCCGCCTCGGTCACGGCTTCTTCCACAGTCTTATAGTTGATCGGCTTAAGGATGTAGGATAAATCGGCATCGGGCGAAATGCCTGTGATTGTTTCCATGAGATTCGTATTGTTTTCCAACGAGGGGTCAATGCCATCACCCAACACCCAGCTATAATTCAAATTGACAAAAACATTGCCGTCAGTGCCCAATTGTTGCAGGTCAGCAGGCGTGAGCATATAGATTTCACTCAATGAATCCAGCGGCTTGGCTAAATTGCGTGAGGCAAAGGTGATATGCCCGACCATCCGGCGAAAAGCGTCTGCCAGATCATATGGCAACTCATTCAATAGTTCCGGTGGACTGAGCAGTACATTATGACTTGCCGGCTCAATATCAAGCATCAGGTGTTCTTCCAGCGCCAATTTCATCGGTTCAAGGTGGCTGTCGTTTAAGAGGTGAGTGAGGAAGGGATCGAGCAATCTGAAGATGTCTTCAGGGTTATTATTTGGCATCAATTTTTCCACGACCTCGGTCATGCGGTCAGTGGAAAATACATTGCGGGTGGTGTGTTTCAAAATATTCACACATTCGCGGGATAATCCAAAGGTGATGGCATGGTTGCGGGCGGCGGTGCTCCAATGAATAATAAACCCTAAAAACTGAGCGAGTGAGGCTTTGGTGACCGGGTTATCGGGTGATTCGATAAGCAAAAGTTTAGGATCGACAATAACATACGCCATGGCGTTATGATGTAACCCCTTCTGTGGCGACGATCAACATCTCTTTTGCCAGGCGAGTGCTCTCATCCATAAAATATTCGGGCCAATTGGTGATCTTCCCATTGCGATCTACATGAACTTCCTCATAAGATGTGCCCTCATCGGGGTCACGCACGGCAAAATACATGCGAATTTTATGATGAATACGCTCGTCTGTTCCGGCGATCAACAAGCGTAGTTGATTCACGATGTATTCGCTGTGTGTCTCGATAATGCATTGGACATTCACACGGGTGAGCGCAAAGAAAAAATAGGCTAATTGCGATTGCACATAAGGGTGAATGTGGACTTCCGGCTGTTCCACGATTAACAGATGATGCGGTGGCGTGAGCAACCCCTGCACAATAATCGGCAAAATCTGGCTGGTGCCAAATCCGACAGCGGTCAGATCAAGCGCTTTCGACATGCCACTCTGATAAACTTTGAGCAATGTCCCTAATTTGCCCAGATCCTCAACTTCGACACGATCTAATAATTTGAGGAATCGTAACCACACATAAACCGCTTCCAATAAAGGCGCTTCTTCGATCTTATGATCTATTGGATTCCAGAATACGATCATGCGCTCACGGTGTTCTTTGAGCGCGTTGGCAACCGAGCGACCATCCACGCCAACATCTGACCAGAATGGGTCTGCGCCGAGTGAGTACACAGTGGACGGTGACACACGGAAGGCGCTCACATAATGGATGCGTCGGGTAAATACTTTACGCACGGTGTTTTCCACGAAGGTGAAAAATTCTATGGCATACCAGCCTTCAATTGACTTTGTCAGATCATCGCGTTTTTCGGTGAGCATGTACTCCCGCAATGATTGCGCTTGCCTCGCGGTGAGCTTGCCATACCATTCACGATAATCACGCAGGCGGGGCACAATGACCAGATCGCTAGTGCTAAATTCTGGCAGATTCAGTTCCATGATCGCCGTCTGAATCAGTTGCACATGCTCATTGACGATCTCATAGGT
>JGI12048J13642_10318409_pt1 | contig 10039 bp, 7 predicted proteins | sample ElkSlonscriptome_16_FD_13642 | JGI IMG/M metagenome (IMG submission 13642)
GATATTGATGGAGAAGCCGCGCACCGCACGGCTTCTCCATCAACTATTGGTTTTTATATCAGCGCGTAGCACTATAAGAGGTAGGGCGATCGCCACTTCCCGTCCGCAACCCTTTTCGTCAAAATGCTAGAAGAAGAAAAAACTAAAATTCAGAACATAGTGGGTTAGGAAAGACGAGTCCTGACGTTCAGCAGAACTGGCATGCGTTCTATTGACGCAGCAGAAGCGGCCTGATACACCATGAAAGAGTCTTCCACATGCTTTTTGAGGTGTGTCGAAGCAACCGTCCTGAATTTCTTTCCGTCTCTTCGTTTTCGAACATTCACTTTCGGAGCGCTGACATGTCACCCCTAAAGCGATCGCGCAACTCCTCACAATCCCTGAGCAGATATTTCCTAGCGATTCTGGCTGGAGCTGTAATCACTCTCGTTGGGCTTTACCAACTGCCACCTCAATGGCTACCGCAGTCTCTAGCAACTCCGTTAGCATCTGCGAACACCGCATCGACGTCCTCTAGTTCGTCTAGCCCCTCGCCCCGCCAGTGGACAGGATGGAACGAGGCATCAACGAACCAGGCCCGTCCCGTTACACTTGTTCAGGCAGTTGACTCTCCACCATCCCAACCTTTGGTGGCTCAAGTTCCAGTACCCTCTAGTGGTCAAAACTTTGTCGCTTCAGCGGTCGATCGGGTCGGCCCTGCTGTCGTTCGGTTGGACACAGAACGGATGGTGTCGCGACGTCCTGATCCCTTTTTCAACGATCCTTTCTTTCGCCAATTTTTTGGAGAGCAAAACGTTCCTGACTTCCCTCAAGAGTTTCGCCAAAGGGGCCAAGGCTCAGGGTTTATCGTCGATGGGACGGGTATTGTACTGACTAATGCCCATGTGATCAACGGCGCAGATACCGTTACTGTAACGCTACGAGATGGCCGTACTTTCGAAGGTGAAGTCAAAGGAGCAGACGGAACGTTAGATTTAGCCGTTGTCAAAATTGAAGGGAGCAACTTACCCGTAGCCCCACTAGGCAGTTCTGATGGCGTGCGAGTGGGAGATTGGGCGATCGCCGTAGGCAACCCGCTCGGGCTAGACAACACGGTCACTCTTGGCATTGTCAGTACTCTCAATCGTTCCAGTTCCCAAGTCGGCATTCCTGACAAACGGGTCGATTTCATTCAAACTGATGCGGCTATCAATCCAGGGAATTCTGGCGGGCCGCTGCTCAACGATCGAGGTGAGGTCATCGGCATCAACACCGCCATCCGAGCGGATGCAGAAGGCATTGGCTTTGCCATTCCGATCAACACTGCCAAAGAAATCCAAGATCAACTAGCACGGGGCGATCGCATTCCCCATCCTATCATCGGCATTCGCATGGCAACGCTGACTCCTGACTTGGCAAAAGAGATTAACAGCGATCCCAATTCGATGCTGCAAGTTCCAGAAGTTGATGGCATTTTGGTCATTGGGGTGGTGCCCGATAGTCCTGCTGCCACGGGTGGAATTCGTCGAGGTGATGTCGTGACTCAGATCGCAGGCGAATCGGTGACCACAGCCGATCAGGTTCAGCGCCTGGTTGAACAGAGCGAAATTGGACAACCCCTGGAATTCACGATTCAGCGAAATGGCGGCACCCAGCAACTCGCTGTGAGCCCCAGAGATATGTCAGACGTGATGCAACGCTAAAACTATGCGCTATTGGCTGATGAAATCTGAGCCTGATGTGTACAGCATCGACAACCTCAAATTAGATGAAAAAGAGATCTGGGACGGAGTGCGAAACTATCAGGCTCGCAATTTCCTAAAGGAAATGAAGGTTGGGGACTTGGCATTTTTCTACCATTCCAATACCAAGCCCCCCGGCATTGCTGGACTAATGCGCATTGTTCAAGCCAACCTGAATGACCCCACCCAATTTGACGAGTCCAACCCATACTACGACCCCAAGTCCAGTCCCGAAAATCCTCGCTGGCAAACCGTTGAGGTTGAATTTGTTGAAACGTTTCCCCAATATCTCACCCTGGACGCCCTGCGTCAGAATTTTGAACCCGACGAACTGCTCATTTTGCGGAGAGGCAACCGTCTATCGGTCATTCCAGTAGAAGAGTCCACTGCTCAGAAACTTTTGGCTCTCGCTCAATCCAAACAGACTTGAGTCCACTAGCCTATCTTGAAGCCAAATAGTCTAAGTACCTAAAGCGATCGCCACAGGTTACTCAGCATCAGTGGTCTCGGCCTGCTCTAGCCAAACCATAAATGCGGTTCCTGGCCCCGAATTCTGAGCGTCAGACCACTGGGGCAAAAACTCAGCTTCGCTCACAGGACTGAACACTTCGATCTCGCCTCCCATTTGATGTAAGAGGTCTTGAGCGATCGCCAACCCAAGTCCTGTTCCCGAAATTTCGCTTTGAGCCTGCACCCCTCGATAGTGACGCTCAAACAAATGCTCTAAATCCGCTTCGGGAATGCCGGGGCCAGAATCGATAATGGCGATCGCCCACAGTCCATCAGATTCAATCCCTGCCTGAACATGCACATGCCCACCAGAAGGCGTGTATTTCAAGGCATTGTCAATCAGGTTACTCAGGGCTTCTTGTAGTCCCAACGGATCAGCCAAGATTTGAGGCAGGGAATCGGGAATATCAAGAGTCAGCACGATCAACTTTTCCTGGGCGATCGCCTCTGCAATCAGCAGGATAGGTTCCAATACCGCAAGCCAGTGACAAGGCTCCCGACAAATTTCGTGCCCTGTCAAATACTGAGAGGACGAGGTTCGCCTCTGTCGCACATCGTTTTTATCTTCAGGTGCATCTGGAGAAATTCCTTCAGTCCACTCGTCTGTCAGTTCCGGGCGAATTTCTGAAGAGGAATAGCCAGCTCCATTTTTGTCTTCATCCATGCCAGGAAACGGTCGAGCCAGCGCTGAAGACTGGCCCCCCATCTTCACAATGGCGGCAGAATTAGCGGACCCACTCTCAGGGAGCCCACTCTCAATGTCTCGCAAATTCCCTTCTTGCTGAGCAGATCCTTGCTGAATCTCTCTGACTTGAACAGAATATTTGTCATCTTCATCCATGTCAGCATTCGCAGCCGACAGTAACAACGGGGAAGATTCATCCAAAGCAGACTTAAACTGCTGCAACATGTTTTGGAGGCGATCGCTCTCTCGAACAATGCTTTCTGCAATATCTTGGTTGCGATCGTCTGATTGGAGTCGTCGCGACAAGAGCTTACCAAATGTCCTCAATGCCGTTAAAGGATTGCGAAACTGATGTAGCAAGTCGTCAAAAACATCCTGCTGCTGGGCATGAAGTTCCTGCTGAATTGTCTGTTGGGCAGTCAGCTTCTTCAACCATCGAGCCCGCTGATCGATCACATAGGCTGTAGTTAACGTTTTTGCAATGTGTTCAATTTGCTTTTGCTCGTGGGGCGTCCAAAACCGATCAGGACGCGCCGTAATCAGCAACCCAACCATAACGCCTTGATAGACCAGCGGCATCGCAACTTGCAACTGATCTTCTGAGTCAGATTCTTCTGCTAGAGAGGCGATCGCAGATAGAGCAGGTGCTTTCGTCTTGGCATCGTAGAGTTCAGGCGCGACTGGCGACAAGAAGTCAGACTCAGACTGCTGTCCAACTTCAGGTGCTGGGAATTCAAATAGCTGTTCCAATGCTGAGTTAGGAGCACTTAACTGTGTCGAAGCGGGAAGAGAAATTCGCTCTGGCACATGCCACTGAGCCTGGTCGTCTAGCCATTCCGCCTGCTCTATTTCAGACCATTCTGAAGCTCCCTCAGGACGAACAATAATAGGAACAAACTGAGTCGATTGGGGATTAGACTCTCCGTTCAATGCAGGTTCATCAGCCAAATAAACAATGCATAATGACGCACCCAAGGCGTCAGACAAGAGCTCGACTTGAGCCTCACACAGCTCGACAAATTCTGAACTGACAGGCATCACCACAGGAGCATTCATAAACCCAGTACGACATGGCAGCGGTCACAGGAAGCAGTGACAGATAGTAGGCGAGCCCAGGAGGGATTCGCACTTACTATCATCTTAGTAACAAATCAATAACAAAAACTTATGCTAAGCTATAGTAGAACCTGCATTGATGAGTGTAGTTTATAAAACTAGAACTATAAGGCGTCTGTCTACAGAGTCTTTTATCGAATTGTAGCAATATTGTTGTAAACAGGCTCGAATCTTTAGCTGTCATATCTTCAGAGAGATGTGATTCGCAGAGGTCAGGTTGTTTGCATCGAAGTACGCCTGTACAAACGTATTTTGTGTGAGCGTATCTTTAAAACTGAGTGCCTATGAAGTTACCTTTCAACGAAAACCTCGTGAAGGAACTCGTAAATGGCTCAATGTAAATAGCTGCTCACAAACTCACCATGCTTGAGTTCATGTAAAGGATCGTAAACTTACAAGACTGACTAAGAAGTCTTCACAAAGCGTGACTTTACTCAACATCTTTAAACTTTTTGTCTCATTTTTCGGACAGGCAATAGCGCATGATGACAATGTGGCAAGAGCGTCATGCCTATCTCTTGATTGAGGTCAACAAGGTCTGTTTTAGCTAACATCAAGCGTATTGATGGTTCTGAAGCTTGCTTGAACGGGTAAATAGAAAAGCGCCACGCTTTCGTCTATACCTGCTCCACGGCTTCTCATAAAAGAGAGATAATCTTTACAGTTTGTTGATGTTTCGAAAGGTTAAATCAAGTTGAATTTTTAAATTCAAATCGTTATACTTGCCACGGTTCGTATATTTTTGTAGCTAAAACTACATCTGCCAGATTAAATAGAGGAGGTAAGGAGGTTGGCAAGAAGACGTAAACGGAAGAGTCGCCGCCGTCTAGAGGGACGCCGTATTTTGGAGCAAATTCCTCAATTTAGCATTGAAAGCGGAAAGGACAAACCTGTTACCGCTGCTCGTAAATTTATTCACTCTGAAGGCATTTTGCCTCCAGCCCTATTGCTTGTTAAACGCAACGAGCACACGACCGATCGATACTTCTGGGCTGAGAAAGGTCTATTCGGTGCTCAGTACGTTGAAGAAAATCATTTCTTGTTCCCTAGTCTTCAATTTGAAGACGAAGAAGAGGAAGTGGTTCTATCTGCAGGCGCTCATATTGGCTAACGATAGAGAAGGCTGTGAGGAGATCTTCGTCCACTAGCTTGCTAAGTTCACATTGGACTGTCGGCTCTGGTTGATCTTTTAATCTAAGAAATTGCGGTTGTCGCTGCAATCTTTGTGACTCCGCAAGGTTGGAAAATCGATGAGTTTGAGTTTGAGCCGAAAAGGTTCAAACCCTCAGATATAAGAAGTGCTCACAAGCAAGCCGCGCTTAGCATGATCCTTATGACCTTCAACTTGTTAAGTTGAATTTTCAGGTCTGAAGTTACGACATTGACCGCTGAAGTTTCTGTAGCTCTTTTAGAAAAGGAGAGCTGCAGTAACTTTAGCGGTTTTAAGTATGTATTGATTCCAAGCATCACTTTTAGGCTTTGTGCATGAGCCTTGCCTAAAAGTGGCTATTTATCTACATTTTTTTGATTTCATTATGTTCTGTAAACATGATTGCGATCGCCTGTTCATTCAATAGACAATGTCTATGCAGTTGAGGAACAATGCACCAAACATAGCTTCTGCGCTTGTCGCATCGTCTACATTCTTTCAAGTTTCTTTATAGTTGCTTTCTCACTCTGCGATCGCTAGCTTAGAGATCCGTGGACAATACGGTTGAATGTATTGAAGCGTGAATTGGGGCTTGGTTTGATTGCACAGCGTTTCCAAATCTTCTCCGATGCTCTCAATCAGGACTCAGAGAGCAGCAAATTTTTGTAACCGCATCCATCCATCAATAGTCAAGGTGTCATCAACAAGCGTTAAAGAATTGCAAGTAGAAGTGCTGTAATCACTCGCAATGCTGTTACTGATTCGGAATATCAGTGACAGTGGCCGACGTTTCGAAAAAGGGTTCTTGACGTATTATTCGTATTATTCTGGCAACTCGTTTTGACCCGTCACCTGAATTAGAAACAGACAACGATTGAAATCATCAAAAGCATCAGCATCGATATTGTAAAAATTATCAGTGAAGGCCATGGGTACGATCCACTATCCCTCTGCATCTGAGGCAGAAACACAAACTCGTATTTTAAAGGCAGCTCAGAAACTCTTTGCAAATCGTGGCTATGCTGGAACGACAACCCGCGACCTAGCTCATGCATCTGGTATTGCAGAAGGGACGCTTTTCAGACATTTTGAAAACAAGAAGTCCATTTTGGTTGAAGTGGTGACTCAAGGATGGGTCGAGCTTTTAACGGATCTGTTGACCGAACTCAGCGAAATGGGCAGCTACAAGGCGATCGCCCAAGTGATGCGAAAACGGATGCTGAGTTTTCACAGCAATTCAGATATGCTGCGGGTCTGCTTTATGGAGGCGCAGTTTCATCCCGAATTGCGCGATCGCATTCAAGAAGAAATTGTCGAAAAAATGATGGGTGTTGCCGAAGCTTTTTTCCAAACTGCAATGGATCGAGGAATTTATCGACCCATGAATCCACGCACAGTGGCGAAGGTATTTCTCGGCATGTTTATGGTGTCAGGCTTTACTCAAGGAACCTTAATGCCTGGAGAAGCTTCGCCCGGAGAAATAAAAGAGATGGCTGAGGAAATTGCCGATATTTTCCTCAATGGAGTTCTAGCGAAAGCGTGATGCTGATTTTGGATTGGTGATTTTGGATTTTGGATCGGTAGGGGCGGGACATATCGTGGAGAGCATGTCAGGCTTGCAGCTATCTCGAAATTCCCTCATCCCCCAGCCCCTTCTCCCAATAGTGGACTACTAGATACACACAAGTCTACTGCTTTGATGTTCTTGTGCTTTGATCCTCCCTAACCCTCCTTAACAAGGAGGGAACCGGCTTGGAAGTCCCCCTTTTTTCTAGCGTTAGCGGCGCGGAGCGCGGGGATTTAGGGGGATCAAACCAAACTCTTGGGTCATCCGAGAGTTATGTGCACTTAGTAGCCCTTGGTGGGAGAGGGATTTAGGGTGAGGGAATAAAAGTGATATGTTCTCATGTTGTGCCTCTACCGATGTTGTTTCAGATCAGGCCATACAAAGAGCCTTTTCGGCTTTCCAGCCTAAGGAATTGGCTCGGTCTCGCGCGACTTGAGGCAGATCCGAAGCGATAAAGTGTTCGTGGAGAATTTGAACACTCAGCATGTGGTCAATCATGGCATCGAGCTGCACTTGTTCAGAAACGGGAGTGTCGGAGTTGGAATATCGCTTGAACAACGTGCTGACTTCAGCAGCGTCTAGTAACCCTGCATTGGCGATCGCCCCCGGTGACAAGTACTGATCGACCAAAGCCATCATTGATTTTTGCTTTGCTGGATCGGTGTGGGCTGGGGGAGCCATGAACGCAAACTTTTGTCGGTTGTAGAGCGTTTCGGGTAGCAGATCTCGCATGGTTTCTCGCAGAATATGCTTGTCGCGGCGACCCCGCAGTCGCATATTGGGCGGCACATGAACGGCAAACTCTACCAACGGATGATCAAGAAACGCGGGTCGAGCTTCCATCGAATTCGCCATATCGACGCGATCGCCTGCCCAACCTAGTACCTGAGATTCAAACTGGGTCTTAATCCAAACATATTGGGCTTTATCTAGCGGGTGACGACCATCAAGCTGTTGAGAATCAAGAGTTTGGGCGATCGCCGCACCAGGAGAATAGCCCCGCAGAGAGTCGCGATAGTCGGAGCTAAGCAGCGGCATCACCTTGGGAGCAGACGATAGCCACGACTGCAAACAGCTTGGAGTAAAACCAACCCGCTCGGTCAGCGCCGGATCATCCAGAGTGTTTTCGGCCAGCAGGTTTCCCTTAAACAAACGATTACTTTCTTGCAGCCAATCCTGCAAATCTGCTCGTTCTTCGGGTGAAGCATCGTCCATGCCGTGAAGAATCATGTCGAGCCGCAGTTGGGGATAGCCCGCAAATAGCTCATCGGAGCCTTCTCCTGTCACCACGACTTTGTATCCCGCCTCATTCACATACTGGCTCATGAGCAGCTTTGCCACGGTGAACGTGTTGTAGATACTGCGCTCGGTGTGCCAGATGGTACGAGCAAAGTGGTCGTAGAGATCTGGCCCAGACACGGTCAGAATATCTTGGTCGGCTCCTACCGCTTCCGCCATTTCGCGGGCGATCGCCGTTTCGTCGTAGTCTGCATCATCAAAGCCGATGGTAAACGCCTTCACCGGAGACTGCTGACAAGCCGCCGCCACCCCCATGATTGAGCAAGAGTCGATGCCGCCCGAAAGGTAGCAGGCCACAGGCACATCGGCCTCCAACCGCAACTGAATCGCCTCGACAAAATGTTCTCGCAGCGCTTCGATGTAAGCTTCGTCAGACTGAATTTGGCGATCGCCCCGCATCGGAAAGTCGAGATCCCAATAAGGCTGACTACTCACCTGAAGTCGTCCGTCTCGCCGCTCCACCGTCACCTTGTGACCGGGCTGTACCGCATGGACTCCTTCAAAACAGGTGGTTCCTGGCACCATCGTCTGCATCAGTTGGTGAAACAGTCCTTCCGAAGAAAACTGCCGCTTCACCGCTGGATGGGCAAACAGCACCTTGATTTCAGAGCCAAAGACGAATCCTTCAGGAGTCATCGTCCAGTACAAGGGCTTCACCCCAAAGCGATCGCGCACCAGACTCAACCGATCCTGCTGTTTTTCATAAAACGCAAAGGCAAACTCACCGCGCAGATGTGGCAGCGCTCCTGCCAATCCATAGCGTTCGGTGAGATGGAGCACCAATTCGGTGTCGCTTTTCGTTTCAAACTTGTAGCCTCGCGAGGCCAAATCTGCCCGAATCCGCTTGTAGTCGTAGAACTCGCCGTTATGGGAAATCATGTATTGTCCGTCGGGGGAGACGAAAGGCTGTCGTCCCCGTTCGGGATTCAAATCAATAATCGAAAGCCGCGCATGGGAAAAGCCAACGCCGCGATCGCCCATAATTTTGCAACCAAACCCATCGGGGCCGCGATGATATTGAATCGCCGCCATCGCCACTAGGGTGTCGGGGTCGATGGGTCGTGCTGGGTCGTGCTGCATGATGCCTGCAATGCCACACATGAAGAAGAAGTCTCCTGATTTTTTAACGCCTGATTCGTCGGACATTGCGCCAGTTTGTTGTCCCCAGCTTGGTATCCCACGCCTTTAAAAGGCTACGCAGGGAACCCCTGAGAACGAGGATTTCTTAAGAAAATCTTGTGAATGTATCTTAGAATGCGTTGGCTGAAAGAGGGGTAAATGTGAAAATCGGTCGTTACAGGCTACGCCCAATCAAGCCAACGCCACACTTCCCTATTCACCTTTCCTGACTCCCGACTCCTAACTTCTCTCTTCTTCTACGGTTGACTTGAAACGACCGTATGCGTATCCTTTTTGATTAAGCTGTCTCGTCGATAGCTCGCTCAGAACTCAAGAACTTGGCACCATCTGCGAGTGCGGTCAACACTCACAGATGGCTCACCCACCGCGACTGATTGGCCCAGTCGGGGGGCTAACGGTTCATGGTAAACCGTGGCTGCCTCGAATGCACACCATTGCGGGGTAGCTGAGGGACTGAGTTCTGGTTTCCTTCTGCTGTTGTATTAAGAAAAGGAACCAGAACCTCATGTTTCAATCCCATTCGGGCGCGTTTGCGTCCACAACTTCCGGCGCTGATTTTTCGAACAATCCAAAACCCAATCCGCATAATGAACCCGTTCGCCACTTGCTCTATGGTTCACCCCAAGCCGTTCGGGAGGTGATCAAAAACTTGCATCGCCGGGGCTATGCCGAACCCAACGAGTGGAGCCGACCCATGCCCACAGAGCGCCCCGGTGAAGTGATGTGCATTCTCACCAAAACGGTATGGATTGAGTAAAGTTCTGGCGATCGCCTTTTTCGCATGAGGGGCGATCGCCTATCCGTAAATGGGTAGCTGGGCAGGATGGGCAAAACCGTTTTAACAAGATGCA
>JGI12048J13642_10110100_pt1 | contig 10035 bp, 9 predicted proteins | sample ElkSlonscriptome_16_FD_13642 | JGI IMG/M metagenome (IMG submission 13642)
GCGAACCGAGCGGCAAAAAGCTCGACAACCTCTACAAGCTCGCCTGGGTTCGCGGGCTCAAGACCACCTACTACCTGCGCTCGATGGGCGCGACACACGTCGAGAAGTCGACGCTGGCCGACAGCGGCCGAGCGAACCGCCTGAGCGCCGTCGGCGGCAGCTACCTTGGCCTCGACAAGGACCGGGGTGCGGGCAAAGGCAACGGCAGCGCAGAGCCCAAGGCGTGCTCCGTGCTGGAGCCGGATTGCGAGAGCTGCCAATAGGATACGCACCCCACGGACAACGACGACGCGAGGAGGACTTGAGTATGTGGAATTGGGACGACCCCTTGTCCGGGGCCGATCGGACCGAGCGACCGAGGACACCGGTCTTACCGGCGCACGACGACTGGACAAAAGGCGATGAGGGGATCCACGCCGAGCCTGCCCAGCCGGGAGNGGGTATGCCGCCGTCGCCGGGGGACCAAGGCCCGAGCTGGGGCACCGAGCCCAGTGCACCCGAGAACGCCGCTTCCCAGGTGGACAAGGCGTCGGGCGCGGCGTCCAGATCGGCCCGTGCCGCCCTAGCCCAAGGGGACAAATCCGAATCGACCGCGGCGGGCGCGACAGGCCTCGAGCAGCCCGAGCTGGGCGCCGGCCGGGTCCACGTCGACGACAAACGCCTGATCAACTGCCGCGCCGACCTCAACCAGTTGGTCCCGTTTAAGTACGACTGGGCCTGGCAGAAGTATCTCGATGCCTGCGCGAACCACTGGATGCCGCAGGAGATCAACATGAACGCCGATATTGCCCTCTGGAAGGATCCCAGCGGCCTGACGGAGGATGAGCGCACCATCATCAAGCGCAACCTCGGCTTCTTCTCGACGGCCGATTCGCTGGTCGCCAACAACCTGGTGCTGGCGGTCTACCGCCACATCACGAATCCGGAGTGCCGTCAGTACCTGCTGCGGCAGGCCTTCGAGGAGGCCCTGCACACCCACGCCTATCAGTACGTCGTCGAGAGCCTGGGGCTCGACGAGGGCGAGATCTTCAACATGTACCGGGAGGTGCCGTCGGTCGCCCGCAAGGCCGAGTGGGCCCTGCCCTATACGCGCCATCTGGCCGATGCGCATTTCCAGACCGGGACACCCGAAGACGATCGGCGGCTGTTGCGCGAGCTCGTCGCCTTCTATGTGATCTTCGAGGGTATCTTCTTCTATGTCGGCTTCGTGCAAGTCCTCTCGATGGGCCGCCGCAACAAGATGACCGGCACGGCCGAGCAATTTCAATACATCCTGCGGGACGAGTCGATGCACATGAACTTCGGCATCGACGTCATCAACCAGATCAAGATCGAGAATCCGCACCTGTGGAGCGCGGACCTCGCGCAGGAGCTGAGCACGATGATCCGCGACGCCGTCAAGCTCGAGATCGATTACGCGCACGACACCATGCCGCGCGGCGTGTTGGGGCTCAACGCACCGATGTTCGAAGAGTATCTCAAATTCATCGCCAACCGCCGGTGCGCCCAGATCGGGCTCCCCGAGCAGTACCGAGGTGCAGCCAACCCCTTCCCGTGGATGTCCGAGGTGCTCGATCTCAAGAAAGAAAAGAACTTCTTCGAGACGCGCGTCACCGAGTACCAGACCGGCGGCGCGCTGCGCTGGGATTGACTCGGGTGCAGCCCACCGTCGGTGGCTGCGTCGCTTCCCTCGAAAGAGACGGGTTCACGGCGTCCCCTGCACCCGTCGCCGGCCCCGAAGTCGGCCGCAATTCCGACTCGGACGGGTATACTATCGGCATGCGGCTCAATGTGGAGGCGGCTCGGCATGTGGCGCCGACCCATCGACCTGTTACCCGACGGCTCGGACACGACCTGCCGGACGGGCATCCCGATGGGCGGTCATAGCGCTGACGCCGCTAGCTCGGACATCCTGCCTTCGCCGCCGCACCGCACCACCGCGGCAATCTAACGCATGGACCAATTTCCTTATCCCGTAGCGCGGGTCGGCATCATCGGCGGCGGACAGCTCGGGCGGATGCTCGTGAAGGCGGCCAAACGCCTGGGTTGCACCTGCGTCGTACTCGACCCGACGCCGAGCTCTCCGGCCGGCCAGGTCTCCGGGCATCAAATCCTCGGGCACTATCACGACCCTGCCAGACTGCGCGAGCTCGTCAGCATCTGCGATGTCACCACCTATGACATCGAAGACGTGGACACCACCACGCTCGCCGAGCTCGAGTACGAGGGCTATCGCATCTACCCCGAGCCGCGGGTTTTGGCGACGGTCCAAGACAAGCTGCAGCAGAAGCAGCGCTTGGCGGCGGCCGGGGTCCCAACGGCCGACTTCGTCCCGGTGGAGCGACCCGACCCGGACGACTTTGCCGCCTTCGGCTATCCCCTGGTCCAGAAGGCCCGCCGCGGCGGCTATGACGGACGCGGGGTCGCCGTACTGAGCACGCCAGGGGAGTTCGAGGAGCACCTGCCGGTCCCCTCGTTTGTCGAGCGATTCGTCGAGGCCGACAAGGAGATCGCCGTGATGGTCGTTCACGGCGGAGACGGCGATTGGCGGACCTACCCCGTCGTCGAGATGTGCTTCCGCCCCGGCGAGAACATCCTCGACCTGCTGCTGGCCCCGGCGCGCATCCCTGCCGCACAGGCCGAGCTGGCGCGCGATCTGGCGCGACGCGCGGCCCAGGCAGTGGGCGGCGTCGGGATCTTTGGCGTCGAAATGTTTCTTACCGCTGAAGGCGAAATCCTCGTCAACGAGGTCGCACCGCGCACGCACAACTCCGGCCACTACACCATCGAGGCCTGCCTGACCGACCAATTCGAGCAGCACCTGCGCGCCATCCTCGGCCTACCGCTCGGGGCGACGGATCTACTCTCGCCAGCGGCGATGATCAACCTGCTTGGGGCACCGGAGCACGTCGGGCGACCGGTCATCAATGGGCTTGCTGCCGCACTCGCCATACCCGGCGCCTCGGTACACCTCTATGGCAAGGCCGCAACCCACCCCTATCGCAAGATGGGCCACGTGACGATCTTGGATGCGGACATCGAGGCGGCCAAGGACAAGGCCGAACGCATCCGCGAGATGCTCACCATCACTGGAGAAGACCACCCATGAGCCAGGCGCGTGTCGGCATCATAATGGGAAGCGACTCGGATCTGCCGGTCATGCAGGAGGCGGCAGACGCCCTCACCGAGCTCGATGTGAGGTTCGAAATGACGATCGTCTCGGCCCATCGGACGCCACGCCGACTCTTCACCTATGCCGAGGCAGCCGCCGCTCAAGGTCTTCAGGTCATCATCGCCGGCGCTGGTGGTGCCGCCCATCTGCCGGGCATGGTTGCCGCGTTGACGCCCTTGCCAGTCATCGGAGTCCCGGTGAAGAGCTCGGCCCTCTCGGGCCAGGACTCGCTGCTATCGATCGTGCAGATGCCCGGCGGCGTGCCGGTCGCGTCGGTCGCCATCAACGGAGCGAAGAATGCGGGCATTCTGGCCGCCCAGATCTTGGGTGCCAGCGACATCGCCGTCCGCGAGCGCGTCGTACGCTACAAGCGTGCGCTCGAAGAGCAGGTCCTCGAGAAGGCGGCCCGCATGGAGTCCCGCTCACGCCCCTGAGCGGCGTCTCGGCGCGCGCCGGCTCACCGAAATCGGCACGACATCGCAATTAGCGGGGGTCGCGCTGCGATATAGTCACTTGGGACGGGTCGATACCTCGCCTGCCGCCAGAATTGGAATTATGCTTAGCATTCCACTTCGCGATGCTTGCGCAGCGCTCATGCGAGCGTGTCACGGGACCGACTGGACCCGCCGCTGCCACCTTCCAAGCAGGAGCCCAAGTTGGACATCGCAGAGCTACTGACCTTCAGCGTCAAAAACAACGCATCGGACCTCCACCTCTCCTCCGGTCTGCCGCCGATGATCCGCGTCGATGGCGATATGCGGCGTGTCAATGTCCCAGCGCTCGAGCATCGCACCGTGCACGCGCTGGTCTACGACATCATGAACGACAAGCAGCGCAAGGACTACGAGGAGTTCTTCGAGACCGATTTCTCCTTCGAGATCCCCGGGATCGCGCGTTTCCGTGTCAATGCCTTCAACCAGAATCGCGGCGCAGCGGCCGTTTTCCGGACGATCCCGTCGAAGATCCTGACGCTGGAGGACCTCAAGGCCCCGGCGATCTTCAAGACGATCGTCGAGGTCCCGCGCGGGCTCGTCCTGGTCACGGGCCCGACGGGCTCGGGCAAATCGACGACGCTGGCGGCGATGATCGACTACCTCAACGAGAAGGATTACGCGCACATCCTGACGATCGAAGACCCCATCGAGTTCGTCCACACGAGCAAAAAGTGCCTGGTCAACCAGCGCGAGGTACACCGCGATACCCACGGCTTCAGCGAGGCCCTGCGTTCGGCGCTGCGCGAGGACCCCGACATCATCCTCGTCGGCGAGATGCGCGACCTCGAGACCATCCGCCTCGCCCTGACCGCCGCCGAGACCGGCCACCTGGTCTTCGGCACCCTGCACACGAGCTCGGCGGCCAAGACCATCGACCGCATCATCGACGTCTTCCCGGCGGCCGAGAAGAGCATGGTGCGCTCGATGCTCTCGGAGTCATTGCGCTCGGTCATCGCCCAGACCCTGCTCAAGCGCATCGGCGGCGGACGCGTCGCGGCGCACGAGATCATGATCGGCACGCCGGCGATCCGCAATCTGATCCGTGAAGACAAGGTGGCGCAGATGTACTCGTCGATCCAGACCGGGCAGGCGCACGGCATGCAGACGCTCGATCAGAATCTCGGCGATCTGGTCAAGCAGGGGCTGATCGCGCGCGGCGACGCCCGCAGCAAGGCACAGAACAAGGACGGCTTCATGTGAGGCGCCCCGGGGCGATAGAAGACACAATTCGCAATTGGTCGCAAGCGCGCAAGAACGAGGTGATGACGGCATGGAATTCATGCAATTGCTTGTCATGATGGTAGAGAAGAAGGCCTCCGACCTGTTTATTACGGCCGGCTGGCCGCCCAGCATCAAGGTCGATGGCATGATCCACCCGATCGGCAATCGGCCCCTGACGCACGCGCAGACCACGGAGCTGGTCACCGGGGTGATGAACGACAAGCAAAGGCTCGAGTTCGACGAAACGCGCGAATGCCAGTTCGCGATCAGCGCCCGCGACGTCGGCCGCTTTCGCGTCAGCGCCTTCGTCCAACGCGACTCTGCCGGCATGGTCCTGCGCCGTATCGAGACCAATATCCCGACGATTGAAGAGCTGAAGCTCCCGGGCGTTCTGCGGGACTTGTCGATGACCAAGCGCGGCCTGGTCATCTTCGTCGGCGGCACGGGCACCGGCAAGTCGACGTCGCTGGCCTCGCTGGTCGGCTATCGCAACCGCCACAGCACCGGCCATATCATCACCATCGAGGACCCGATCGAGTTCCTCCACGAGCACGATGGCTGCATCCTCACCCAGCGCGAGGTCGGGGTCGATACCGAGTCCTTCGAGGTGGCGCTCAGAAACACGCTGCGCCAAGCCCCCGATGTGATCCTGATCGGCGAGATCCGGACCCGCGAGACGATGGAGTACGCCATCGCCTTCGCCGAGACCGGCCACCTGGTGCTAGCGACCTTGCACGCCAACAACGCCAATCAGGCGCTCGATCGCATCATCAACTTCTTCCCGGAAGAGGGTCGCGAGCAGCTCTTCATGGACCTCTCGCTGAATCTCAAGGCGGTCATCGCTCAGCAGCTCATCCGCCGCAAGGAAGGCAAGGGGCGACGCGCCGTCGTCGAGGTTATGCTCAACACGCCGCTGGCCGCCGATATCATCCGCAAGGGCGAGGTCTACAAGCTCAAAGAGCTGATGAAACGCTCGACAGAGCACGGCATGATGACATTCGACCAGGCCCTCTTCCGCCTCCACCAGGAGGGTGAGATCAGCTTCGAGGACGCGCTGAAACATGCCGACTCGGCGAACGAGGTGCGGTTGATGATCAAGCTCCAGGGGCAAGAGGTCCACTCCGAGCTCGATAAGAGTGTCGAGCGGATGTCCCTGGCCGACGACGAGGAGGGAGAGGAACCCGGCAATCTGCAGATGCGCTTGTAACGGAGACTGGCATGCACAGACGTCACTTCCTGAAATCCGCCGGCATCGGCGCCGCAGCCGCCGGCGCCGCCCTGCCCGCCGTCGCCGAGGGCCCGACCGTCAAGTGGCGGCTGGCTTCGAGCTTCCCGGAGAGCCTCGACACCATCTACGGCGGTGCCGAGACCCTGGCCGCGCGCGTCGCGGAGCTCACCGGCGGCCGCTTTGAGATCCGGGTCTTTGCTGGCGGCGAGATCGTGCCCCCCTTTGGCGTCCTGGATGCGGTGCAACAGGGGACGATCGAATGCGGACACACGGCCTCGTACTATTACTACGGCAAGGACAAGGCCCTGGCCCTGGATACGACCTTCCCGTTCGGTTTCAACTCGCGTCAGCTGAGTGCCTGGGTCTTCTCGGCAGGCGGGCTCGCGCTGCTTCGCGCGCTGTTCGCCGACTACAACATCATCAACTTTCCCGGCGGCAGCACCGGGGCCCAGATGGGCGGATGGTTCCGCAAGGAGATCGGCTCGCTGGACGACCTCAAGGGGTTGAAGATCCGCATCCCGGGCTTCGGCGCGGAAATCTTCTCGCGGATGGGCGCCGTACCCCAATCGCTGCCCGGCGGTGAAATCTATCCTGCCCTCGAACGCGGCGCCATCGACGCCGCAGAATGGACGGTGCCCTACGACGACGAGAAGCTCGGCTTCTACAAGGTGGCCAAATACTACTATTACCCCGGTTGGTGGGAGCCGGGTACCCAACTGGCCTTTTATGTCAACAAGGATCATTGGGAGGCCCTGCCCTCGACCTACCGGGCGGCCTTCCAGGTTGCAGCCCAGGATGCCCACCTGCGCATGCTGGCCGCCTACGATGCGAAGAACCCGCCCGCCATGCAGCGCCTCATCCAGGCCGGTGCAGAACTGCGTCGCTTTCCCGACGATGTCCTGCTCCAGGCCTATCGGAGCGCCCAGGACATCTACGCAGAGGAGTCGGCAAAGAACGCGAGATTCAAAGAGATATTCGACTCGATGCAAAGCTTCCACAAGACTTCCGATGCCTGGTGGGGCGTCGCCGAGTCGTCGATGACCAACTTCATGCGCGCCGTGAGGCGGATTTAGGCACTAACGATCATGGGGCGAGCCGAGCCACCCCGAACGATGAAATGTCGTCTCGCCCCTGATCCTTCCCTCACCCCAACCCTCTCCCGGAGGGCGAGCGAGCGAACGCGCTGCGCGAATTTCATCGTAACGAGCGGCACGCTGGGCTGCACCCCCGCCCCGCAGCGAGCTCGATGAACGCGATCGCGCGCAAGCGCTTCGATTCGGCAATCCCGGTGCGCAGCAATCTGCGCTTGACCCTCGGCTTCCTCGCCGCCGGTCTCGGCCTCTTGCTGCTCGTTCCGCTCGGCCTCAGCAGCGCCCCACTCTGGGGACTCCTGCTCCTGCCCTTCGTCGTCGCAACGCCAACCTTTTGGGCCCTGATTCACGAGGCGATCCACGGCTCGCTTCACCCCGATCACCGCTGGAACCATGCCCTGGGACGTGCGCTTGCGATTCTCTTTGGCGCGCCCTTTGACGCGCTGCGCTTTGGTCATCTGACGCACCATCGCCTCTACGGAGCTGCTGCGGAACGGTTGGGGTCGCAACCGCGGCCGGTACCCCAGGCACTCGCGGCACCCTTCCACTACGGACGGATCCTCGGCGGCGTTTACTTGGTCGAAATCGCGACCGTGGTCATCGTGTTTCTGCCGCGCACCTTCCTCCTTTGGATCGTGCACCAAGCCTTGCGACGACACCCCGCGGGCGCCATGGACAACCGCGAGCGGATCGAAGCGCGGCTGCTATCCTCCGAGGGCCTCGGACGGATGCGCTTCGACAGCTTAATCATCCTGACCCTTTACGGCGTCGCCTTCGCGCTCTACGGGGCGCACGGCTGGATGCTGGCCGCCGCCCTCGCAGGACGAGCAGCCCTTGTCTCCTTCATGGATAATGTCTACCACCATAGACCCGCCGGGGCACCCCGAAGGACCCTTGACCTCAGGCTCCCGCGATGGGCCTCGGCGGCGATCCTGCACGCCAATCTCCACGCCGTGCACCATCGCCAGCCCGGCCTGCCCTGGTCTGAGCTGCCGAAGGCAAAGCGGGACCACAGCGGCGACCAAGAGGCTGGATTTGTCGCAATCGCCCTCGAGCAGCTGCGCAATCCCTGCCTATGACGAGGCGCATCACTGCGTCGGCGCACCTCACTCGATGGCGCCGACCTATCAATCGTCCCGAAAGTAATCGGAGGCGGGTCGCGGCGACCGTCGGCGGGAGGGATCCCGCCGACGCGCTGGCGCGGACGTCCTTGCAGCGTGTCGCAGCGAGCCGTCTCCGATGACTTCGGCAACCCTTGATACCGCTCGATTCGGTGACCGCTCTTGTTTGGATCAATGTGGGAAGGTTGACCCATGTCGAACGACGCCCGCACCGCCTCTGCCAGAGTTCCCTCGGCCGAGGGACTGACGAAGGCCATTGGCCTGATACGCCACTGCGGAACACCGAATGGCTTTGTCGCCTCGCCGACGGCGAGCCACAACTACCGCCGCATCTGGGCGCGCGACGGCGCGATCATATCGCTCGCCGCCCTCTTGACCGGCGACGGCGAACTAATCGAGACAGCTCGCAGGACTTTTGAGACCCTAGCGGCGCATCAGGGCCCGCACGGCGAAATCCCCAGCAACGTCGACCCGATCGCTGAACGCGTGAGCTACGGGGGAACCACCGGCCGGGTCGACGCCGACCTCTGGTTCGTCATCGGCTGCGGCGAATACTGGCAGGCAACCGGCGATGACGGCTTCCTCGAAGCCCTGTTGCCGGCCATTGAGAAGGTCCGATTCCTCCTCGGCGCCTGGGAATTCAACAATCGCGGGCTGCTCTACGTTCCCCTCACCGGCGACTGGGCCGACGAGTACCTGCAAAACGGCTATGTCCTCTACGATCAGCTGCTCTATTTGCAGGCCCAGCGAACCCTGGCCCGCATCCGTATGGCGATCCATGGGACACGCGACCACGACCTACAGTCCCGGCTGAGCCGGCTGCGCCACCTCATCCGCGCCAATTACTGGTTCGATGGCGAGGACTTACCGGCCGATGCCTATCATGAGGTCCTCTACCGCAAAGGGCTACAGGCGGCGGCACGCTGCGCCGAGCAATATTGGATGCCATCCTTTTCGCCGAGCGGGTATGCCTATCGCTTCGATACCTTCGCCAACGTGCTGGCCTCCCTATTCGACGTCGCCGATCCCGCTCAACGCCGACAGGTCGACACGTTCATCTCGACGCGGGTCGTCAACGAGACACTTCCTCTGTTGCCGGGTTTCCACCCGGTCATCCAGCCCGTCGATGAGGACTGGAAGGATCTGCAGGTGATGTTCTCGTACACATTCAAGAACAAGCCGTACGAGTTCCACAACGGCGGCCTGTGGTCGATGGTGACCGGCTTCTACGTCGCCGACCTCGCCCTCCGCGGCCGGACCGAAGAGGCGCAACGGCACCTCGCGGCAATCGACCGAGGCAACGCGCTTCCGATGAACGGGGAGCCCTGGAGCTTTCCCGAATTCATCCACGGCCGGGCCCTGACGGCGGGCGGCACCCGCCATCAGGGTTGGAGCGCAGCCGGCGCCGTCATCGGACACCACGCCTTGGCCGGCCGTCGCCCGTTTCGGATCGATGACACCGAGTAGGAGCGATAACATAGCCGGCCCCGCGAATGTCTCAATCGTCCCGAAAGCAATCGGAGGCGGGTCGCGGCGACCGTCGGCGGGAGGGATCCCGCCGTCAAGCTGACACGGACGTCCTTGCAGCGTGTCGCAGCGAGCCGTCTCCGATGACTTTTGCAACCCTCAATCCTAGTCACGGCGAATCGGCAACAAGGGCCCACACGCCGCCATTAGCAAGGTGACCCCGAGCAGGAAGAGGTGCAAG
>JGI12048J13642_10211401_pt1 | contig 10030 bp, 9 predicted proteins | sample ElkSlonscriptome_16_FD_13642 | JGI IMG/M metagenome (IMG submission 13642)
CACTCCGCCGATTCCCCCGGTAGCAAAAACCGAGATGCCAACCATCCTGGCCAGGTGCAGTGTTGCCGCCACGGTGGTGCCACCGTTGTGTTTTGATCCGGGCATAAGCGGCAGATCGCGCAGGCTGCACTTGCGTGCAGGCGATGTTTCATCGGCGAGGCGCTCAAGCTCACGACCGTGCAGCCCAATTCGTATTTTGCCGTCCAGCACGGCTATCGTGGCCGGCGTGGCGCCGCCGTCACGGATCGCCTGTTCGGCCTGTTGCGCAGTCTGCAAATTAGCCGGTGCCGGCATGCCGTGGGTGATGATGGTCGACTCGAGGGCAACCACCGGCAAACCATTTTCCAGGGCCTCCCGAACAACAGGGGTTAGCTGAAATAATCCTGGATCGATAGTCAAGGATCGACCTGCAAAGCATTGCTGGTGACTTCAGCCTGGGCGCGGAGTCCCGCAAGGAGCCCGTTCAGCGCCGGTTCGGCCTCCATCTCAAGCTTCAGCTGCGCGATATTATCGGCACGGGTGGTGCCGCGATTAATGATTAACAACGGCTTACCCAGCATCCCGGCCTGGCGGCAAAAACGATAGCCGGACCAGACCGTCAGCGACGAGCCAACGACCAGCAAGGCATCTGCGCCCATCAGCGCCTGCTGCACTTGCGCCACGCGTGAGGCGGGTACGTTACCCCCAAAAAAAACCACGTCCGGCATTAACATTCCGCCACAAACCCTGCAGTCCGGTACCTGGAAGTGGCGCACCCATCGTTCTTCGACCTCTGCATCCCCGTCCGGGCGAATCTCGGCGCGGTGGCTGGCATAATCAGGATTAGCTTGCTTGAGCTCCTCCTGGAGCTCATCCCGCGCCAGGTGGGTACCGCAGGACCGGCAGCTTACCCGATCAAGCCTGCCATGCAGATCTACCGCAGCGGCGCTGCCGGCCTGCTGGTGGAGCCGGTCCACATTCTGGGTGACGAGCAGGCTCACATGCCCCAGGCGCTCAAGTTCCGCAAGTGCGAGGTGCGCCCCGTTCGGCCGCGCGTCGCGTACATAGGGCCAGCCATTCATGCTGCGGGCCCAGTAGCGTTGCCGCATCGCCATGCTGCTGATGAATTCCTGGTGCAGCATCGGGTCACTCCGTTGCCACTCGCCGCGGTCATTTCGATAAGTCGGAATCCCGGAATTGGCAGAAAGCCCTGCCCCGGTAAGCACCAGTAAGCGCGGGCAAGCCCGGACGCTACCTATCAGCTCGTCAATCATCGCTGCATTGGTGCCGGGACTTAAAGCCCAAAAGCAGCAACAGCAAGACTCGCGACCACGATTGCGGTGAGCGTCAGGCGCAAGCTAAAGAACCACTCTGGTGCCAGACCATCGCGTTTGACGAGGTAGTCGTTTATCAGGGCGCCAAGGAAGGCCACCATGAGCAGAATGAGGCCCAGAAAGGATGGCAGCAGGAGCGCAACCCAGGCAGCAAAAAAAGGCGCCATGCTTGCCAGGTAAAGCGGGTCGTTGGACTGACGACGCGTGATCGCCAGTCCCCAGGTGATGCCACCGAGGTAGGAAAGAATAACCGCACCGTAGGCGATCAATGCGGTAGATACCCAGTCACGCCAGGTTTCCGGTCCAACCAGGGTCAGTGCCGCAAGCACCACGAAAGGAATGAGACCCGCCAGGCCCAGAACGTTGGGTGTCAGTTGTCGCATCGCCATCAGGGCCGCCCCGCGTTCAGCAGTTCCTGCTGCGACTTGATAAATGAGTGCGGGGGCCGCGAAGGCCCCTGCACATTCCGCTAGGCGCCCGGTTATCGCTCAAGGTGAGCGACTTCCGGGATGGGAAGCCAAGTGCTTCCGTGACCTGATTTGCGGATCTTAAGATTTTCAGGCGGCAGCAACCCATGCGCTGCACCAGCCTTCAGAGTTCACCAGCTTGCCGGGGAAAATACCGCAGTTGCCCCAGCCTTCTTCACTGGCGGCGGAGTACAAACGGCAGTTGCTGCAAACTTGATCATCTTTGCGCTGGGGGAACTTGGCCGGATCAACCGTGGTGGCGTCATGCCGGTAACCGAGTGCGGCTGCGGCAGGATCGTCCTCGGAGACTTTATCCTGGGCCAGCGTGACAATGGGAATGCCGGCCAGCGGAATAGCTGCGCCCGCGGCGATCGTGCTGCGAAGAAAAGTTCTGCGTGCTACTTTGCGATCTTTCATAACTTGGCTCCTCGTGCCTGGTCTTCATTGATAGATTGGGTTCGGTCTCTCACTGGTTTGCGATAGACCACGAGAATGGAATGCCTTTGTAAATGGACGCTGTTGACGTCTGTGTGAAGGCATATGGTAGTTTCGACCTGATTTTCCCGCAAGGATTCCGTAAATATTTACAATTCAGGATGTCATGATTGCCAAACCCGAAAATATGCAGGACAACCCATTCGAGCATTGCTGGGACCGGTTAACGGCAGCTGTCGACAACCGTAATGACCCCTGGCGAACGCCGGCGCTGGCCACCTCTGACGCTAGCGGTCCCGCAGTCCGGACGGTGGTTTTGCGGGGTGCAGAGCAGGGCTGCCAGCGACTGGATTTTCATACGGATTGCCGGGCGCAGAAAGTCCTGCAGATAAACAATCACGAGGATGTTGCCTGGATGTTCTATGACGCATTCACCAAAGAGCAACTTCGATGCCGTGGGCCGGTGCGTATCCATTCTGGTGATGCAAGCGCCCTGCAGGCTTGGGAGCAATTGAACAGCGTCAGCCGTTTGACCTATGCGCAAGGCCCCAAACCGGGCGAACCCTGGGACACAAACGGCCAGGGCACAGATCGGCTGCGCGATTCCGCCTCACAAGAGCGGACCGCTTTTGCTAACTTCATGCTCGTGCGCTGCACGGTGCGGTGCATGGACTGGCTGCAGCTGGGGGAAACCGCCAATGTGCGCATCCTGATGCGCCCCGGTCCTCAAGGATGGCTGAGTCAGCGGGTTGCGCCATGAGCGCAAAACGCGGCAGCCTGAGCACGCCGCAGGGCGAACTGGTATTCACCATTGCACACCGGCCGCGGGTGACCCGCCGCATGCACCTGGAACTGGATGCGCATGGTGAGCTGCTGGTGGTCGTGCCCCATGACTGGCCCTCCTTCTACACGCAACGCCTGCTGCATAAAAATCTCGCTTTCGTGCGCCGGTTTCTGGATCGGGCGCGCCGGCGCCACGCCGAGCCCCTTAGCTATGCACATGGCTCCCGTCACTTGCTCGCCGGCGAAGTGCGGACACTGGATGTCCAGTCCGGCTCTGGACATTGCACGCGGATTGAATTGGCCGGGGACAGCCTGTGTATTGAACTGGCTGACCCCTCGGAGGGGCGGATCCGTAAAGCCCTGCAGAGCTGGTACCTGGAAACAGCCCGAGATTCCTTCGCGCGGCGCCTGGAGGCTCTTCAGCAAAGCACACCCTGGGCCCGTAAACGGACCCTGACACTGGCGCTGCGGCGAATGAAACGAACCTGGGGCACCTGCAACAGCAAGGGGCTTATCCGGCTTAATACCCATCTGATCAAGGCACCGGAGTTCTGTCTCGACTATGTCATTTCCCACGAACTGTGCCATCTGCAGGTCATGAACCATGGGCCGGACTTTTATCGCCTGCAGGAGGCGATATGGCCGCAGTGGCGACAGCACCGGCGCCATTTGCGCGAACATGGCCCGCGGTACACGCAGGAATGATCACACCTGAGCCGGGTGCACGGCATTAAAGTGGGCCGTACCGTTGACGGCATCGTTCTGGGCGCGGGCGCTGCGGGACTCATGTGCGCTCTGGTGGCCGGTCAACGGGGACGTCGTATCCTGGTGCTGGACCGGTCTAACCGAATCGGCAAAAAAATTCTCATGTCAGGAGGTGGCAAATGTAATTTCACTAACCTGCACATCACACCCGGGCGTTACCTTTGCGCTAACCCGCATTTCCATAAAAGCGCGCTGAGCCGCTATACCCAGTGGGACTTTATCGAATTGGTGGAGAAGCACGGGATCAGCTACTTCGAGAAACAAACGGTCAATGGACTCAGCGGCCAGCTTTTCTGTCATGAGACGTCAAAGCGAATCGTGGCCATGCTGCGTTCGGAGTGTGAGCAAGCCGGAGTCGAGATCCTGACGGATTGCGAAACGCACGAGGTCAACCAGTCCGGCAGCGGCGGTTTTCATCTGAAAACATCGCTCGGAACGTTCGCAGCCGAAACCCTTGTGGTGGCCACCGGCGCCTTGTCTATTCCATCCCTTGGCGGCTCCGGCTTTGGATACAAGCTGGCCGAACAGTTTGGTCTCGAGGTGCTGCCAACCCGTGCCGGACTGGTGCCGTTTACTTTTTCCGGCACCAGTGGCGAGCAGCTCAAAGCACTGGCCGGCACTTCCTGTGAAACCATCGCGCACAACGAGCGCGCCGAATTTCGTGAAGACATGCTGTTTACCCACCGCGGCCTCAGCGGCCCCGCCATGCTTCAGTTGTCCAGTTACTGGATGCCGGGAGAGCCCATTACCCTGGACCTTTTGCCGGGAAGTGACGGCCTTGAGATGCTTCGAAACTGGAAGCAGCAAACACCCAAAAGCCTTCTGCGCACCCGCCTCGCGCAGCATCTGCCGCGTAAGCTGGTCGCAGAACGGGAGCGGTCCGGCTGGTTGGACTTTGCGGATTTACCGCTGGCCAACTGGCCGGACAATGCCCTGCAATCAGCCGCCCGGGCACTCAAGCAATGGACGCTTCGGCCCGCCGGCACCGAGGGGTATAGAACGGCTGAAGTAACCCTGGGCGGCATCAACACAGATGCCCTGTCCTCCAAAACCATGGAGTCCCCCGTATCCGGCCTGTTTTTCATTGGTGAGGTGGTCGATGTGACCGGCCACCTGGGCGGCTTCAACTTTCAGTGGGCCTGGTCATCAGGTCACGCTGCCGGGCAAGCGATATAAACAGGGCCTAAAGCTCTATTTATAAACTTTTGTCTGCATATAGGCTGCTTATAGCTACATTTTAGACAATTTTTTATCAGCCGTGAAAGCCAAAGGAGGGTTTATTGGCTCCGCATGGGCAGGGCCATCAACAAAGTCTAGTTAACCAGACAATCAATACATTTAAATGCTTTTGGCCAATTTATTGACACTATTGATTTATTTTCGCGATTTTTACCCGATGTTTTTTAGACCAAATTGCGCTTTCCGACCGGTTTTCAAACACGACCAGTCCCATGCACCACCTTTATTGGATACTTCGTGGGAAAATAAAAACGCTTATTTTCGTCTAAAAATCGCTATTTGCTAAGATAATACGTCTAAAAAGAGGGAAATAGCTATTGATAGCCGGTCATAAAACGCCAAGGGCCAGAGACAGAAGACAGCGTTTATTACTTCGACAGCCTGTCTCTGGCCACACATCGCGCCACGAGCGCGTTAAAGAATGTACCGGGTCTAATTGCCCATCAGTTCCATCAATGCAACCACGGTGCTCTCTACACCGGCGGTAACCGCTGGTTCAGGGGATATCTTGAAGAATGGCGAATGATGCCCCGCCACCGCCGGCCCGCCGTTCGCCGCGGCAATAAAATCGGCTGTTGGTGTGCCGCCCACGCCCCAGTAAACACTGGGAATGGTCGGGTCGACGATGAAAAAGGGATAGTCTTCTGCGCCCATGCCCTTGGTCGGCTCATAGCCCACCCGGTCTTCACCCAGGGCCTCGGCCCAAACCCCTTCAAGCCGGCTGGCCAGGGCCGCGTCATTGGTGGTTGGCGGCACATAGTCTTCGGAAATTGTGATCTCCGGCAGCTTGTCCTCGGGAATGCCGGCGGCCCGCGCCGTGTTGATGGCGATTCGTTCGATCCCCGACAGCAGCAGTGCGCGGGTTTCGGGACTTGTGTTACGTACCGTGAGCTGCAAATGGGCACGATCAGAAATGATGTTGTGCTTGGTGCCCGAATGGAAAGAACCTACCGTCACCACCCCAGGATCGCGCGGAGGAAGCTCCCGGGACACCAGGGTTTGAAGAGCGAGGACGATCTGGGCACCGAGGACGATCGGGTCTCGGGTCTGGTGCGGAGAGGCCCCGTGGCCGCCGATTCCGTGAATGATGATATCAACCGAGTCTGCACCGGCGTAAGGGCTGCCCTTGGAGACATTAATAAAACCCGCTTCGTTATTGGAACTGACATGAAAGGCAAGCGCGTAATCAGGCACGCCAAAGCGTTCCCAGATGCCATCCGCCCGCATGGCCTTGGCACCGGCCCCGGTTTCTTCTGCAGGTTGCACGACCAGCATCAGAGTACCGCTCCACTCGTCGCGGCGGTTCGACATTTGCCTGGCCGTGCCAACCAGGGCTGTGATATGCACGTCATGCCCGCAGGCATGCATTGTGTACACCGTTTCACCCGTAATCGGGCTGGTCTGTTGCATTGTTGAAGCATATTCGAGACCGCTGGCCTCCTGTACCGGCAGGCCGTCCATGTCCGCACGCATCATGACCAGCGGACCTTCACCGTTCTCCATGATGGCGACAAGGCCAGTGCCACCGATACTCTCGGTGACCTCAAACCCTGCGGACCGTAATTCATCTGCCATTCGGGCGGCGGTCATCGTTTCGACCGTGGAGAGCTCCGGGTTGGCATGAAAATGCTCAAACAGTGGCTGCAGGTAACTGTCATAGTCCGCCTGGACACTGGTGGACAGATCATCCGCATAAACGGGGGAGATCATGAAGGCGGCTGTCGTCGCGGCTAACAGGGTCTTTTTCATGGAGTTGATCCAAAGTGGCAATGTCCGGTGCAGTTTAGGGGACACAGCCGCGAGGTCAAATGAAAGCTGTGTGTCCGTGGCGTTGCATTAGTAATTGCGCGAAATGGCAGACGACTTCAAGCCTGGCTATAGACGCTTTGGCGAACCGGCTATAGCCACTTTGGCAATTTGTCTATAGCCATTCTGGCAATCAGGCTATAGCCAAAACTGCTCGATCGCTAAACGCTGTGGCGATTTGTCTATAGCCAGTTTTGCACGATTGAACGGCGCCGCTGCCAGAGGTTTTTACCGCTAGATGCGCTGGCGATCGTGATACTGGTGAATCGTCTATAGACAATTTGGTAAATTGGCTATAGCCATAATGGCAGATGGGCTATAGCCAGGGTTGCTCAATTACTTAGCCATTCCGGCAGATGCGCGGCACCCGGAAAAATCTCCCGGACAAGCCCATGGCATAAGGATTTAGACGATTTGGTAACTTGTCTATAGCCATATTGGCAAATGGGCTATAGCCAGATTTGCACATTACAATAGCCAATCCTGTATGCCGCGCAATACCAAAGCAGTTGATAAGATTAGCCATTTTGGCGTTTAGGCTATAGCCATTTTGGCTTTTGGGCTATAGCCATTTTGGCAATCGGGCTATAGCCAATTATGTTCAGTCAATTAGACCGTTATGCTCAGGCAGTAAATTCACCGGAAAACCTGCTGAAAAGCGCATGACACATAAGTATAGCCAGTTTGGCAATCGGGCTATAGCCAATCTACCAAAACGGCTATAGCCAAAATAGCACGGCTTGATAGCCAGATTTGAAGGGACACGAAGCGAATCTCGTTGATAAGGCCTGCACACCGAACCCTTTTTTCGAAGTCAGCAGGGCCGTCAAATATAGCCAGCCTGGCAATCTGTCTATAGCCATTTTGGCAATCGGGCTATAGCCAGGATTGCATGCCCTGGTCATTGTGCAGATGCAGCATTCTGTCCCAATCAGCCCCATCCCGGTTGGAAAAACACCGCTAAAGGCACTTACGGCCGAAAGGACTTTTGAATAGGATGGTGGCCCGTCTCCCGAGATACCGCGCATATGACAGCAGTTAAAGCCCCTCAAATGACCCTGGGCTGGCGGGAGTGGGTTGCATTGCCGGATCTGGGCCTGTCTCAAATCAAGGCAAAAGTGGACACCGGCGCCCGCACCTCGGCGCTACACGCCTTTGAAATCAATGAGGAGCAACAAAACGGGCAACGCTGGGTGCGTTTTCTGATGCACCCAAGCCAGAGAGACCGCGAAGAGGTGGTTGAATGTCGCGCCCGTATTATGGATGAACGCGAAGTTCGCGACTCCGGCGGGCACGTGTCCCTGCGTTATGTGATTGAAACCACCCTGGCTATTGGCGAACATCAATGGCCCATTGAGCTGACGCTAACACCACGCGATGACATGTTGTTTCGCATGTTACTTGGTCGCACTGCGCTGAACTACCGGTGCCTGGTTGACCCGGCCCGGTCCTACCAGGTCGGCCCAATCCCGGAGCACAAACAATGAGTCGCAACAAACCGATTACCATCGGCAAAACGGAGGTCTTGCCCGGCACCAGGCGAAATATTGACCTGCCCATCGCAGACCTCTACACCACCACGGCCCTGCACATGCCACTGAAGGTCATCTGTGGCAAACAGGCAGGGCCCACCGCTTTCGTGTCCGCAGCAATCCACGGGGACGAGATCAATGGCGTGGAGATTATCCGGCGACTGCTGGGCCTCAAAACGCTGCAAAGACTTCGGGGTACACTGCTCCTGGTGCCCGTGGTCAATGTCCATGGATTCCTGGATCGCTCACGCTATCTGCCGGATCGCCGCGATCTGAACCGGTGCTTTCCCGGACACCCAACCGGCTCCATCGCCGCTCGGCTGGCGTACATATTTAGTAAAGAAGTGGCCTTCAAGGCTGATTTCGGCATTGACCTGCATACCGGTGCGCTGGACCGGTCAAACCTGCCCCAGATTCGCGTCACGCGTGACGATGAAGCGGCTGCCGAGCTTGCAGCGGCCTTTGGTGCCCCGGTTGTCATTGGCGCCAACAGCCGGGATGGATCGCTGCGCCATGCCGCGGCAGAACGCGGTATTCCCGTAATCGTTTACGAGGCTGGCGAGGCCTTGCGGTTTGACGAACTCAGTATCCGCGCCGGTGTGCGCGGTATCATGCGAGTGCTGCGCGCGCGCCAGATGCTTCCGGCGCGCAAGGAGAAAATGCCGCGCGAAGCCGTCAGAGCAAGCAGCAGCGTCTGGGTTCGCGCCCCGAGCAGTGGCATTGTCACCCAACGTGGCGCGCTCGGACGGCGGATCAAAAAAGGCGAAAAGCTTGCGGTCATTTCCGACCCGCTGGGCGCACGTTCAGACCCGGTCATCTCGCCGATCAACGGCCTCATCATCGGCCGCAGTAATCTGCCGCTTGCCCACGAGGGGGACGCCCTGTTTCACGTGGCCAGTTTCGAGAGCGTGGCCGAAGCTGAAGTCGTTGTTGAAGATTTCGCGACGATGCATGATCCGGCACTCGGCCGGTCCGTCGAAACCGACTTAATAGGAACCTGATATGAAAATCGCCCTGCTTTCCACCAATGGACGCCTCTACAGCACACGCAGACTCATGGAGGCTGGCCGTGAGCGAGGCCATGAGATGCTGCTTCTCAATCACAAGCGCTGTTACATGAACATCACCTCGCACCGGCCGAGCGTCCATTACAAGGGCGAAGCGGTAGAAGATGTTGATGCGATTATTCCCCGTATCGGCGCCAGCGTATCGTTTTACGGCACCGCCGTGGTCCGCCAGTTTGAGATGATGGGCGTCTATTCACTGAACGAATCGGTCGCCATTTCGCGTTCCCGGGATAAGTTGCGCGCCTTGCAACTCCTGGCCCGAAAAGGGATTGGCTTGCCCGTTACCGGCTTTGCGAACTCGCCCGACGACACCGAGGATCTGCTTAATTTTGTCGGCGGGGCGCCAGTGGTCATCAAGCTGCTGGAGGGCACCCAGGGTGTCGGCGTCGTACTGGGCGAGACCAAAAAGGCGGCGGAGAGTGTCATTGAGGCCTTCAGGGGTTTGAACGCCAACTTTATGGTGCAGGAATTCATCAAGGAGGCAGGCAACTCGGATATCCGTTGCCTGGTTGTCGGCAAGAAGGTCGTTGCGGCCATGAAACGCACCGGCAAGGAAGGGGACTTTCGCTCCAACCTGCACCGCGGCGGCAGTGCCGCCCTGGTCCGGATTACACCGGAAGAGC
>JGI12048J13642_10928137_pt1 | contig 10030 bp, 7 predicted proteins | sample ElkSlonscriptome_16_FD_13642 | JGI IMG/M metagenome (IMG submission 13642)
TTGGGATTTCCGCACCGGGACCCTTACACCCTGAAACCGGTGTGATCGTGGCACCGCCAAATTTACCCGGCTGGCATGATGTCCCCCTTGGTGATATGGTGAAGAAAGAATTTGACGTTCCGGTTTATGTGGGTAATGATGCGAATGTCGCCGCACTTGCTGAGGTGATGCGTGGCGCGGCAGAGGGGTATAGTAATGCAATTTATGTCACCGTCAGTACTGGCATCGGGAGTGGCATTATTGTTGATGGTCGCCTGTTATTGGGTGCGACGGGGCTAGCGGCGGAAGCAGGGCATATCATTATGATGACCGGTGATGATGTGTCTACGCTGGAACTTCAAGCGGCGGGACCGGATATGGCAGAAAAAGCGGTTAAGCGTATTAAGGCTGGCGAAAAATCTATCATCGGCGAGCTGGTTGATGGTGATTTGTCTAAGGTTGAGGGCGCAACAGTGGGTGTAGCCGCCCATAAAGGTGACGAACTAGCACTTGATGTTGTCAAGCACTGTTGGACAATCGTCGGCTTAGGTATTGTGACCTTGTTGCACCTGTTTAACCCGGAAATTATTGTTATTGGTGGCGGTGTAACGACTAATCTGCACAATATTACCTTTGACCCCATGTGGGAAGCGATTAAGAAACACGCAATCGACGATGATTACTGGAAAGATCTGAAAATCGTGCTACCGGAACTGGCTGATGATGTCAGCGTGATTGGTGCCGGAGTGCTTGTGGTTACACACGGTGGGGTGGATAATCTTGCTGAGATTGCAAAAGAACTATAGAACATAGGTGTCATAAGCCTGTCTGCCCTGATACAATAGCCTTGATTCATAATTTTGCTATTGCGTGATTCAAGGTATGAGACTTACTTTCTTATTTGTTAATGCACCTAAATTGGACACAGCCCAGCCATCAAGTGTTTATCGCACAGTCTTTGATCTGCCGGATGCTGTGCTAAGCACAGATGACTTTCGACAACAGTGTGATAAGTTGTGTCATCTAATCGCGTCATTGACCTGTGTCAGCCTTTATGTCACCTGTCGTGCCTTAGGCTGGAACAAAGTGTTGATTAAGCCACTTTCACAGGTGGAGCGACGACGTGCGGTTTGGAATGCGACGATTTTTGGCTTTGAGCAAACACATTCGACGGATTCACCGCGTGGGCGCTATTTGAAGATCCCTTTTTCCATCTCACCACCATTTGCACTGGCATCATTTCGTAAGACTCGCTCACAAGGGTCGATTCGGCGGGCAGTGCGTCAGTCCTTAACACCCTATACGGAAGAGCAAGAAGAATATCTTGGTGATGTGTCGCTCCTTGCGGAAATTTGCCTGACATTGCTCAATTGTGACGAAACGCAGTCATGGGCGTATGTGGGTTTTCATCCTGATCGCTTTGATGTTAGCCTATATCGTCAGTTTGCTAAACATGAAGACCTGCATCAATCGACATGGGTTTCACTCAAGGAAGCTGTAGAAGATGAGTCTGCCGCTACGCTGGTTTATTTCATCCAACAGGGTGAAAACGGACCCATCAAAATCGGCTATTCAAGTAATCCGGCAAAACGTCTGCAAACGCTCAGTACAGCATCACCATATCCTCTGCGAATACTCAAAGTTGTGGCCGGTGGTAAAACGCTGGAACAAGAGTTTCATGCGCGTTTCATGAGTTGTCAGCTTGAGGGTGAATGGTTTGCGCCGGATGATACTTTGCTAGACTTCATCGCCGGGTTGGATGAAAACCACACTGCCTAGCGTAAAACCTCGCTTTAACGATTAGATTTCTATCAGAATTGATGGTGTTAATAGGCTTCAAACATGAGCCGTGCTACAATCGGCGTATGTTAATGCTACCTGATTACCGAGTACGCCAACGCGATTTTTTGCTGGAAATATCCCGCGCTATTACTGCACAGCTTGAATTGAGCGAGGTGTTGAAGCGTATCTTAAATGCCTCTGCACAGATGCTCGCCGGGCAGGTTGGGTTCATTGCATTACGCGCTCCTGACGCAAATTTTTATGTCCGTGCTGGCAGTAGCTTAAGTGCAGAAAAAGTGGATATGATCAACGATCATCTGCATGATCTATTCACGAATGAAGCGCCGGTAGATACTGAGGTTCTCAATAAACGCTTGAGAACGATGTCGAGCGAAATTGACGAGAAATTGCGTCAATCCGTCGCGTTGCCGCTTATTTTCGCGGAAGACCCACTCGGCATTATTGTTGTATTTCGTACCTATATGGGTACCGCCTCTGCCAATGATTTGCAGATTTTACAAAGTTTTGCCGACCAAGCGGCGATTGCCGTCCATAACGCACAATTATATGAAAGTATCAACCAGGAACGGCGACGTTTAGGTGCGATTCTTGAACATAGTGGTGATGGCGTGATGATTCTTAGCGCCGACCTGACCATTATGCGTATGAATCGTGCGTTGGAACGTATGACTGCGTGGCAATCCGCCGATGCTATTGGTCTGCATCAGGATGAAGTCATTGTTTGGGATCGACTTGAAAGCCCTGATTTACAAACTGTAATGGAAAATGGGTGGTTGCAGGACATAGAAGAGGCAAAAGAGGATTTTTCCCTCTATGTTGAGGGCGATTTACGCCGTGCTGATGGATTGATCCTCAGTATTGGCATAACCTATGCACCATTGTTATCACCGGATGGGCAACTCGCCAATATTATTGCTAATGTGCGCGACATCACTAACTTTCGTAAAGCACAGGAGATGCAGAGTACATTTATTTCCGTCATATCGCATGAACTTAAAACACCTGTAGCGATCATCAAGGGCTATGCGGCAACCTTACGGCGTACTGATGTTGAGTGGGATGGGGCGGTCATCCGTGAGAATCTAGCGGTGATTGAGGACGAAGCTGATCGATTGAATGCGTTGATCCAGAATTTGTTGACGGCAAGTAAATTGCAGGTCGAACGAGAAATGACGCTCGATGTCGGTGAAGTATGGTTAGACCAAGTGGTGACTCGTGCTGTAAATCGGGTCAGTTCACAATCCGAACATCATGACATCAGTATTAAATTTCCCAAGCGAATTCCACCAATCTATGCTGATGAAGCCCGTTTACGACAGGTGATTGATAACTTATTGAGTAATGCCATCAAATATTCGCCAGATGGCGGTGAAATTATTGTTGAAGCCTATTATGATCCAGAAAATGTGACAGTCAGTGTGACCGATCATGGTGTTGGTTTATCGTCAGAGGATCAAGAACGGGTATTTGATCGTTTCTTCCGTGTTGATGGCAAGTTGAGCCGTAAAGCACAGGGTACCGGTCTTGGTTTGTTTCTTTCGCGGGCGATCATCGAAGCACATCATGGTGTGATCCTTGTAGAAAGTAAGCCGGGACAGGGTGCTACATTTTCTTTTACAATTCCTCGTAATTATTTACCTAAAGACTAGCCGGAGCAAACATGCCAGAATTAACACCGATTAACGCGAGTTGTTCATCTTGTGGACAACCCTTTACAGCTCAGATTCGCACCATGATTAACGCACAGGACGACCCACAGGGCAAAGCATTATTGCTTACAGGACGTTTAAATACTGAGATGTGCCCGAATTGTGGTACACCTAACGCGGTTGCCGCTTCTCTGCTATATCATGATCCTGAGAAGGAACTGCTGATCGCGCATGTGCCAATGGAACTGAGCTTGAACAAAGATCAGCAAGAGCAGGTTATTGGCAACATGATGAACGCGCTCCCCAAAGAGAACTTTAAAGCCTATATGTTCTCTCCAAAACGGGCATTGACCATGCAGAATCTAATCGAACAGGTACTAGAGGCTGATGGTGTCACGCGAGAGATGATGGATCAGCAGAAAGAACGTGTGCAACTAGTGCAACAGTTTGTTGGGGCGGCAGAAGACCAACTTGAAGCAATGGTTAAAGCACATGATGCGGAGATTGATGAACAATTCTTCCAGACTATGGCGATGTTTACACAGCGTGTGATGGAAGACGGGCGTATGGATATTGCCCAGCGCACCGCACATATTCAAGATCGTATCGTGCAATTGTCCAGTGCTGGTAAAAAACTTTTGGAAGAACAGGAGACGCAAACGCGCATTATTCAAGAGGTGGGCGCACGACTTGAAGCACTTGGCGAAGATGCCACGCATGAGGATTTTCTCAATATGGCGATTGAATATGCGGAAGAAAACCAGCACTTACAGGCGTTGGTGGGGCTGGCGCGTCCGGCGTTCGACTATGAGTGGTTACAGACACTCAGTGTGAAAATTGGCGAGGCGCCCGCCCCAGACCGTGATAAGTTGACCGCGATGCGAGATAAAGTCGTGGAATTGACTCAAGCAATCGATCAGCAATCGCAGGCGGCGATGCAACAGGCGGCGAACTTCTTGCAAGCGTTGGTGAATCATCCTGAACCGCAGTCCATAATACAGGCAAACCCGCATATGATTGATGATACGCTGGTTGCTGTAATCGGTGCAAACATCCAACATGCCGAACAAAACAATGACACTGCGTCCGCTGAAAAGCTCAAAGCGATCTACAATATGATTATGAGCGTGATGCAGTCATCGATGCAACCGGAGCTGGTATTCGTCAACGAATTGCTTTCTGCTAAAGACGAACACGAAGCCAAAAAGATGATCTCCGCCCGTGCTGAGGAATTTGGTACCGATCTTTTAGAGGTCATGGATGCGGTGAATCGTGTGCTAGTGGAGCAAGGACAGCATGATTTACAAAGCCGTTTGGATGAGCTTCGTAAATATGTTGCCGAGGCTTTACAGTAAACCCATTCAGCTTTAATGAAAATTTCTCTACGATCAGCCTACGCTTACTGGTAAAATTCTAGGTTTGTGGTAGGCTTCTTTTTTGCGTTTCAGCTCGGATATTCCGGGCTGTTTTCAAATAATCAGCTAGAGAAAAATGAAATATAAGGGAATGTGTAAATGTTAAAAAATACAGGACTTCGAAATTGGTATGTGATCAGCCTGAGCGCTGTTGTCGTACTCTTCGTCGCTCTGCTGATGTCAGTGAATATTGGCGGGATGGTTTCTGCACAAGATGACGCAGAACCAACACCGAATGATCCGGTATGGCGTGCCTTTAACGCTGTACGTGACGCGGTTGAGGAAGAATTTTCTACGGACCTGACCTATGTTCAGAGCTACACCTATGAGCAGAATGTCTGGGAAGATAGCATCGACACCTGTGATTCGGATATCCTTGAGAACGACTGGCGTGAATATTACACCGGTTGGACGTTCCGCATTACCGCACTGGGTGGTGCCCAATATCAGATACGTGTGAGCTTTGATCTCGATGCTGTGACGATTTGTGATGAAGTCACTGCATTCGGGAGTGGTACAGCGCCTGACCCTGAGGCAACGCCTGATCCTAGCTTGAACCTGCCGGCACCGGTTGCTGGTAGTGGTGCTGTTGGTGATTTTGAACTGGGTGGTCACGTACTTGGTTTAGGTGCCGATACAGTTACAGCAATGCGTAGCGCCGGTATGAACTGGGCGAAGAAGCAACTGCGCTTCAATGTTGGTGACGGTACTGGTCTGGCACAATCACTTATCAGTGATGCACAGTCTAATGGCTTTAATATCCTGCTTGGTATTGTTGGCCAGCCAACACAAATGGGCGACTTCGATAGTTATGTCGAGCAATATGCGGCTTATGTGGGGCAAGTTGCTGCACTAGGTCCGACTGCGATTGAGGTTTGGAACGAACCAAACATCGCCCGTGAATGGCCCCAGGGCACTATTAGTGGCGCGCGCTATACTCGCTTACTGGCCGCCGCATACAATGCGATTAAATCCGCTAACCCGAATGTGATTGTTATTAGTGGTGCGCCTGCGCCAACCGGTGCCGAAGCAGTTGATCCATCTTCGATTATGAATGATGATCGTTTCATGCAACAAATGGCAGATGCTGGTGCGGCGAACTATATGGACTGTGTGGGTCTGCACTATAACGAAGGTGTTGTCTCACCGGGATCATCTTCTGGAGATCCGCGTGATGATTACCCGACACGCTACTTCGGAACGATGTTGGCACGTGCAAATGTGTTCCCATCATTGCCAGTTTGCTTTACTGAGCTTGGCTTCCTGACAGGTGAAGGATTTGCAGAACCGCTTCCGAGTGCGTTTGCTTGGGCTGGAGATGTGACATTGGCACAACATGCCGCATGGTTAGCAGAAGCCGCAAGCCTGAGTGCAAATAGCGGTCGTGTACGCTTGATGATTATCTGGAATGTTAACTTCGAGCAGTTCGCTGGTGACCCGATGGGTGGTTATGCGATGATCCGCCCGGATGGTAGCTGTCCGGCATGTTCCACACTAGGGACGGTGATGAACGGCTAGCCCGTCTTCGCAATAAATAGACTTAACCAAGGTGAGATGCAAATTGTGTCTCACCTTTTTTGTGCCTCTTAATCACCCGCAAGTGATAAGTTGGATAGGTCATAAGCATCAAGGCGTTCGTTATAGGCTTTTAGGATGCGCTGACCATAATCGTCAAAATGCCCTTTGACCTGTGCGCTATCAAGTTCGGCGGCGGCGCTTGGTTTTTCCACTTCTGATGCAAAGCGTTTCATTTTTCGCTGTCTTTCCCAGTTTTCGAGTCGTGTGCCCAACGTACCGCCTAGCACACGCTCTAAACCACGTTTGATAAGACTCCAGACAACGCCATGTCGCCATTCTTTTTCTGGATGAAATGGGGCATCTGCGTTAGCCAAGTAGTCATCCACCCACAAATTACACCCACGCAGTTTGGTGTAGACGGCATTGCCATATAGCGGGATCATTTGCACAATTTCGTGGGCGATATATAGGTCTTTGCGGGTTTGTTCTAGCTTGCTTTCGGCGAGTACATAATTCGGGCAAACGGTGACGTGGCGCAATTTACCATAGCGCACAAGCACGATTGCAAAGGCGCGTGCTAACCATACACGACCCGGTTCTGTAATTAGCATATAATCAAGATCATCATTTTCTACCCCATTGTGCATCGTGAGCGCACCTGTAACGGCAACCATCCTGACAAAGGGCAAACGGGCGAGACGGTATCCGTAGTGTTGCACATCTTTCCACATCTTTTTGCTGATCTCTACGCGCTCCCGTCGTAATGCAATGATGTGTTCTCGTCCCTTGCAGGCAATATACTCTTGATCCAACACAAGATACTTAGAAAGTAGGGTGGAGTGGTTAAATGTCTGCTCCACAATGGCGAATGTTATGGGTGTACTGTGGATGAGAAAATGGTGGATTTCTTGTAGGGTCATCGGGAAGTCAAAAACATCACCGTACAGTATGGTACGCATGATCGCGGCTTCTAACGGTTTCATGCCTGTGGCGACTCCCTAAGATTATATTTCGGATGACTTTATTGTAACGGGTTCTGTTTGTTCGTGCTGTTTTCACTCATTTTAGTTCAATTGCCACAACCATGTGTCGCTAAACTCACAGGATGTTTCTGTGGCTTCAAAATTGATGAGTACATTACCAACTTGACCATCCTGAGCACTGACCATGTAACGCCCCATATACTGACTGTTCACATAGAGATGCATAAGGTCTTCAAGCACGACGACGATCAAATTGTATTCAGCGTTATTTGCCCATTCCGGGTTGATGTTGAACAGCCCTTCGTCAAAAATGTCACCATTTCGGCTCGAAATACCGTAGCCACCAGCGTTATCGACAAAAGCGACTACATAGTCATTTTCGTCTGTTGATTGTAAGAGCAGACCACAGGCGGCGAGATCAGGACGTGCGTTTTGTATGATCGCAGCAGTGGTTCCCATAACGAAGTTTGTGAATGTGGCACCGCGCCCGAGTGGTTGCTGAACGACCCCTGGGGTGCGACTGTCGACGAAGCTTTCCGGTACGTTGAGAGGTAAATTCCCATCTGGCGCGATGACGCGTCGCCGTTCCAATTCTTGAACAATTTGCTGTGGCGTACCTACGACCAGATTATCAGGAAAAATCGGCTCGTCATTGATTGTGAAGGGCGATGTGATGATGAAATTATCATATTGTGCAGAAACCGCGCCCCCTATTGCATTAGCTGTTTGCAGATAGATGCCACTTTTTCCGCCACTGAGCAGGATTGAATCCGTGACCTGACCCATGAATTGCTGATTATAGAAGACATCAAATCCGCCTTCATTCGCAAGCACACCTAATGTGAATGTGGTCTCACCAGGAACAATGGCGGGATGTGGTACATAATCACGCAATATCTGGCGTGATTCACCTTCGATCAAACTAAACTGCCATGTACCAATCGAATTAACACCAAATTGATAATAGGCGTCATCCTGTTGCCTGATGATGATGCCAGTTTCCCAGCCATTACGCCCATCGATTGCCGTAACCTCGACCTGTGCAAAAAAGTCTTCAAACGTATTGGTCGAATTTGGCGTGATCAGTCCGTTTTCCTGTAATCCCTCAATGCTCAATGCAAGTTGTCCATCAGCAATAGTGTTTTCAAGTAGATCACTATCGGTTGCCCAACTGCTCGGGTTGTCAAATGTGTCTGACCTAACTAGTGCGCCGTATCCTAATAAGAGTTGGATCGTATATGCGCCGGACGTTCCAGCAAAACCTGTGATCTCTACTGTGTAATTCCCTGTGCGGGGAATGGTTATGGCTTCTGCAAGTGGGTTGACATTGTTTGGATAAGCAAGATCATCGTTGCGGAAAATAATCGTGTTATTCGGGTCTCTTATAACCATGATCGGATCGAGGGTTGTATCTGTCGCCTCTACCCGAATGGTCAGGACTTCGTCAGCGAGTGCATCAAATGCCCACGAATCGGTTGTATTTGCGCTAAGTTCACCAGTTTGCAGTTCAAAACGGCTCAATGTCTGGTTTGATTGTGCTTGCATACCAAACGTAATCACAGCCAAACTGAGGCAAATGATAATACGGTACATATGTCGCCATGTATGGTTATGGAACAATTTGGGTGTGCTCATGTGCTACTTTTAGGCATCCAACGAGGGAAACGCGCTTCAAGCTGTGCAATATAGTGCTGAAAATCGTCTGGATTCATCTCAGAACCATCCAGCCCACGAGACGCTTCTGCGGTGTGTAAACGACGCTGTTGACCGGCAAGTCGTAGGTCAGTCTTACTGTTTTTCAGCGCTTTTCTGCTGGGTAATTGCGTGAAATTATTTTTTACTTTTATAAAATCTTCCTGTGGCATTACCGTGAAGACCGGAAGATAAATTTCGTCTTGCTCCAGCGCGATTGCCACAACATGCCAACCTTTAGGGACTCGGCTCCGGCGATCAACCGTAAAATACCATTTGAATACGTTCACTTGTTGTTGCGGGTCAATGTTCCTGAAGATGTTATCCCCATGTTTTACCGTAACCATATCATCGCTGACAGTGACAAATCGTGTTTTGGGCCAATTCGACTTTAAGGGTTTCTCTGCGAGATTTAGGACAATTGCACCGCCGAGGAACGCACCAAACAGGGCAATCAAGTTAAACGTGCCCGCATCTAAAATTGCGGTAACGCCAATATATGTTGCGATCCCGGACGCAATCAGAATACCAATCATGGTCAATCGTAAACCGAATGGCTCAGGGTCTACGGGAAATGAAATATCTGTTGTTGTGCTCGTTTCAAGTTGTTCTTGCATACACTTTCCTACTGCTTCACTGCCACAAAGAACACGCGTAATGTGCCGGGTACAGGGGTGGGCAAGGGTGAGAAATTTTCTCCAAGTAATGCCTTGATCTCAAATCCACTACGCCGGAGTAATGTGGCGATTGCCTGAACCGGATAGGCTTTGAGGACACGGTTTGCCGTGCCACGCACCCACGCTTCATCTGTATGATGAAAGATCGTGTAATCGGCTGTATACGCCTGCCGTTCAAAATCATAATCGTTCCGAGAGAAAACTGCGAGGTCTGGTTCGTTTATAATGCTGGTATCACCCTGACGACCAAGTTGTGCAAGACCCTCTACGGTGTGCAGATCAAACGTAAAGATTTTACCTGGATTGAGCGTATT
>JGI12048J13642_10146626_pt1 | contig 10023 bp, 7 predicted proteins | sample ElkSlonscriptome_16_FD_13642 | JGI IMG/M metagenome (IMG submission 13642)
ATCGACGCGTGACTGAGCGTCAAGGTAGCTTCGGAGGTCGGCCAAAAGCATGTAATAGTCGCCGCCTTCCAACAGATTTGCGACGATCGGGTGGAATACGCCAGGTTCGTCGAGGCTGAAAAAGTCATCGCGGATCAGATCGACTGCGCGGCGAATTTCTTCGTCGGTCATGTAGATTTCGCCGGGATTGTAGTTGCCGCGAAGGGACTCCACCTGCGCGGCCGTCAGACCGAAAATAAAGATGTTCTCGTCGCCGACCTCTTCTTTGATTTCGATGTTGGCGCCATCCAAAGTCCCAATGGTCAGTGCGCCGTTCATGGCGAACTTCATGTTCCCCGTACCCGAAGCCTCCATTCCGGCGGTGGAAATCTGCTCGCTCAGGTCGGCCGCGGGCATGATTTTTTCAGCCAGCGAAACCCGATAGTCGGGAATGAAAATGACCTTGAGCTTGTCCTGCAAGTCCGGATCATAGTTGACGACGGAACCGATCTGATTGATCAGCTTAATGATCAGCTTCGCCATGTGATAGGCTGGCGCCGCCTTGCCTCCGACGATAAAGGTCCGCGGGACAATATCCAGAGACGGGTTGGCCTTCAGACGATTGAACAGAACGATGATATAAAGGGCGAGCAGCAGTTGCCGTTTGTACTCATGAATACGCTTGACCTGGACGTCGAACATTGAGTCCGGAGACACGGTGACATCCAGCGTGCGCTTGATAAAGTCCGCGAGCGCTTCTTTGTTGTCGCGCTTGATCTCTCTGATCTTCTGGCGGAACTTCTTGTCGCCTGCGTGCTTCTCCAGGCCTCTGAGCTGATCCAGATCCGTAATCCAGCCATCCCCGATCTTTTCGCTGATCAGCGCGGCGAGTTTCGGATTGGCCTTCAACAACCACCGACGCGGAGTGACGCCGTTGGTCTTGTTGTTGAACCGCTCAGGATAGAAGTCCGCGAAATCGTGCATCGTTCCTTCCATGAGCAGGCGCGTGTGCAGAGCAGCCACGCCGTTTGTCGAAGAACTGCCCACCACGGACAAATTCGCCATGCGGATCGCTTTCTCCGGCTGCTCCTGAACGATGCTCATGCGCTCGAGGCGATCAAAATCGCCGGGATAGTGAGTGGCGACCTTGCGCAGGAAGTGGCTGTTGATTTCGTAGATGATGTTCAGGTGGCGAGGCAGGAGCCGCTCGAACATGCTGACCGGCCAACGCTCAAGAGCTTCCGGCAGCAGGGTGTGATTGGTGTAACCGGTGGCGTTAACCGTCAATTCCCACGCATGGTCCCAATCAAGATCCTCTTCGTCGAGGAAAATCCGCATCAACTCCGGTACCACCAGGGCCGGATGAGTGTCGTTCATCTGGATGAACACCTTGTCCGGAAAGGCATTCCAGTCACTATTGTCCGATTTGAAGCGGCGAATAATGTCTTGAATGGAGCAGGATACGAAGAAGTACTGTTGCCGCAGCCTCAACTCGCGCCCGGCATATACGCTATCGTTGGGATAAAGGACCTTGGTCAGGTTTTCGGCCATAACCTTGTCTTCGACGGCTTCCACGTACGATCCGCGGCTGAAATCCTGGAAGTCAAAATCTTGCGTGGCTTTTGCTGTCCACAGCCTCAGCGAGTTGACGTTGAACGATCCGTATCCAACGATGGGCGTGTCGTAGGCCATGCCGACGATGGGTCGCGTACCAACCCAATCCCAATGGGTCACACCGTTCGTCCGTCTGGGTTCGGCATGCCCCTCGAACTTGACGGCATAGGAGATGTCGGGGTGGCCAATTTCCCAGGGGTTGCCTGATCTGAGCCAGTTGTCGGGCTCCTCCATCTGCCAGCCATTATCGATGCGCTGCTTGAAGACGCCGTAATCGTATCGGATGCCATACCCAACCGCCGGGAGCTTCAAGGTGGCCATGGAATCCAGGAAACAGGCCGCAAGGCGGCCCAGACCACCGTTACCAAGCGCGGCATCCTCCTCCACGTCGCGTAACACATCCCAATCCAGGCCAAGACGCTGCATGGCCTCGCGGCACGTGTCCTCGAACATGAGGTTGATCACGTTATTACCCATCGCCCTTCCGATCAGGAACTCCAGTGACAGATAATGGACGCGCTTGACGTTCTGTTGGTGGTAAGCTTGTTGTGTGCTGCGCCAGCGGCCGATGAGGCGGTCGCGGACGGCAAGCGCCAATGCTTGATAGCGATCCTGTATGGTGCCCGAGAATTCGTCTCTCGCCAGGGTATATTTCAGGTGAAAGTTGAAGCTTCGGATCAGGCTGTCCACGTCCATGCCTTCTACGGCGCGGAAGGCCATGTTCTGCGGTTCTGTATCCGCGACTGTTTTTGAAGTTTTTTGACGCGCCATCTTTTTCGCTCTCCCCGATCTAATTCGTCCCGACCGCCGGTTTTAGGTTGTTGTCCCTTGTCCGAACCGGCTTGCTGACTAAAGCGTCATGACTGACAGCCAAAATCCTCATGATCGAATGGGCTGTTGATAACCGAACGGGCCCTTAAATACGGGCAAAGGTGTGCCTGTTAAAGAGAGAAAGCGGCCACGCCGGAACTTTTCACGGCCGGTGACGCCATTCGCCGGAACCGTTCGCGGCGTATGAGCAGGAAATCCCTGTCATCCCACGCAACCGTCGGCATTGAGTTTTGAGCAGGGTTCATTCTTGGCCCCGATACCGGGGGCTATTCGATTGATCAAGTCAGTGGCGCCATTCTCGTGCGACCGACTTCACAGCAAAGCGATTACCGGATACAAGAATTCGAGGTCCCGTGGGGGGGCTTGGTCGCAGGTTTGCGAAATTCTGGCGGTGTTGTTTTTCGATACCGGTTCGATGTATTCCACCGTCCAATAGCTCAAAATTTTGACGCTGAAAGGCGAACGGAGGCGATCCGACTGAGGACATGGTGGGCCCTCTAGAATTGAGCTTGGATGCCACTGTTGCCTTGGGAACCTTCTCATACGTCTAGTTCGTCGAGTGAGATCGGGTAAAATTGGCATTGCGATGATTGCTTCAATACGGCAGCGAGACTGGGACGACGTGCAATGGCCAGTTCGCTACTAAAGCTGGGTTTACCAGCCGATTTGAGAAAAAGGAAAATGTGGACATGAGTGCCAAAGGGAAGTCCGATTTACAGAAAAACACCGATCCCTCGGTCGGCACGACATCTCGCCCCAAGGCTCAGCAGAACCGGGATGACACGGCGAAGACCGCACCGGCACCCGGGCCGGCGGCCGGATCTTCGGCAGCCTCATCCGCGTCGAAGGTTACCTCGCCGGCAAAACCTGTTTCCGCCAAGTCCGCAACGCGTGCTGCCACAAAATCCAAGCCGGCAGCCGGCAGTGCGAAGGCCGGCGGATCAGCCGATAGAACGCGCGACAAAAAGAATGCCAAGGCGACAGAGTCCAAAAAGAAGACGTCCCCGCCCACCTCCGATGCATCGCCTCGAGCAAAACAGGCATCGGCGCCACGTTCAAAAACCGCCAGCACACGAGGTAAGAGCACTCAGCCGAAGCCGGCGGCGGCCGGCGAAAAGGTGGTTCCGACATCCTCGACCGCTGCCGTCGCGCCGAAACCAAAAGCGGAGCCGCAGCCGCTCCCGCCACTTGCGGATGATGGTGAAATATCTGCCGTACTGACCGCCGACCATCGCGATCCGTTTGGGTTCCTCGGTATGCACGAACTCGTCCCCGGTGGACCTCTTGTCGTTCGCGCATTCATCCCACAGGCCGACGGTGTATCGGTCGTTCATGGGGGCTCGGGAAAAGTGGTCGCCAGGCTTTCGAAAATCCATCTCGACGGTCTGTTCGCAGGCGTCATCGAGGGCTCCAAGAAACGATTTTCCTACCGGCTGCTTGTTGAGTCGGAAAGCGGGAGGGCCGAGATGGAGGATCCCTATCGGTTCCCGCCAATTCTGGACGACAGGGACGTGCAACTGCTGGCCGAAGGAGATCATCTGCAAAGTTATCATCGACTTGGCGCGCATACCGCGTCGATGGACGGAGTGACGGGTGTGTCTTTCGCCGTGTGGGCGCCGAACGCGGGTCGGGTTTCCGTTGTTGGGGACTTCAATGATTGGGATGGTCGCCGCCATGGAATGAGACTGCGCCACGACTGCGGGGTCTGGGAGTTGTTTGTTCCCGGTGCCCATGCGGGGCAGCTCTACAAATACGAGATCAAGTCCGGCACAGGGGCAAAGCTGGCCGATAAAGGCGATCCTTATGCCTTCATGTCGGAACGCTCGCCGGGTACGGCTTCAGTCGTTTCCGATTTGACCTCCTACAAATGGCGCGACAGCAAATGGATGAAGGCGCGAGCCTCTCGGAACACGCGCGAAGCACCCGTCGCCATCTATGAAGTTCATTTGGGCTCGTGGCGGCGCAACCCCGAGGAAGATTACCGCTGGCTCAATTACAAAGAGCTGGCCGACGTCCTTGTAGACTACGTCAAGGAGATGGGGTTCACCCACATTGAACTACTGCCTGTGAGCGAGTTTGATTTCGAAGGCTCACTCGGTTACCAGCCGTATGCTCCGTTCGCGCCCACCAGCCGGTGGGGAACACCCGACGAATTCCGGGAGTTCGTTGATCGCTGTCATCAGGCGGAAATCGGAGTTATAGCGGACTGGGTACCCATCCACTTTTCCGATGCTCCGCATGGGCTCAGCAACTTCGACGGAACTCCGTTGTACGAGCACCCGGATCCTCGGCAGCGGCGGCATCCGGGCTGGAACACCCTGACCTATGACTACGGCCGCCGAGAAGTGGCCAACTACCTGCTCAGCAATGCTCTGTTCTGGTTGGAACAGTATCACTTGGATGGATTGCGTCTGAACACCTTGGCGGCGATGCTGTATCTTGACTTCGGCCGCGCCCGGGGTGAGTGGACTCCAAATCGTGACGGCGGACATGAAAACCTCGAAGCCGTCGACTTTCTCAAGCGCCTGAACAACGTGCTGAGCGACAATTTTCCCGGCGCCTTTACCGTTGCCGAAGAAAACTCCGGTTGGGCCAAGGTGTCTCACCCTATTGTTTCCGGCGGGTTGGGTTTCGGGTTCAAATGGAACGACGGCTGGGTACGGGAGACCCTTCGGTACATGTCACGGAATCCCGTACACAGAAAGTACTACCACGACGAATTGACTCATCGGCCGGTGTCCGCCTTTGAAGAGAATTTCGTCTTGCCGCTTTCCCACGAGGAGGTTGGCTATGGCAGAGGGTCTCTATTGCGAAAGATGCCGGGAGACCGTTGGCAGCGCTTCGCCAACCTCCGCCTCTATTACACGTTCATGTACACCATGCCCGGCAAAAAACTTCTGTTCATGGGTGACGAATTCGCCCAGGAACGGGAGTGGAATTCGGAGATCAGCCTGGATTGGCATCTGCTGGATGATCCGACGCATGCGGGCGTCCGGCACCTCACGTGCGATCTCAACGCGGTCTACCGCTCTTGTCCCGCTCTCTACGAACGCGACTGCGAGGAGGGCGGCTTTTCGTGGATCGACGACAACGATACAGAACAGAGCATCATATCGTACCTCCGCCATGGCAAGAAGGAGGACGAACTCGTGGCGGTGGTGTGCAATTTCACGCCTGTCGTGCGGAAGGGCTACCGCATCGGTGTTCCGGAGAATGGGTTCTACGAAGAGGTTCTCAACAGCGACGCGGAAAAATATGGCGGCGGCAACGTGGGCAGCCTCGGCGGGGTTGCCGCGGAAGAGCAGCCCATGCATGGCCGACCCTATTCGGTCAGCATCAATGTCCCGCCGTTCGCGGCGGTGGTTCTGCGTCACAAAGCGGCCGCGCCCAAACGTAACGAAAAATGACCACAAGCGTTTCCCTTTGTTCGGCAGCCTTCACTGGTGCGGTGACCGCACGAAAATTGGGAATAGCGGATTTGTCAGAATCCGTTACACTTCCCTTCTTGATTGTGATTGGGCACGACGCTCGGCGGAAATTGTTTTGCCCACTCACCGACCGGCCGATAGAGCGGGCGTAAACGAAACGACGATGTGGCGAGGGAGAGCAAGGCGTGCACGAGTTGGCGCTCTGCGAGAGCGTACTCAGCATTTTGCAAGGACAAGCGAAGACACAGCAATTCGATCGGGTGAAAACCGTTTGGTTGCAGGTGGGTGCTCTGTCCTGTGCCGCGCCGGAAGCGCTTGATTTCTGTTTCAGGGCAGTCACCGCGGGAACCCTCGCCGACGGCGCGCGGCTCGAAGTTATTCGAACTCCCGGTCAGGCGTGGTGCATGAGGTGTGGCGAAACCGTAATGCTCGGTGAGCGCTATGATCCCTGTCCGCAATGCGGCACTTTCGAGGTGCAGGTGACCGGCGGTGACGAGATGCGCATCAAAGAATTGGAGGTGGAGTAATGTGCACGGTATGTGGGTGCGGGCAGGCAACGCAGGAGGGACCAGCGAATTCCCATCGGCACAAGCCTCACGCGCATCACCACCACCATGATGGCCACGGTCACGATCACCACCATGATCATCGGCATGGCGATGGTACAGATACGTTCGACTTCGGATCGGGTCCGGCTGGCGCGCATGTGCCGGGGATGAGCCAAGCGCGCATCGTCCAGGTTGAGCAAGATATTCTCGGCGAAAACGACCGGCTCGCAGGTCGCAACCGATCCTATTTTGCCGAGCGTAACGTCCTGGCCTTGAACCTGGTTTCCAGTCCTGGCTCCGGCAAGACCACGCTTCTGGTCCGCAGCATCGAAAGCCTGGCCGAACGGTTTCCGGTCGCGGTGATCGAGGGCGATCAGCAGACCAGCTTCGATGCCGACCGAATCCGCGCGACGGGCGTGCCCGCGGTGCAAATTAACACCGGCAAGGGCTGTCATCTCGACGCGCGCATGGTCGGCGACGCCGCCCATCGCCTCGATCCCCAGGAAGGTTCGGTTCTGTTTATCGAGAACGTCGGCAACCTCGTCTGTCCCGCCGCATTTGATCTTGGCGAGGCGCGAAGGGTCGTGATGTTGTCGGTCACTGAAGGGGACGATAAGCCTCTCAAGTATCCGGACATGTTCCATGCGGCGGATCTCATGATGATAACCAAGACCGATCTGCTTCCTTATGTTTCCTTCGACATTGAGAAATGCGTCGAATTTGCCCGCCGGATCAATCCGGAGATCGAGGTGATGCGGGTATCCGCGACGAGTGGCGAAGGGCTGGAAACTTGGTTCGAGTGGATCGGCCGGCGCCGGTCGGCGGTGGTTCCGTCCCAGTCATCGGCTTCGGAGGCCCGTGCATAACTCATGGACGTTGCCGCGCTCGATCACACGCAGGACATCATCGACGCGGAGATCGCGTTCTCGCGTCCTTTGCCAACCGTTCTCGGGGTTGGCGCGTTCCTCAAGAACACGGTTTGCCTAATCGAGGGGACCAAAGCTCTAGTTTCCAGCGACATTGGCAATCTGGAAACGGTGGATGCCGTCCATGGCTTCGAGCAATCGGTTGAAGCTTTGCTCGACCATGCCGGTGATACGCCGGGGATCATCGCACACGACCTGCACCCCAACTTTCATAGCTCTCGCTATGCCGAGGCAACGGCGGCCCGGTTGGGAGTGGAGGCATTGCCGGTTCAGCATCACCATGCCCACGTGGCGGCGGTGATGGCCGAGCATGATCACCAAGGACCGGTGCTGGGATTGGCCCTCGACGGGTTCGGTCTCGGCGAAGACGACCAATCGTGGGGCGGGGAGCTGCTGCTGGTCACACAATCGGGTTACCGCAGGCTCGGCCATCTTGGGGAACTAGGCCAGCCGGGCGGGGATAAGGCGGCGCGTGAGCCGTGGCGAATGGGCGCGGCGGCGTTGCATGCATTGGGGCGAAATGACGAGATTGCCGAACGCTATCGGTCCATGGACGGCGCCGGCGTCATCGCCGCGATGCTCGATCGGGACGTCAATTGCCCTCTCACGTCGAGCTGCGGCCGTCTCTTCGACGCGGCTTGTGGGCTCCTCGCCGTCAAACCAATCGCACGCTTCGAGGGTGAGGCACCCATGGAGCTGGAGGGGATGGTCTCCCGTCCACGCAGCGATCCCGGAGCGTGGCGGATGGACGGCGGTGTTCTCGACATGACGCCGCTGCTGGGGCGGCTCGTGGATCGCGAACCTGCGGACGGGGCCGATCTGTTTCACGGTACTCTCATCGCGGCCATGACCGAATGGGTGGCATGGGCGGCGGAGGTCACCGGCGTGCGCCAAGTGGCTTTCTGCGGAGGGTGTTTTTTCAACAAGGTGCTGATGTCGGGCTTGACGGCAAGCTTGACCGCGCGGAATGTCGACGTGCTGGCGCCCGTGAGACTGAGTCCCGGCGACCCCGCGATCAGTGTGGGTCAGGCTTGGGTCGCGGCTTTGGCAAAAGGATAATCGGCGATGTGCCTTGCGATACCCGCGTGCGTGACCGAACTGCTCGAGCACGACATGGCCAAGGTGGAAGTGGGCGGTATCGTCAAAACCGTGAGCCTTTGCCTGGTGGATGATATTGCCGTCGGCGACTACGTCATCCTCCACGTGGGGTTTGCGCTGTCCAAGCTGGAACCGGAGGAGGCGCGGGAGACATTGGCCCTGTTTGCGGAAGCCGGTGTGCTTGAAGATGTGACCGAGGAGCTGGCCGAGGATTCCGCGCAATGACGGTGCGCTTCGTTGACGAATTCCGGGATCGGGACCTCGCCCGCAATCTGGCGTCGGCCATTGCCGGCGCTGCGCGGGCCGGGCGCTCCTACAACGTGATGGAATTCTGCGGCGGCCATACCCACGCCATCTTCCGCTACGGGGTCCAGGATCTCTTGCCGGATAACGTACACATGATCCATGGCCCCGGTTGTCCGGTGTGTGTTCTGCCCATCGGTCGCATCGATCAGGCCGTGCAGTTGGCCCGGGACCACGGCGTCATCCTTTGCACCTATGGCGATCTCCTCCGCGTTCCGGGTGTCCAGCGCATGACCCTGCTCAAGGCCAAGGCCGAGGGCTGCGACATCCGCATGGTGTATTCGAGCCTCGATGCGCTCGCCATCGCCGAGAGCAATCCGGACCGCCAGGTGGTATTCTTCGCCATCGGTTTCGAAACCACCACCCCGCCGACGGCCGCCGTGCTTAAGCAGGCCCTCGCCCGGAAGGTCGAAAACTTCACCATCCATTGCAACCATGTCCTGACACCGGCAGCCATCACCAACATCCTGGAGAGCCCGGATGTGCGCGAATATGGGACGGTGCCGCTGGACGGATTTATCGGACCGGCGCATGTGAGCGCGGTTATCGGCAGCGGTCCGTTCGAGTTCTTCGCCGAAGAATATCAGCGTCCGGTGGTGATCGCCGGCTTCGAGCCGTTGGATGTCGTGCAGGCCATTCTCATGCTGGTGCGCCAGCTCAACGAGGGCCGCGCCGAGGTGGAGAACGAATACAATCGAGTGGTCAGCCGCGAGGGCAACCTAAAGGCTCAGTCCCTAGTGGCCGAGGTCTTCGAATTGCGCAAGAGCTTCGAATGGCGGGGGCTCGGCGAGGTTCCCTACAGCGCGCTCTGCATCAAGGAGCCGTTCGCAAATTTCGACGCCGAGAAGCGGTTCGCGCTGACCGAGGCTCATGTTCCGGACAACAAGGCGTGCGAGTGCGGCGCCGTGCTTCGCGGCGTCAAGAAACCCACGGACTGCAAGATCTTCGGCACCGTTTGCACACCCGACAACCCCATCGGCTCGTGCATGGTGTCGTCGGAAGGAGCCTGCGCCGCTTACTACAGTTTCGGCAGGTTCCGAGAGCCGAAGCAGGCTGTCGCGGCAACTCAATGAGCAGGTCCTACGGCCGGCCGCTCGATATCAAGAAGGGCAGGATCGATGGTGCTTCGCGGCGTCAAGAAACCCACGGACTGCAAGATCTTCGGCACCGTGTGCACCCCCGACAATCCTATCGGCTCATGCATGGTGTCCTCGGAGGGCGCGTGCGCCGCGTATTTCAGTTTCGGACGGTTCCGCGAGCCAAAGCAGCCCGTGACGGCGGCTCAATGAACAGGTC
>JGI12048J13642_11037330_pt1 | contig 10023 bp, 9 predicted proteins | sample ElkSlonscriptome_16_FD_13642 | JGI IMG/M metagenome (IMG submission 13642)
AGCGTATTCACCGTATACGGCATGGTGGGGTTAGTGCTTGAAGGCAGCACATTACTCAGCGCAATGGCCTTAAGAATATCCGGTGCGTGTCCGCCGCCTGCACCCTCGCTGTGGTAGGTGTGGATGGTGCGTCCCTTAAGCGCCGCCAAGGTGTTTTCTACAAACCCCGATTCGTTCAAGGTATCGGTGTGAATGGCAACTTGCACGTCAAACTTATCAGCCATGCTCAGTGCGGCGTCAATCGTGGCAGGGGTCGTGCCCCAGTCTTCGTGTAGTTTTAAGCCCAGTGCTCCCGCGATAATTTGTTCTTCTAGTGCGCCGGGAAGTGAGCTGTTGCCTTTACCCAAAAAGCCAAAGTTGAGCGGCAGTCCTTCGCAGGCTTCGAGCATCCGGTGGATGTTCCACGCGCCCGGGGTGCAGGTTGTGGCTTTTGTGCCTTCCGCTGGTCCGGTGCCGCCGCCGATCATGGTCGTCACGCCGCTGTAGAGGGCTTCATAGGCTTGTTGGGGGGCGATAAAGTGAATGTGGGCGTCAATGCCGCCAGCTGTTAAAATCTTGTTCTCACCGGCGATAATTTCTGTGCCTGCGCCAATGGCTAAACCTTCGCTGACGCCGTCTTGGGTATCAGGATTGCCCGCTTTGCCAATAGCACTAATGCGCCCGTCGCGAATGCCCACATCAGCCTTGTAAACGCCCGTGTAATCAACAATCACCGCGTTGGTAATGACCACATCAGGCGTACCCTGAGCGCGGGTGTACTGCGATTGTCCTTGCCCGTCACGGATGACTTTACCGCCCCCGAAGACCACCTCATCACCGTAAACCGTGTGGTCGTGTTCGACTTCTAAAAATAACTCAGTATCGGCGAGGCGAACTTTGTCGCCAGTGGTCGGGCCGTAGAGAGTGGCGTAAGCGTCACGTGAAAGTTTCATCGGTAACCTGCTTTGCTTGCCCGCGTAAACGCGGCGTCTTTTTCTTCTTCAAGGTTGCCCATCACCAGTTGGTTCATGCCGTACATGTTGCCAGCACCCGCAAACGCTACGAGTGTCACCTCACGGCCTTCGCCGGGTTCAAACCGCAACGCAGTGCCAGCGGGTACGTCCAAATGAAACCCATAAGCTTGGTCACGTGCAAACGTAAGGGCGCTGTTAACTTCAAAAAAGTGCGTGTGTGAGCCTACTTGAATGGGACGATCGCCGCTGTTATCGACCCGCAACGTGACGCGTTTGCGCCCACTAGACAGGTCAATCTCGCCTGTTTGGGTAATGACTTCACCTGGAATCATGTGCGCCTCCTAGCGGATGGGGGTGTGAATGGTCACCAGTTTGGTGCCATCGGGAAACGTACCCTCGACTTGAATTTCGGGAATCATTTCGGCGATACCTTCCATGACGTCGTCTTTGCTGAGGATTTGCGTGCCAAGTTGCATCAGTTCGGCCACGCTTTTACCGTCGCGAATAAGTTCCAAAATATCAGCGGTAATGAGGGCAACAGCTTCAGGGTGATTGAGTTTTAAACCGCGTGCTTTGCGCCCTCGAGCTACTTCGGCAGCCGTGAAAATGAGTAATTTATCTTTTTCGCGTTCGCTAAGTCGCATGACAAGCTCCTTCTTTGGCGAATAAAACTCATAATAACATGCTCGCTTGCAAGTTCATCCAATGTTGTAGACAGTTGACAAAAAGACAAAACGTGTTTGCGCGACGTTCGTACAAACGCAAGCCAACAAAAAAACCTAGGAATTAGCTCCTAGGCGGCATAAGTCATTGATTGTTGCAAGTTGCTTTAGAGACTCACAACACAAAACAGCATAGCATTTTTTGGTAGTGAACGTCACCTTTCTGGATACTGACAGGTAAGCGGCATAAGCGTATTATTGGAATCACAGAGGAGGTAACACTATCGAGAGAAATCCAAGTTACTTCTCCCTAACAACAACTCTCTTCATCCACTTTAGGCTCGAGTGAGTATCCGCAAGGAACCGACAGAGCGCCATCAAGGATAAGAGAGTTGTTTTCTTTTGTGCTTACCCATAAAAAACACACTTACAAAAACACACCTACAAAAAATACAATCATAAAATAAAGCGCCCAAGCAACTGCCTAGGCGCTTCGTTGTTTTTGGTATCTGTAAAACTACAACGTAGGCTTACGGTTCGTCTGGCCAAGGGCCAACGACGCCTTCGGCTGCCCACTGCATGGTGAGGAGGTGCTCGAGGTCAGCCACTTCGCCGTCTGCCAACACTTCGTTGCCTTGCCTGTCAACCATTGGACCAGTAAAGGGATCATACGTGGGTTCGGCTTGATCCATTTGCTCGAGGCGTGCATACATTAAATCAAACGCTGAAATCTCGCCAAATTCTGGGTGGTCAGAAATCATGTAACTTTGTAGGGCTTCATCGAACACGGGGTTGACGATGACTTCTTCAGTTGCACCCGCAGCGACAGCGTCAGTGTACATGCGGTAGAAGTAGTCCACATCGCTCATGTTTTCAGGGGTATATGTGCCATCGCGTACTTTTTGTAAGAAGTCAATGTAAATAACTTCCCAGTTGACAATTTGCCCAGAAATCACGTGATCGGGGGCAAACTCGAGCATATCTGAATAATGCCCAAAACTGCCGAAACCACTTTCTGCCGCTACCTGAATAACAGTAGGGGTATCTTCAGAAAATGCAAACACGTCTGCACCTTCAGCAATGAGGGCTTCGGTTGCCTCAGCCGCCGCCGCAGGGCTAAACCATTCAAAAATCCAGCGCACGTCAACTTCAATATCAGGGTTCACTTCTTGCGCACCCAAGGTGAATGCGTTGATATGACGCTTGACTTCAGGAATGGGGAAAGCCGCAATGTAACCAATTTTGTTGCTCTCAGTGAGTGCGCCTGCCAAAAGACCATTCAGATAGTAAACCTGATAAAAGTCTGCGATGTAGGTAGCCACGTTGGGGGCTCTTTGAAAACCTGTTGCGTGGGCAAAAATCACATCTGGATAACGTTCAGCAGCGGCTAGGGTGCCGTCCATATAACCAAAGCTGGTCGTGAAGATGACTTCGGCACCTTGGCGCACCAGTTGGTCGATGAAACTTTCGACTTCAGCTTCAGCGACGGACTCGACGTAAATGGTTTCTAACCAAGGCAAGGCTTCTTCGGTCGCTAGCCTGCCGAGGTCGTGGGCGTATGTCCAACCGTAGTCACCGACGGGGCCAACATAAATAAACCCGGCGGTCAAGGTGTCGTCGTCTTGGGCGCTCGCAAAGCCTGTCAGTAACAAGAGTGCGAGAACCATAAACTTAACTTTTTGCATGAAAACCTCCAAAATTGGCTTCAACATGTGATTTTATACAACATGAGTGTGAACTGCAACTAGTGGCTCGAGCTACCTTTTGCTTGGATTCTGCTGAGGGATGAAGGTGGCTCGAGCTAATCGTCTGAATATCGCTTCAATTTTGCTTGTTAATGAGAGAGTTTTGAAGAGTTCAAGGGACGCTCAAAGCACAACCAACCGACAAACCTACCGCTCACCGCGTTCATACGGCACACCTAGCGCATCTGGTGCGCCCAAACGGTTGCCGCCCTTACCCACGGCCACGACTACCAAGGCCAAAATCGTAAAAACATACGGCATAAGTTTAAGCAGTTCGGGCGAGAAAATCCCCTGAAGCCGAAACGACAAGTGGAAAAACGCCCCAAACAAAAACGCCGCCAAGATTGCCCGCAGCGGATCCCATGCAGCAAAAATAGCAATCGCTAGGGCAATCCAGCCCATGCCTGACGTGATACCTTCTGACCACGACGGACGGTAGGCCAGCGACAAGTACCCACCTGCAATACCTGCCATCACACCACCAAAAATCACCGCCCCATAGCGCACCAAGGTTACGTTGATGCCAGCAGTGTCCACAGCTTGCGGCGACTCGCCGACGCTGCGCAAGGTCATGCCTAAGCGGGTGTAGTAGAGCACAAACCACAGTACAAACGACGCCAGCAGTGCCAAAAAGGTCAGTAAGTATTGATCTTGAAAAATAGCTTCACCGACTAAGGGAATAGCGCTAAACCCCGGCACGCTCACTTGATTCATAGGTTGGCCAAGGGGAATACCTTCAAAACCGCGTCCGAGCAGTCCGGCTACGCCTGTACCCAAAATGGTCAAAGCCAGCCCAGACACGTATTGATTGGCTTTAAGGGTGACTGCCACGAACGCGTGCAAAAGGGCAGCTACCCCACCGACGCCTGCAGCCATGACCAATCCGAGCCACGGTGAACCGCTGGTGTGCGCTACTGCAAAACCACTAATGGCACCGAGGAGCATCATGCCTTCGACGCCGAGGTTAACGACGCCTGAACGTTCGGCGTAGATTTCGCCCAAAGCCGCTAGCAGTAGGGGCGTGCCAAACGCGAGTGCCCGGGCGGTGGTGCTGATTACCCAACTGTCAAGTTCCATGTTTGCTCCCTGTGTTGACGTTGCTCGAGACAGCCGTTGTGACGTTACTCGGTAGTTCGTTTGTGCTCGAGCCACCTCGCACCCACTTGAGCCGATATTGAATTAAAGGTTCGCTGCAAATCAAGAAAAACAACACCAACCCACTAATCACATCGGTAATCTGAAACGGCAACCGCAGGGTTACTTTGATGATGTCGCCAGCAGCAAACACAAACCCCAAAAACAGCGCACTGACGATTGCCCCTAACGGATTGCGCCGTGCTAGTAGCGCCACGATGATAGCCGTGTAACCGTAACCGAGTGCGACGTCGTAAGGCCCCACTAAACGCCCGTGAATACCCGCAACTTCGCCGACACCTGCAATGCCTGCAGCCCCGCCACCAATGAGCATCAAAAAGGTGGTCGTGCGCAAAAAATTCACCCCTGCGTAGCGTGCTGCACTGGGGCTTGCGCCCATCATGCGAATTTCAAACCCCAACTTGCTGCGTGCTAGTAATAGCGTCACCAAAATGGCAAGTAACACACCCAAAATGAGCGTCGGGTAGTGAAAACGCGTTCCTACAATGGTCGGTAAGCGGGCAGCACTGTCAAAGCGATCTGTGTAAGCGAACCCGCGCATACTCTGCCCTTTCCACGGGCCGTTAATGAGCCACTGAACGATGTAAAAGGCAATGTAGTTCATCATCAAGGTGGTAATAATTTCGTTGACACCCAGCTGAACTTTAAGCAGTGCAGGCAGTAATCCCCACAGCGCCCCCGCCAAAAAACCCGCCACAAACATAGCGGGTATGACCAAAAGCGCAGGTAACGGCACAAACAGTGCCACACCAGACGCGGCCACTGCGCCAGCGAGCAGTTGTCCTTCGGCACCGATGTTCCAGAATTTTGCCCGAAACGCCAGCACCAAACCCACCCCACAAAGCAGCAAAGGAATCATCCGCCTGAGCACTTCGGAAAAACTGCGAAAATCTGTAAACAACGCGTCAAAAATCAGGCTGTATGCTTGCCAAGGGGGGGTGCCGTACGCCCAAAAGATGAAACCCGTGACGACCAAGGCGGCAACGACTGCTAGCAGCAACACGCTGGTGACTACATACCAAGGGGCGCTTGCCCGTTTTTCAACTTGCCATTTCATATTGCCTCCTTACGCTGCTTCTAGCGTGCGCCCGGCCATGAGCAAACCAAGGGATGCTCGAGTGGCTTCTTTGCCGCTGACAATCCCCATCAGTTTGCCTGCAAAGAGCACGGCGACGCGGTCACTGAGGTGCAAAAGTTCATCCAAATCTTCTGATACCAGCAAAATACCTGCGCCTGCTTGGCGTTGCTCGAGCAGTCGCTGGTGGGTGAGTTGGGTAGCACTCACGTCCAAACCATACGTGGGGTGCGCAGCGATGATGACCCTAGGTTCGCCGGAAAGCTCCCTTGCCAAAATCAACTTTTGCACGTTGCCACCAGACAGTAAGCGTGTGGGCGTACGTTGTGAAGGGGTGGCCACCTGATAATCAGCAATAGACGCTTTGGCAAAGGTGTCTACTTCTTGCCACTTGAGCCTTTGTCCTTGGGAAAAAGGGGCATCGCGGTATTGCCGCAGTACCAAGTTTTCTTCAACCGAAAATTCTGGTACTACGCCTGTGTGGTTGCGGTCTTCGGGGATGTGGGCAATGCCCGCTTCAAACAGGTGCCGAGCGTCAAAGTGGGTTATCGGTTGCCCGTCCAAAAACACCTGACCGCTGTGTGGATGGGTTAACCCGGTGAGCACGTGGGTCAATTCGCTTTGACCGTTGCCAGCTACCCCGGCGACCCCTAAAATCTCGCCGCGATGGAGTTTAAAAGAAATATCTTTAAGCGCGAGCACGTGGCGGTTACCCATGACAGAGAGGTTGTCTAGCTCGAGCATCACCTCAGCTTTTTCCAGTTCTTGTACTGCTTTGGGTTCAACATGGGCTTCTTCGACGTTCCTACCCACCATCAACTGCGCCAATTCTGCCGGATCGGTGTCATTTTTGGCAAGATTGGCAACTACTGCCCCTTTGCGCAACACCGTGATGGCATCGGCAATGTCCATGACCTCATCGAGTTTGTGGGAAATAAAAATTACCGACTTGTGTTCAGTTTGCATCTGCCGCACCACCGCAAACAGCTTGTCGGCTTCTTGCGGGGTAAGCACGCTCGTGGGTTCGTCTAAAATCAGCACGTCCGCCCCGCGCACCAAAGCTTTAAGGATTTCTACCCGCTGCTGTTCGCCCGCTGAAAGTTGCCAGATTTTAGCGTCTGGGTCAACGTTTAGTTGATAGTGTTCGGCTAATTCAATAATGCGTTTGCGCAGTTGCCGGGTTGGGAAAAATAAAGGCGTGTCAGGTAAGCCAAGGGCAATGTTTTCCACCACACTGTGACGGCGTGCCAGCGTAAAGTGCTGCGCCACTAAGCCAATACCTGCACGCATGGCGTCTTTGGGCGACTTAAAGTGCACCTGCGTGCCAGAGACCAACATCTCGCCTTCGTCGGGGGCATATAAGCCGTAAAGAATGCTCATCAAGGTGGTTTTGCCAGCACCGTTTTCGCCTAATAGCGCGTGAACTTCACCGGGCAAAACGCATAAATTCACACGGTCATTAGCGAGCACACCGGGGAAGCGTTTGCTGATGGTGTGCATCTCGAGCCGAGGTGGGGCGGTGGTGGGGTGGGCGTTTTCAGGGGAGGGGGCAGCCTGTTGCATCACGGTTCACTATACCGATACGATAGATGGCAGCGCAATTGTTGGCGACGTTGCTAATGACTTGTGCATGAGGTTGCTTGCGGTGTGATTTGGCTGCGGTGGTTTTCGTGGTTGCGTATTTTGTGTAAGTGGCTGTCGACCTGTGCTGAAAAGGGGCTCGAGCCACCCCCATGCGCCCACCCAAGCACACCCTGCCAAAGTGGTGTAAATTCACCAGCTATTGCAAGTAATTGCAGGTTGAATACCTTAGCTGGTTGTTAGAAATAGGTAGTTAAAGGAGTTGGCTTATGATATCTAAGCAGTCTGCTGCCCTCAGTGATCCGGTGCTCGAGCAAGAATGGTTACCCGTTGCTTTTTCACGTGACGTCACCGAAACCCCTCAGCAAGTCATGGTGCTCGGCGAGCAAGTGGCCATTTTTCGCTATAAAGGCAAGGTGCACGCTTTTCGAGACTTGTGTATTCACCGAGGTACAGCACTGTCGCTTGGCCGCGTTGAAGAAGGCACGTTGGTGTGTCCTTATCACGGTTGGCGTTATGCCATGAACGGGCAGTGCGTGCGCATCCCTGCTCAACCGCCTGAACAGAGCATTCCCACCAAAGCCAAAGCGACTGTGTACGGTGCAAAAGAAGCCTACGGACTGGTGTGGGTGTGTTTAGCTGGCGATAGCGACACGCCCTTAGCGCCTTTTCCTGAAGCTGAAGACGCCAACTTTCACAGTGTGTTGTGCGGTGCTTACGAAGTTGGTGCTGAAGCCCCACGAGTGATTGAAAACTTTTTGGATGTGTCGCATCTGATGTGGGTACATGAAGGCTTACTTGGTGAACCTTCACACGCAGAAATTCCTGATTACCGCGTGCATGACCTTGGCACGCACTTTGAAACCGATCCCATTGCCATCTTTCAACCCGACCCCGACGGACGCGGCAAGGTGATTAACAATCACTATGTCTATAGCATCCTGCGACCTATGTGTGTGCGTTTTCGCAAGTCTGACCCCGATACCGACGAGGTTTTTTCCATGTTGATGGCGACCGTGCCCGTAGCCGAGCGGCGCACCAAAGCGTTTATCGTCTTGTCGCGCAATTACGGTTTTGACCTTCCTGATGAGCAATTCATGGCGTTTCAAGACAAAGTCTTTTCTCAAGACGAAAGCATCCTCCTCAGCCAACGCCCCGAAGAATTACCTCTCGACTTGCAAGTTGAACTGCACCTCAAGTCTGACCGTTTGGCGATTGCCTACAGGCAGTATTTGGAATCGCTTGGCGTCGTTATTGGTGTGGCATAAGGTGCTATTGGTGTGGCATAAGGTGCATTGAGTCGCTATTAAAGAATGGTGTACTCGGTAAATGGTGTACTCGGTAAAGCGTAGTGTAAACAGCCTCGAGCTGCATTGCAATCAACCGACAAACAACCGACAAACAACCGATAATAAAAAAACTTCCCCGCGTTGACGGATGAATCAGCGCGTGGAAATGTGCTTAACCTTGGCGGATGTTGAGGTCAATCACCGACGCCCTTGCGGGTAATTTCAGTGCGGCAATAACTTGGCTGGCGACGTCTTCGGGTTGAATGAGTGGTGCGGGGTCGTAGGTTTTGCCTTCGCTTTCATAGACCTGTTCTTGCATAGGCGTCGCGGTGCGTCCGGGGTAGACACTCAGCACCCGCACATCGGTCATTTCGGCGCGGAGGCTATCGGCTAAGGCTTTGAGGGCGAATTTGCTCATGGCGTATTGTCCCCAGCCTGCTCTTGCGTTGAGTCCTGCGCCAGAATTGATAAACACCACGTGACCTTGGCTGGCTTCGAGTTTGGGCAGGAGTCCTTTGGTAAGCGCATACGGCGCACGCACGTTCACTTGATAGTGCCAGTCGAGGGTCTCGAGCGACGCTTCTACCATGGTGCCAAGTTTGGCAACGCCTGCACTGTGAATCAAGATGTCGATGTGAGCATCGTGTTGGGCGTGGCAAAATGCACTCACTTCGCCGTCGTCGTTAAGGTCAAACGCGTGCACTTGCACGTTAATGTCGGCGTTGACCTCGAGCGCTTGCCTGCGGGCGTGCTCGAGCCGGGTTTCGTCGCGTCCGAGTAGGTGTAGTGAGCAACCTGCTCGAGCCAACTCCAAGGCAATGGCCGTGCCAATACCGCTACTAGCACCCGTCACAACAGCGTGTTGGTTGATAAGTTCCATGCGCTAGCTTATCGCGAAACGGTACACAAGCAGGCTGATGAGCAGGGGTGGTGTCGGGAAACACGCTGACACGGCGGACGTAGGCTTCGGCGTTTTTCACGCCCCAGTGCCGCAAGATGGATACCCGGTTGTGACCGTCTAAGACGTAGTATTTGCCGCGATGCTCGAGCAGTTCTAAGGGTGGTACCCCTCGCTCTGTCATCGTCACATAAACCCGTGCCCAGCGTTCTTCGTCGTGTTCGCGTTTGGGCAAAAAAGTCGCTGTGTAATCTTCAGCGCGGTTGATGCTGCCACAAATATCCTCGAGGGCAACCTCGGTGAGGGTGCGGGGTGCGTGCTGAACCATCGACCGTAGTCTTTTGAGGCGGCTAGGTTTGCCGGTTAGACGCCGCAGCAACGTCTGCCACAAAGCGCGTTTGCGCAGGGCGCGAAATTGGTTACGGGCAAAAGCAAATCCCAACTGACTGTCGTTTGTAGCGTACATGGTCACGTCCTTTCTTCCCTTGTTTCCCGGCGTGCTCGAGCTGGCTTGCTCAACATGTCTTGCTTAACAGGGCTTGCTCCAAATAGCTTGCTCAACAGGGCTTGCTCGAGCTGACCTCAGAACATCTGAAACGATTTTGTTCTGAATCGATTCAGAGTGTAGCATCAGAAGCTATGTCCGTCAAGTCTTCTGAGCCATC
>JGI12048J13642_10125839_pt1 | contig 10022 bp, 8 predicted proteins | sample ElkSlonscriptome_16_FD_13642 | JGI IMG/M metagenome (IMG submission 13642)
CGCCGCCAGATGAGCCACCGTACGAGAGCGAAACGCCAGCCAGCCCAGCCCATAAATAGCGGGAACTGCGGCGACCCCGGCTACGGCTGAGAGCGATCGCGCATCCCACACCGACACATACTCAAGAGATGAAGCAGAAAGCAATCCCAGTCCCCCTAGCCCGACTTTGAGCGAATGCCACAGGTGCAGCCATGCATGGGTCAGCATGAAATATAGAGGCGGATGATTGCTCTCGGTCAATAACTGCTGAGCCGCATCGAATGGCGAAGTCTCGGGGGTATATTCCAATGGCGCAAGCAGCGTTTCAGGGGCGATCGCCCGTCCTAGAGGTATCTCTCGAAAGCTATGCCCCAGACTAAACACCAGCGTAGACATCTCATCTGTCCACAAGGGCTTAAAGGTGAGATGGTGAAATCGCAGCAGAGTGGCGATCGCCATCCATGCCAACACTCCAAGCATTGATAGATCGCGAGGCCGCAATCGCTGAAACAAGGCGTCAAACGCAAATAGAGAAGAAGAAACAGGCTTGGGCATCGACTACCAACACACCAAAAGAAATCGACAGTCTAGACACTTTTGCCTAGAAAATGCACAACAAGTACGCATCAAGTTAAGTGGACTCGGCCTGTGACGGTACTTCATCTTGTCATATTTCATCCTGTCAAGTTCTGGCCCTCTGTTTCTGAAAACAGAGTCTGTTCGCTAAGCTAGATATAGCAACAGCAGGCCACCTCCGGCTCAAATCATGTTTAGATGTTCGAAGAATCGCAGCTAAAAAAGCTACTTAAGAGGAGTGACTGAGTCCTCACCATTCAATCGAAACCATAAGTTTTGTGTTCTCTTGATCCGAAAAACTTATGAACACAGATAGGTTCTTGGGCAGTGAGGTTTATGATAAATAGAACTCATTCCGGAGTTGAAACCGTTATGGTTCATTCATGTGACAGCCCACACATCACGACCACTGCTCTGCCATAGGTGCATCACAATGAGCACAATTCAGTGAAAGACAGAGCGGACTAGCAACCGATCGCCATCAAGCTTGTCGAAAGCAGCAACGACAAAACAGACTGTTTTTCTGGAGCAAGACATTGTGGAGCAGACTTTTGTAAACAACAGCTGAATCAAGCTCCCTAATTTGAGGCGGAACCTCAGGTCGATGAATTGACATACCAGTCAAAACACACAAAGAAATCCGCTTTGTTCAAACTGGCTTCTAGCAAACCGATGATGTGTTGACGGAATGGATGACCTCAAAAAGTACTATCAGATTCTCGAAGTAGAGCCAGGTGCCTCCATGGAGGAGATCAACCAGGCTTACAAAGATCTTGTATTTATTTGGCATCCTGACCGGATTCCCAAAGATAATGCGCGGTTGCAGCTCAAAGCCCAAGAAAAGCTGAAACAGCTCAATCAGGCACGGGATCGCCTGAGATCTTCGACCCGAGCAGGGCGCTTTGGAAGTCGCGCTAAGGCTCACTCAGCAGGAACCAATCGTTCAACCTCGTCTTGGTCGCGTTCGTCGAGTTCCTACTCTTCGGGAGGGTCATCTTATAACAAGCGTTCTCGGGAATCGTCTGCAGGGCGCTATCGTTATCAAGCGCCTCCTCGACCTGGATTTCGCTATCCTTACGGCACAAATAGCTCGAACACGAACGGTTCTGGAGACCGACAGAACTCGCAAAAGAAAACGTCTTCCAACCCTGAAAATGCTGGCGCATCTACCCAGGCTGGAAACAACAATCAAAGCAATGGCAAGCCGTCTCAGTCTCGGGCTAGTTCGGAATCTACAAATTCTCAAGCTTCGTCTCAGCGGCGATCGCCGTTTCAAAACGGTTTTCGCAACCGTCAGACAACCTCGTCTGAGTCCAGTTCAACGTCTCGTTCTGCTGCTGACACGACATCTAACAACAGTGCGACTAACAACAGTGCGACATCCAGCAACAGTGACGTTGCTAAGCGTGACAACTCTAGCAGCACTTCAAAGGTTCCTCCTCGACATGCGTCAAACTACAACACGCCGAGTCCGCCTCGATATACCCAGAGAGCTGTCCCCAAGCCCAATCCCATCGCCAGCACCCGACCTGACTTGAGCAATGTAGACTGGAGCGGACGCAATCTCAGCGAGAAGGATTTTGCGAGCCGCAATCTGAGCAATGCCAATCTCAGCCATGCTGATTTGAGCGACACTTTTCTGCACAAAGTCAATCTCAACCGCGCCAATCTTTCGAAGGCTAACTTGTTTCGTGCCAATCTGCTTCAGGCCAATCTCAGCCATGCCAACTTAAGGGAGGCCAACTTAATCGGTGCTGACCTGAGTGGAGCCGATCTGAGTGGAGCCGATTTGAGCGGGGCAAAAATCGGCGTTCCAGGCAAAATTATGGTCAAGCTAACGGGTACGATTCTGCTGGGAGCGATCATGCCGGATGGCACCATTCACGAGTAAGCCATTTGCTTATGTGCAGCCTAGCTACAAACAACCTGTCAGCGATAGTTCCTTAGAAAATATCAAAAGCTATGACTTCAGACTCGTCGATGCGATCGCCCATTCAAATTTCTGTTCAAGAGTTTGCGGCTCGATGCCAACACGATACATCGACAGTGCAACTGATCGATGTGCGCGAGCCTGAAGAACTTCGACTCTCTAGCCTAGAAGGGTTTCTCCATTTTCCCCTCAGCCAGTTTGCAGAGTGGGGAGAATCAATTTTGTCTCGCCTCGACCCCAACGCCGAAACCATTGTGATGTGTCATCACGGGGTGCGCTCGGCTCAGATGTGCCAGTGGCTCACCCAAAACGGATTTTCTGAGGTGAAAAACCTAGCTGGTGGCATTGATGCTTACTCGCTCTATGTCGATTCGAGTGTGCCGCAATATTAACGCGCTGATTCAGACAGAATTCAGGGAATAAAATACGGTTCGGAGTGCCGTAGCGATCGCTACGTTGGTCGAGCATGACGCAGCCTAAACTTTAAGCCAAGCGGCAAATCTTTGGGACTTCAGTAGACGAATGACTCAACTCGTTTCCTATTTGTGGGCAATCTACGTCATGATAGAGACCAAAGGTTGATTATCATCTACTCGTTTCATGAGAGCCTTTCTCCTCTGAGCCCCCCTTTCGAACCTCACGGTTTGATCACTGACACTTCGACATCGCTTTTTCTCTTTCACTGCAAACATAAACGTTCGATAAAAGGACATCAACAACAAGTCCTACCAAAAACTTGGTTCGTACTGTCTGTGAGTTCTATTGGTGAGGCGGTGTCCTGCTTAGGTTCAGGATGCTCTCATGCTTTCACATTCATTGTTAATACCATCTGATGCATATCAAGCTCAGCAATCGCCAACAGCACGTTCTTTGGGCTACTGTGCGCCACTACGTAGCGACGGCTCGTCCAGTGGGTTCTGAAGCACTTTTAGAAGAATTTGATCTCAATGTCAGTTCAGCGACTGTTCGCAATGCGATGGGTCGCCTCGAGAAAGTCGGATTGCTCTATCAGCCACATACCTCTGCCGGACGCGTTCCGTCTGACTCTGGCTATCGTATTTATGTTGACAAGTTGCTAACCCCGTCTGAAATCATGCGGCAGCAGGTGCAGCAGGCGCTGTCCGAGCAGCTCAACTGGGAGGCTTGGTCGCTCGACGCAGCTCTGCGAGGGGCGGCTCATATTTTGGCAAACTTGAGTGGTTATATTGCCTTGATTACGCTTCCACAGACTATAACGACTAGTCTGCGTCATATTCAATTGGTTCAGGTTGACTCCCATCGATTGATGTTAATCGTGGTGCTAGATTCATTTGAGACCCAGTCTACGCTGATTACTCTGCCTCAGCCCCAAGACGATGTTCCTAGACAGGAGTCGATACTAGAGCAAGAACTGGAACTGCTATCTAACTTTCTCAACCACCATTTGAGGGGGCGATCGCTCCAAGAAATCAATGCTCTCGATTGGGGAGAGCTGGGTCGCGAGTTCGACCACTATGCACAGCTTTTGCAGGACTCTGTCTCCGAGCTAGGACAGCGGCTGACCCAGCAGGTGGGCTATTCTCAGCTTTTGGTGAGTGGTATTGCCGAAGTGCTACGTCGTCAACCCGAATTTGCTGAAGTCCAGCAGATGCAGATGATTATGCAGCTCTTGGAGGTAGAGCAAGATCAGCTGCTACCGCTATTTTTTGAAGAAGGAGTTCCCTCTCTAGAGGGGCGAGTCACCGTGCGGATCGGAACAGAAAATTCGCTGGAACCGATTCAGTCTTGTGCGCTAGTGTCCGCCACTTATCGGTGGGGAGACTCTGCGGTCGGCAGTGTGGGAGTGCTAGGCCCTACCCGCATGGTCTATGAAGATGCGATCGCCCTAGTCGCAGCGACGGCTGATCATCTGTCGGATGTAACCAGTACAACAGGCGATTAGTGACTAGCGATAGAAGCTAGGGAACCAGGGACACTCGCAAGACCAAGACAATTAGGAGACCAAGATACTTAGGGCTGCACAATGACAGGAGTTCCCACTGCGACCTTCTCAAACAGCTCTCGGACATCGCGGTTATACATGCGGATACAGCCGTGGGAGGCAGCTCGACCCACGGAACCCTCATTGGGTGTGCCGTGGAAGCCGATGAAGTTTTCACCATCCGTCCAAAAGCCAATCCAGCGATCGCCGAGAGGATTCGATGGCCCCGGCGGAATCACTGCCCCTGTGAACGGGTTTTGCCATCCTGGATCAACCACCATATTGATCACGGAGTAGCTGCCGACTGGGGTTTCCCAACCTGCTCGCCCGACAGCAATAGGATAGGACACTTGCAAATTATCGCGGTTGTAGAGATACACCCGCCGTTCGCTGAGCCGAATCACAAGCTGAAGCTCGACAGCAAGTTCTGGAAAAACAGGTTCAGGAAAGGGTAAGGCTGCGTCCAGTGCCGCTGGGTAATAGGGGCCTCGACGTGACATCGACTGCCTTGGACTGACATATCCGGTGACAGGAGTCGTTGTGCGGGTTTCGGGAAACGGCGTTCCGTTCTGATCCAGAGAAGAATTTTGAACAGCGGTTCCAAAATTGGGTAAAGATTCACTGGGCTGAATTGTCACAGATTGCGTTGCGTCGAGCGAGGTTGAAAAATTGACCTCAGATGACTCTTCAGACGTGACTTGAGCCAAGGCTCCAACTTGCATCGTCAGCAAAGCCCCCATTAGACTGAGGCTTCCGACCAACCAAGAGAATCCTGAACGACGTCGGGATGTTGCAACGCTAAGTGAATGGGAGAAATGGCGATCGCGCATAGTAGTGAATCTGGATAAGTCGGCTGAAAAATGTGAGATCATGCTGCGAAGTGAGCCGTAACGGGCTAGTGATGTTGATGGGTATCCCCCAGAGGTTTGTTCCCATCAAAGTCAGGGTTTCTCGACAAAGCACCACTCGAGTCTCCGTAACTCAACGCTGTACCCTCGCTCTGAACCCAGCATCAAAGCTAATCTTCAGATGAACCTTGTTCTCTAGCCCCTAAATCCAATGTATCTCAAGAACTCTGAGTCTTCCAAGTGAACAGATTGCGATCTCCGCTCAGAGCACATCAAAACAACCCATTGAGGTGATGCTGACGGGTTTCAATTCGCCTGATTCATCTCTCGCCATCGGGTTTGCAGATCCGTAATCGAGAACATCGCCTTGAACTCCAGACCCGCTTCCTGATACAGCTCCGCTCCTCCCTGGAGGCGATCGACAAGGGCGATGACCTGATTAACCCGATAGCCCGCCTCTCGCAATCGATTCACGGCCTTGAGTGCCGATTGCCCAGTCGTGACTACATCCTCCAGCACGGCTACAGGGGTATCCGGCAAAAGTTGTGGCCCTTCGATATAGGCTTGAGTGCCGTGGCCTTTGGCCTCTTTGCGAATAATTAGAGCGGTGAGCGATCGCCCTTCATAGGCTCCCACGACACTGGCTGCTGTCACGATCGGATCAGCACCTAACGTTAACCCTGCAACAGCTTTCACATCATCTGCCAAGAGCGGCAGCACCAAACGCCCGATCAGCGCTCCTCCTTGGGGATGCAGCGTCACCTGTTTACCGTTGATGTAGTAAGTGCTGCGCTGCCCCGACGACAGCAAAAAGTCACCTTCTTTGTAGGCAACTTGGCAAAACAAATCGAGCACAGTCTGACGTACCACTTCGATGGGAGCATCGGTGAGGAGAGAGTGAATATTTTGAATGTCGGGAAAAGAGGCAGTCATCGGCAGCAGTAATATTCCAAGATTTTCAAAACAAGCGGAGACTTGAGAACTAGGCGATCGCCCACTCCGTTGCATATCATAGTGGTTTATGCAGAGATTTACGCGCAACGAAGGTGGAATCGGCATGTGGAAATTGACATTGCAGTAACCATTTGCGGCCACTGTTGGAACGATGCATTTACAGCGGATCTAATGCACCAACAACCTCAATTTCATCCTGATCATTCACCTGCATCACCACCATCTCTCCCGACGAGACTCCAGAGCCACTGAGAGCAGAGATATTGACGAAATGAGTCACCATCACCGTAACGCCACGGACATCTTGCTGCTCCAGCATAAACTCACGGACTTGGGCGGTTTGCTCTGAGCTTGTCGAGCGATCGCGAAAAAAGGAGTTCAGCGGTGGAAATGGCTCAACCTCCCCCACATCCATCAACTCTGCGGTTTCCAAACATCGACACCACTGGCTCGACAATACCTGACGAACTGGGATATCTCGTTGCTGAAAGGCTTCACCCGTGCGCCTCGCCTGCGATCGCCCTTCTTCTGACAGGTTGCGCTGGGTCGAGCAGTCGTCTAGCTGAAAGTTTGCGGGGTCGCCTGTTCCCGGAGCCAAGGCATGACGCATCAGCACGAAATAATGCTCATCCGCTTGCTGGAGCCGCGACCACAAATCAGAGGGAACAGTTTCGGTGGAGGCTTGTGGTGATTCAGAAGATTCTGGAGATGCTTCGGGTTCTGTGGATTCAGAAATCGTCTCAGATTGAGACGGCTCTAACTCTGAATCTGAGACTGTCGCCTGAGAATTGGAGCTTTCCTGATTTGTCTGAACCTCTGGCTGTGCGCATCCAACCGCGCTACAGAGCAAAATGGTGGCTGCAATCCACGGTTTCTTCAACATCTGACAGTACATTTTAAGGTCGTGTTTGTGGGTCGGGGTGCTCGCATTCTACAAGATTACGCTTGCCCCAAAGCCCGCAGAGCAACATGACGACTTGCTTCTGCTTCAGGAAAATTTGGCTTCAACAGTAGCGCTTTTTCAAATGCATTGAGAGCAGCTTCATGCTGACCTTGGTGACCTAAAACTGAACCGTTGTTGTAGTATTCCTCAGCACTTCGAGGATCTGCATACAAGATTGGTTCCTTCTCTCTTGTGGTGAAAAGTTTAGACCTTACAGGTAACCACTTATAGTCTGAAGTGAACGGTTCAATACCCTGCGGTTTGCGCGACATATTCTGATAAAGCAATTTGGAAAGAACGATTCCCTGCTGGTAGCAAATTAGAGGAAGATCGCCCTTCTCAATTTTTGTATAAACTGTCGCAGAAGGCGAATCAGTGCTTTGCAGATAGTCACGACTGCCAACTGCAGCAAATCCATATCGAAAAAGAGGAGCGGATTTTAGCTTGTCATATAACAGCATCTGTAAAAGTGTTACATGAAGCCGTGTATACGGGATTGTGCTAATGCCAACAGGCCGTATAATTGACCACCAACATCCTGTAAAATCTTGAAAAATCTCCTCACCACAAACATATTGAGCTTGATCGGTCAAGTTGAAAACAGTTTCTGAAAAGTAATGGCTTTGCTGTAGCGCAACTGCTTTTTCTCCACATTCAATGACTAACTCTAGCCTTTGTGTAGGCAATTTAGCTTGCGGCTCTTTCAACCAACGCTCTCTAATTTCTTCGAGGCTAATAGAAAGAGGTTCATTGCAAAATTGAAGAATGACAGGTTCCATTTGCTGTTGCACTTGAATCATGGACTCAAGATCAGCTGGACTGTAGTTTCTGTCCTCTTTTATATGCATGAGCAAGAATATTTTGACCTTTGAACCTTCCTCAATTTGGTACAAAATGCCTTCTTTTTTAAAAAAGTAAATCCAAGGCGATTGTGGATCAGAACGAAGAGGTTTGCGCAAAGGAGTCTCAACCTCAGCGTTGATAGCAAGCCCTTGCTCGATACCATCTAAAAAAGGGCGAAGAAAATCGGGATTGGTGCTGATTGTGCTTGCTGCCGATCGAGTGAAGAAAACTTGGTAAATGCTATCTGATTGGGTCATAACGCTTTTTCTACCTCGGCTACTAAGGGGTTACTAAGGTACTCTTCGCAAAGTTAATACATCGCAGTCTCAGTTGATTTCTGAAAACCCGACTCGGAACTGAGATTTAGTGCGATCGCCATTGCCGTAGGTTGGGTTGAGCGCAGGCAAAACCCAACATCCATAGGTATTTACAGATTTAACTATTAAGTACATTAGATGAACTCTAGGCGATCGCTCTTGGTAGTAATGTAGGGACGAGCATAAGGGGCTGAGTTGGGGGGCGATCGCTCTTTTGACGAGGAGCAGCGATCGCCCCCCAACGACCTAGAGCAAATTCACAAACTCTTCAACAGTCAGTTCAGCTTGCCTGATAATGCTTCGGAGGGTTCTCTTTGCAACAGTCTTATGATTCGGCACTGTAAGCTGGGTTTGAGGCTAATCTCGAACCAACGTGATATGGCTTCCGCGTTGTCGATACGTTACGAATCCAATCTTTTCTAATGTTTGCATACATTGTTTTCCTGATATTGCAGGAAGTTTGCTCATATACTGACAACCTCGATCGTATCCTCTGGAATCGGTTGTCCTCGCTCAATTAAAACATCGATATGTAGGGCGATCGCTTCTCTTGTATTGTTTAGTGCTTCAGATAGCACGTATCGCCAAAACTACATGCGTTGAAGATAGAGGGCACTTGCTGGAGGGATGGAGTGGGCGATCGCCCTCACTGCTCATCTCTATATCTCTACGAAATGAACCGCATAGGTCATCATGGTTCCTCGCCCTGCTGGTTGATTGAGTTGTTGCAGACCGCTCCCTCCTTATTGTTTGGCTAGGTTGTTAAACCAGCCGTTTACCTCAACAATCGTGGCAAGAGGATGCAATGGCCTAAAAGGCTGAGAGCGCAACAGAAACCCACAAAAGTGACGCGATAACTAAAAACGGCATCTCATCGGGAACATCAATATGAATGGTGCGAGAAAGAAACCCTGTCCCTCTGCGGAACGTCCCAACCTGTTCATCATCTCGAAGAATCAGATCTCGCAGTAGGCGATCGCTGGGATTAATACCTGGCGATTTCAGTTCGTAGGTATGACCGTCATATCGCATCTCGAAGGCACCCATTCTCGTGATTTCTGTGATGACGGTGTTTCCCTGCATCACTTTCCACGGATCGCGATTATATTCAACTTGTGGAGGTTCAGAGATACGATACGACTCTCCGCAGACGGTCAGTGTGTTTTTGCCCGATAGGTCAGTCAAGTATCTCAACCGTGCGATCGCTTCGCCATTGCGCCAAACTTCAAGTCCGGCCCCTAGCCATAACCCTGCTGGACGTGCTTCTAGCTGCATGATGCTTTCTCCCAAGTTGAAATGTACAGCGTTTCCAGCGCCGCATCTATTGTGCCCTCAGATATATTTGAGACCTAAATTTTTGAGTCTAAGGGCGATCGCCACTACCGAAAGAACGTTGGCTTGCCGTTTGGCTGAGCATTTGACTTCGGATTTTGACTCAACCTCAGGCAAGCTTGATTTCACTGAACCCATGCCAAGAACCCGTGCCAGCTTCAACTGCGTGTTTTTGTTTGATTGCACGTTCAGCCAATGCTTAACGGTAATGTCTTTCCTCCAGCCAGATGTACACCGATTCCTCTGAATAAAAGGTGTGGTAAACGTCTTGACCAGGATCATAAACGCGGAAGTAAAGCTCGCCGTTTCGATTGCGGTGTTCTGAAATGTAGGGGTCTGG
>JGI12048J13642_10659800_pt1 | contig 10022 bp, 8 predicted proteins | sample ElkSlonscriptome_16_FD_13642 | JGI IMG/M metagenome (IMG submission 13642)
TTCCACCGCCTTATCTTCATCAGCATCAATAAAATAGTCCCCACTATTTGGCTCAATCAGTATAAACCAGTTATAGTAATCACTAATTAACTCATCCCGAACTCGTTCAAACACCGGGAAACAACGTTGATATCGTGCGTTTCGTTCCGCTTTCCGTTTTGCTAGTTCTTGCAGCGGTATCGTATGTTGAGGAAATATTCGACCCCGACGTAGGGGGCGCTGGGTTTGCTGCTGGGTCATACTTATTTTTATTGAGATAAGCTGTTATGCATTTAAATTGTGTATTCCCTGTTGCCTGTTGCCTACTTACAAGGCAAAAGGGAATAATAACAGTTTAGGCGGACATGATATCAAAAACCAACTGACATTTCGGAAAAACCACCTCAAACTCCGTATACTCCCTCACCTGAGACGTCACCCGAATCGCCCCCTAATATAGCAATCGCCATAGCGGTTAGGACGCATCATTTGGTAGAGACGTTGCATGCAACGTCTCTACATCCTGTGGTAAAAAAAGGTAAGCTGTTCGGCATTTCAACCTTAATGTCAACAATAGCAAAATTCTTGTAGTGCGAGCATCTTGCTCGCTACCCATTCCCAATTTAAATGCGTGACAGCTTATTGCTCGCTACTAATACCCAATTTAAATGCATGACAGCTTACAATTAATGCGACGGTCAAACATCACACAATAAGACAAAAAACTGTTCCCCAAGCGTGTCAACTAGAAGTCACAATATCAGCTAACGCAGGTTTGACATTGGCATAGTCATAGTTAAAACCACTGCTACTTGTGCGCTGAGGTAACACCTTTTGACCCTCTAGCACCACCTTAGCCCCCTCTCCCAATAACGCTTCTAGAGCAATGCTGGGAACAGGTAACCAGGAGGGACGATTCATAACATCTCCCAACGTCTGACAAAATTCCGACATCTGCACGGGGTTGGGTGCTGTCCCATTAAACACCCCTTCCATGTCATTACGGGTGAGTGCATTAATAATCAAGTTCACCAAATCCTCTCGGTGAATCCACGAGAACCACTGACGCCCACTACCAATTGGACCTCCAGCAAATAGTTGAAAAGGAGGTAACATTTTCGCTAGTGCGCCACCATCACCGAGAACAATTCCAAACCGAAGGATAACCAACCGCACCCCAGCCTCTTTCACCTTTTGCGCTTCCGCTTCCCAAGCCTGACAGACTTGGGCGAGAAAATCGTCTCCAGGGGGACTGGTTTCAGTGTAGGTTGCTGTTTCGCTAGTCCCGTAATAGCCAACAGCCGACGCATTGACTAAGACGCTGGGTTTAGATGACGCTTGGCTGATCGCCTCTACAATTCGCCGGGTTCCCAGTTGGCGACTATCGAGAATTGCTTGTTTCCGTTCTGATGTCCAGCGATTCTCACCGATGGGTTCCCCCGCCAAATTCACCACTCCATCACACCCGGCGATCGCGTCTTGCCAAGATCCCGATTCGGTGGGCGTATAGCCGACAATCTCTAAATCAGGAAACATCCGGGTGGCTTTGGCTCGATTTCGGGTTAAAATCATCGGTTGATGCTCTAACTCAAGCAGACGCTTGACTAAGCGAGAACCAATAAATCCGGTTGCTCCAGTAATAGCGATTTTCACGATTAACTTACTCTGCTCCCTGTGCTTGTTTGGTATCACCGTAAGCCATACCATTGGCTTCGGCATAGCGGTGCATAAAGCGCATGAACCGATCCCAGTGATCTTGGTGTTCGACTTCAAATTCGCAGTCTACCCGCTTTAAATCATCACCTTCGGGACCACTGAATATAAATTTCACCGATGATGGTTCCACACTAATTTGCCCTTCTTCATCAATCAAGAGTAAGGCATTGGCGAATCGTTTGGTATAACTCTGGAATTTTTCTATCGCTTTTAAGGAATCGAAACTCATTAATACTGAACGCACGCCCGAACTTCGATTTCGTCGTAAGCTAACATTGCTCAGTTCTTCAGGAAGTCCTTCAAAAAATTGAATCGATGGCGTTTGGGAAGTCATTTTTAAATGGCGAATACTATATTATTCAGTATACAAAACTTTATGCCTCTCACCGAAGAGATCCCCGACAACTTCTAAGAAGTCAGGGATCTAACGCTCACGAGAAATGACTCAAAACTACACGGCTTGCGGTTGCACTTGCGGCTGGAATTGGAACAGTGAGTACACCACATTGCGACGAATGTCAATCATCATTTCCAAGAAGGTTTCATATCCTTCTTGCTTATACTCAATCAGTGGGTCTTTCTGCCCATAACCCCGTAACCCGACCGACTCACGCAACGCATCCATCGACTGCAAATGCTCCCGCCACAGGGTATCAATCTGCTGCAAGATGAAGAACCGTTCTGCTTGTCGCATCAATCCCGGTTGAATTTGATCGATTTGGGCTTCTTTAATGTCGTAAGCTTTGCGGACTTCTTCATGCAAGAAGGTTTTAATCTCCGTCACCGTCATATCATCGAGATGCTCCGGCTGGAGATCTTGCAACAAATAGACAAATTCTTGTACCTTGGACACCAAGCTGCCTAAATCCCATTCTTCCGGGGGCAAATCCGGGTTGACGTAGGCGTCTACAATATCATCCATCGTCTTCTCGGCATATTGGATGACTTGTTCTTTAAGATCTAATCCCTCTAACACCCGACGACGTTCGGCATAAATTGCCCGCCGCTGATTATTCATCACCTCGTCATATTCAAACACCTGTTTCCGGGTGTCATAGTAGAACGTTTCCACTTTTTTCTGCGCCCCTTCTAAGGAACGAGTCAGCATTCCCGATTCGATCGGCATATCTTCCTCAACTCGGAACGCATTCATCATCCCCGCCACGCGATCGCCCCCGAAGATTCGCAGCAAGTTATCCTCTAAGCTGAGGAAAAACTTCGTCGAACCCGGGTCACCTTGGCGTCCCGCCCGTCCCCGCAGTTGGTTATCAATCCGGCGAGATTCGTGGCGTTCGGTACCAATGACGTGCAATCCGCCGATCGGCTCGGTGTTGATTACCTCATCCTGTTCTTTATGAGTAAAGGCTTCATATTCCTTTCGCACCGCCCGACAAACCTCCCGCAGCTTTTGAATCACGGGGTCATCCGTCGGGGCATTTTCCGCCGCGATCGCTATTTTTTCTTCGGCTTCTAATTCCGGTAGACTACGTTCCCCATACTGCTGCACGGCAAACTTCACCGCCTCAATCAACTTTTGCTCTGTTTCCTCAGACAACTGAGTTGGGAAAATCTGGGGACTCACCTTCCAAGTTTTCACTTTTTTACCGGGCGCAAACCCTTGGGCTTGGGAGCGTTTCCCACCCCCTCCTGCCATAGCTGCAAAGGAATCTTCTTCTTCGGGGATGACAATCTGCGGCATGAAATATTCCCGCACTTTCAGCCGCGACATGTAGTCCGCATTACCCCCTAAGATAATATCGGTACCACGTCCTGCCATGTTCGTCGCGATCGTCACCGCCCCTTTGCGCCCTGCTTGTGCCACAATTTCTGATTCCCGTTCCACGTTCTCGGGTCGGGCATTGAGCAGATTATGGGGAACGTCCAATTGGCTTAACAAACGCGAAAGCACTTCTGATTTTTCCACACTGGTTGTACCCACCAATACCGGGCGTCCTTGCTCATGCATGTCTGCACATTCTCGTGCCACCGCTTTCCATTTGGCTTCCTCAGTTTTATACACCACATCCGACATATCCCGCCGTCCGGGGGGCTTATTGGTGGGGATAATCGTGACTTGTAGGTTATAGATTTTTTCAATTTCGGCTTCTTCTGTTTTGGCTGTTCCGGTCATCCCGGCTAGCTTGGGATAAAGCAAAAAGAAATTTTGATAGGTAATTGTAGCTAGGGTTTGGGTTTCTTTTTGAATCTCGACATCTTCTTTTGCCTCAATCGCCTGGTGCAGTCCATCACTCCAACGCCGTCCCTGTAAGACTCGTCCGGTAAACTCATCGACGATGACCACTTCATCGTTACGCACGATATAGTTTACGTCATTGGTAAACAGTTCCTTTGCCTTAATCGCGTTGAAGATATAGTGCGCCCAGGGATTTTCCGGGTCATACAAATCCCCAACCTCTAGGAGTTTTTCCGCCTCGATAAAGCCTTCATCGGTGAGGATGACATTACGCGCTTTTTCATCCACCTCATAATGCTCTTCCGGCTGCAGCATTTTCGCGATTTGAGCCGCTTTCATATAGTTCTGGGTGGGACGTTCCACCTGTCCGGAAATAATCAGGGGGGTGCGGGCTTCGTCAATAAGTACGGAGTCTACTTCGTCAATGATGCAGTAATTGAAGGGACGCTGCACCACTTCATTCATTGAGGTTGCCATATTGTCCCGCAAGTAGTCGAAGCCCAACTCGCTGTTTGTGGCGTAGGTAATATCACAGCCGTAGTTGCGCTGTCGTTCCGCAGGACCCATCCCTGACTGAATTAGTCCCACCGTTAGTCCTAAGAAGCGGTGTACCTGTCCCATCCATTCCGCGTCCCGACGTGCCAGGTAATCGTTAACGGTAACAATATGTACGCCTTTGCCACTTAAAGCGTTGAGATAAGCTGGGAGGGTGGATACAAGGGTTTTTCCCTCACCCGTTTTCATCTCCGCGATTTCTCCTCGGTGCAGCACCACGCCACCTAATAGCTGCACATCAAAATGGCGCATTCCCAAAACCCGCCATGCCGCTTCCCGCACTACGGCGAAGGCTTCGGGTAGGAGATCCTCTAACAGTTCTTCTCGCTCGCGATCGGTTGTCGCGCCTTCAAGCTGCTGCTTGAATTCTGTGGTTTTCCCTTGGAGTTGCTCATCGGAGAGCGATCGGATATCTTCTTCCAGAACGTTGATATCGGCAACGAACGGTTGGTATCGTTTAAGTTTGCGGGTATTTGGATCGCCAAGTAAGTTTTTTAACATAGCAGGAGAGGGATACGTCTAATCGCGCTTGGTCTAGGGTTAAGGTTAGACACTCAAGACTAAGGGCATGAATAGGGGAGTCAGCGTTCACAGGCAATCTTGCACGAGTCCCAGTGGCTAACGGCTAACCCATGATAAACCACCGCTTAGGGCGGCATTTTTATGATCATCCTACCATTTTTGCTCAGATTGAGGGGCGCTTCGTCCTTTGTCCTTTGTCATTTGTCCTTTGTCATACTCGCTGCCCGAAAAGAAGCAAGCTACTTCATTTGTAAGGGTTTGAGGCATATTCACAGAACTTAAAGTTCAGTTTATTTCCACCAAGCTACTGGCGATCCTCCAACCAACTGGCTAAATCCGGCAAACTTTGAAAATCGAAAATTTCCTCAGTTAACCGTTCCAAATCACTCAACGGTAATTCTTCAAGTTTGCGGCTGATTGCCAACGGAATTTCGCCAAAACGCTTCATAATTAGACGCCCTACTAGAGTTTTGGTCTGTTGTAGTCGCCCTTCTTCTTTCCCTTCTTTTTTTCCTTTTTCTTCAGCATAAGCCAGCCGTCCTTTTTCATCTTGCAACATCATGCCTCGCCGATCAACTACCTCCAACTCTTCTACCGTCATTGTGGCTTGATTAGCAAGGTTTAAAGCAAGTTCTATCTCTGAAACTTCCCCTAAATTATCAGGAACACTCTCCAAACTCGCTGCTTCTTTCAGGAAATAAATCCATTTATCGGTTAAACTCTGTAGTTCAGACAAGGTTTTATTGAACTTGGGAAGTTCGACAAAGATTAGCTGCAATTCACCATCGAGAAGTTCAAATTTTTGGGTTTTCTCTTGAAAGACAAATTGGTTAATTACCTGAGCTGTGTTGGCAAACAAGATAAAATCAGTAATTGTTACGGCAATTGCTGGATTCAGGAAAGGATAATCATCGCCTGTTTTTAACTGGTTACTATAGGCTTTTGCCAAGTTATAAGCTACCCGCTTGTTAAAGGCAGTCATCGGCGCTATTTGCATTTCAATGACCACAATCGACCCATCCGCTAAAACGGCTTTGACATCTAAATAAGTTTCTTTTAAGGTAATCACCTGACCCGGATTATAGGGATTAACAATTGTTAGGGATTGAATGATTTTTTCTTCGTTATAAATTATTGCATTGAGAAAACTGATTAAAATCTCTTGGCTTTGTTCGGAACCAAATATTTTTTTAAAGGCATAATCGATCTTGGGACTAATAAACCTCATTTTAGGTCTCCCATTTTATAAATATATGGAATAAAGTCCAATTCTAGCACAGCGATCGTCCCGTATTACAGTTACTAAAAAGTGATAATTTTATTGAGGTGATACGTCAAACAATTTGCAACTCTAAATTGTGGCTTTCACGAAAATCATGGGTAAAGTGGTCAACCTCATTCGTGTCACTCAGTTCCAAATTATAGAAATCGACAATATCATGTTCAAAATAAGGACCTGCGTGCCAAGTTCCTAGTTCTAACTTGATGAAACAGTTTCCCGGAATCCGAAAAACTTTAATGTCATCGATCGCGGGTTGTTCATGTTCACCAGGAGGTGCAACCGCCATCCACCAGTCTTTCCCTTCTAGAGAACCCAAACACTGGGTACATTGCTGATGGCGCGTGATTTTGTGAAATTTGCGACCTCTGTGATACAAGCGCATGATGTAAAAGCGGGGAGTACCGTTGTGCAGAACTAATTGTGCATCTTTTGCATCATAGGGTTTATCATCGGCTGTCGGCGTGATTAATTGACCGAAGGGTTGAAAGCGTTCGGCGCTAATTTCTTCTACTGAAAGCTGTTTCACTGAAATGGTGCGATTCATGACAGATATCAATTGCAACACAAAGCTTACTGCTATTTTGTCCCAAACAGGCGATCGCCTGCATCCCCAAGTCCGGGCAAAATATAACCATGCTCATCTAAGCTTTCATCAATCGCGGCGGTATACAGAGGGACTTCCGGATGATGATCATGGAAATTCGCGATTCCCTCCGGTGCAGCTAGCAAGCACAAAAACTTGATGGACAAGGGGATAAAATCCTTCACCCGATCCACGGCGGCTACGGCTGTATTCCCTGTAGCTACCATGGGATCAACCACCAAGATGTCTCGGTGTTCAATATCATGAGGCAGTTTGCAATAATATTCAATCGGAATCCGAGTCGTTGGATCACGATACAAGCCAATATGCCCCAAGCGGGCGGAAGGGATCAGTTCTAAGATACCATCAACCAGCCCTTGCCCTGCCCGCATAATCGAAACAATCACCATTTTCTTATCTGAAGCCAGCATGGGAGCGTGCATGGGAGCCAGGGGTGTTTTAATTGCTGCGTATTTCAGCGGTAAGTCCCGCGTTACCTCGTAAGCCAGCAAGCCGCCAACTTCTTTCATCAGTTGACGAAATTTAGCTGTACTGGTGTCAGCCTGACGCATAAGGGTTAGCTTGTGCTGTACGAATGGGTGATCGATTACTGTAACTTGAGGGATCATCTGTTAATAGTAGACAGATTTTTATCTGTATAAAAGTTAATCTTCCTGAGAGTATACCACTCCTGTTGCCAAATCACAGCACAGAAAGGAATATAACCTAAAATGCATTTGCAAAATGGCTTTGATTCATTTTTGCAATATCTAAAATAAAAACAATATAACAGTGAGAATATTAGCCTATTTTACACTAGCAAAGTCAATGGGTAACGTCATAGTTGGTGGGCAATGGACTAAAACTCTTATCCAGTCGTCTAAAGACGACTGGATCTTGGGAGACACATTTTATGGTAGAGACGTTGCATGCAACGTCTCTACAACTTCACTATTGCAAGAAAGCCTATTCCCTATTCCCTGGCGCGTAGCGCTATACTTTTGATGCAGAAGAGGGAGAAGGGATATCCGTTAACACTCGCTTCACCATGCTGATCAATTCCTCCAAGACATAAGGTTTTGTTACATACAGATTGGCTCCTAGACATATCCCGCGTTCAATATCCCTGGGTTCGGATTTTGCTGTCAAAAAAATAAACGGGGTTTGACGACCAAAACGGCGCAGTTGTGATAAAACGGTATACCCATCAAATCCGGGCATATTAATGTCGCAAATAATTAATTCTGGGTTCAGACATAAGCTAAAGTTGACGCCACTTGACCCGTTATCTGTAGCAATGACATCATAGCCATTGGCGGGATTATATCCTTCCATTGCTAAAATTTCAGATAAATTATCCCGTAGGCTTATGTCATCTTCAATGATTAGAATTCTTCGCATTGTTTCGCCTATTTCCATACTGGCGTTTTAGTTGGATTGAATCATGTTGTTCTTCTTTATTATTCCCTAACAGTTGAGGGTTTTCATCCGTGAATTCTCTAGGTTTTTCAGGTTTGCGGGAAAACTAGACCTTGCTTATGGTTGGGGAACCCTCTCCTAGAATTTACAGATATCTATCCTTATAAAGATTTGCAAACAAAACTTGACTCAAGCGAGTTGATCAGTGAAACTACAGACAAGAGCGTAATACACTGTAAACAAGCGTATTACGTTAGTTGTGGTTAACTCCAAACAAAGGCTGATTAATCCATAGTTAGCAGGAAGCTGGGATGGAACAGCACGTCTTGCCCAGAAATACTGTCTCCATCCAGGCAACCTGCGAGATTGGTTGATTGAGCCTATTGATGAAGGATAACCTCTGCTATACCGTTTGCACCTCCTCAATCATTTCTAGTGTGTCTCCCTTTTGGTGTCCGGTATGGTAAGCAGCAAGGAGAATTTGGCTGGTTTTGCCCCAGGCGATCGCACCCCTAGCGTCAATCGCGATCGCACCTAAATCCCGCCGATTCTCTTTTGCTTCTTTTATGGAACGTTCCATAGCATCGGCTAAGGATAACCCGTCGGTGACACGCACCACAACCCGTGCAGCGAAGCATTCATCAATAATATCTTCCCCAATTCCGGTACAACTTACCCCAGCGTTTAGGTTAGCGTAATTCCCCGCAGGCATAGCTGAGTCGCTGACTCGACCAATGCGTTCAAATCCCTTACCTCCGGTGGATGTACCCGCCGCCAAGCCGCCCTGACTATCTAATGCCACAACTCCAATTGTGCCACGTCCGGCTTCCGAAGAAAGGAGTTCCGGTTCGCTTACCACATCCGCCATTGTCCGTTCAAAGTTGTCCTGTCTATCCTGTAACCACTCCTGTAAGCGCTTCTCAGTTAACGGGTTGTAAATCGGTGCATTCACTTCCCGCACCAATTCCGCCGCCCCCAAATCCGAGAGAATGCGATCGGGACAATCTTGCAAAATCTTCGCCAAATCGATGGGATTTTTAATCCGCGAGACATTAATCACACCACTAAAGCGTTGAGGTTTACCATCCATCAGCGATGCACTCATGCGAATCTGTCCATCGGATTGTAATACCGAACCCGTTCCGGCATTATAGCGGGGTTCGTCTTCTAGGAGTTGACAGCCTCGAATCACCGCTTCACGGGCGTTTGCACCCGATGATAACAAGGCATAGACATCATCAAGTATTGTATAAAGCGAATCGCGCACCGCTTGGGTGGCGTCTTTGGTTTTCAGCGCGCTTCCGGCACCACCATGAATAATTAATTTGGGTTGCATTGAATTCACGAACTCCTTGATAGTCAACTGGCTTGGGATTTGCGTCGGCGGCAGCGTTCCGAGCAGAACTTTACATTATCCCAGCATTTCGCCCATTTTTTGCGCCAAGTGAAAGGACGTTCGCAGACGGGGCAGATTTTGGTCGGTAGGTCTGACTTAGCTTTCTTCACAGCGTACTCGTGCCATGTTACGTTAAGGAGCAGTTAACTCCTCAATCGTAACTCCTTGTAACCCTGTAATCCTTTAACCCTGTAATCCTGTAAACCAGTAAACCGCCATCGTGGGTTAGGCGGAACTTTATTTTGGCAAATATCATTTAATTGGCTATCCGCCGTAACCCACCAATAATTAATTTCCCCAGACACCGTAGGGTGGGTTAGGCGGAACTTTATTTGGGAAAATACCATTTAATTGGCTATCCGCCGTAACCCACCAA
>JGI12048J13642_10011727_pt1 | contig 10018 bp, 10 predicted proteins | sample ElkSlonscriptome_16_FD_13642 | JGI IMG/M metagenome (IMG submission 13642)
TGCTGCGGCTCAGCTTCCTCGCGCCGGACATCACCCTGGCGATCCTCCGTGGCGGCCAGCCGGCGGATCTCAATGCCCACAAAATAATGGCCGACACCCGCGTGTCGATCGAGTGGCATGAACAGCGCGCCAGGCTCGGTTTCAACTGAACCGTACCTTCCTCGCAACACCGCCGTCGCCTTTCGCCCCATATGCCGGAGGGCGATCTCGTTCGGGGCGTGATGCACCTCGCGGTCGCGGCGCCCCAACCGTACCACTCGAATCGCGGAAAGAGATATTTGGGATATCGGAGCCCCACAGGCCGGACTGATTGGTCTCAGGGGACCATGGGGCCGATGCACATAGGTCCTAGACCCCCGGAATGAGGCGTGAATTCCGGACCGCCGAAAACATGAAAAACACATTAATATCAATAAGTTAAGGCGTGGCGGATGGGGTGGGATTCGAACCCACGATGGGCTTATGACCCATACTCCCTTAGCAGGGGAGCGCCTTCAGCCGCTCGGCCACCCATCCTTGGATCCTTGCGCTACCTCACGCCGGATCAGCGCTTTGTATAAGAGCCGCCCTTGGCTTGTCAATCAAGCCTCCTTGGCGATTTCTCTGGAAATTTTGCCACCGGTCGCGGTGGCGAGGTCAACAACTGTGGTAGCGAATACACAATGAGGATGTCCGGCCGCCGCGTAAACGGTCTCGAAACGCTGTAAACCGGCATCGATGATCACCGGCAGCTTACGCGTAAGCCCGACAGGTGCAACACCGCCAATAGCGAAACCCGTCACCGTCCGAACCGTATTTGCGTCAGCCCGCCGAACGCGGGCTTCAAGATTGAGCAATCCGCCAAGATTGCCTTCATTGCAAAGCCGATCCCCTGATACCAGAACCATCACGGGCTGCTCGCCCACCAGAAAAACCAGCGATTTTACGATCGAACCGAGCTCGGTTCCAATGGCATTGGCTGCGTCCTGAGCGCTTCGTGCCGTGGTGTCGAGCACGATAATCCGCGCTTCAATGCCGGCCTCGGTCAGTGCGCTCCGTACCCGCCGAATGGATTCGTTGTCTAGAATGCTCATTGAAATCTTGTGGAAGCTGACCTGCATGCGCGAGTGGAACGAAAAGGCGAGGCGCGGCCGTTCGCCCCCCTTAACCATAACGAGAACTTTAACATATAATCCGACGTAACAGTATTAAACCTGGAATTGTTAAAGAAAAGAACATTATGTTTAGTCTTATGGGAAGACTGGCGAACGGCAGAGGAGAGGTATACCCTCATACGAAGATGGCTTAAATGCGGTCGGAGAAACGCGTGAACGATGTGTCGGTCAACTCGGCTTCAATAAAGGCTCAGGTGGAATCCGTTCACGCCAATCTCCTTGAAGACCTTCCCGATATTGGCCGCGTCGCGGTTGCCGTCTACGACGGCCGTACCGACACCCTGAAAACATTTGTGCACAGCACGAGAGGGGCAACACCCTTCAATCATTACGAAGCCAAACTGGCGGAAGTTCCGTCCCTGGCCGAACTGGCGGAAACCCGCGGCGAGCGGATTATCGGCGATCTGCATGCGTCCGGAAACGCTCTGGGCCGTCACGATCGCCAATTGTTGGAGAGCGGTTATTCATCCAGCTACACGAAACCGTTTTTCGACAGGGGCGAGCTGTCCGGTTTCATGTTTTTCGACTCTGAAAAAGGAAACTACTTCAGCGAGGCCGTCGTTCGGCATCTTACCATTTACTCGCACTTGATATCGCTGTTGATCATCAATGCCTTGGCCTCGGCGAATGTGCTGCGCTCGGCCGTTGATGTTGCGCGCGCCATCAGCCATCTGCGCGATGAGGAGACCGGCGCCCACCTGGACCGAATGTCCCGTTACGCCCGAATGATTACCAGAACGCTGGCGGATCAAGAGGGACTTGACGACGAATTCGTGGAGTTCGTGTTTTTGTTCGCTCCGTTGCATGACGTCGGCAAGATCGCCATTCCGGATCGCATTCTGCTAAAGGCGGGACGACTGACGCCGGCCGAATTCGAAATTATGAAAACCCATGTCGCAAAAGGCGTCGCCATCGTCGACAAAATGGCGAAAAGCTTCAGCATAGGCGACAGCGCGCACATCGAGGTGTTGCACAACATCGTCCGTTATCATCACGAATCTTACGATGGAAGCGGCTATCTTACCGGCCGTAAAGGCAAGGATATTCCCCTGGAAGCCAGGATCGTCAGCGTTGCCGACGTGTTCGATGCGCTGACGACCAAGCGACCCTATAAAGAGGCTTGGTCGAATGACGATGCGTTTCGGTTTATCGATAACTTGACCGGCAAGAAATTCGATCCCGATTGTGTCGGCGCACTGTTATCGAACCGGCGACAGATCGAGGCCATCCAACGGCAATTTCGCTATGCCAAAGGCCAATTTGAAGGCTTCCACGAAGCCTATCTGGATGACCTTTAGCTTGACCTGAACCCATTCGCAGCCGCAAACGCCGGACATAACCACTCCGCAGTTGTGCGCGGTGGTTTTGCATTTCATCGAGAATAGAGATAGAGCAGATCGCTCGAAGCGGGACGCGGCCCCGTCGAGATTAGCCCTTGATGCCGAAGTCCTTGAACCGGCGATTGAATTTGGCGAGCTGGCCACCGCTATCCACCAAGCGATGAACCCCGGTCCATGCCGGATGTGTCTTGGTATCGATACCCAGTTTCAACGTATCACCGGGCTCCCCCCACGTGGATTTCGTGGTGAAGGTGGTGCCATCTGTCATTTCGACGGTGATCTCATGGTATTCGGGGTGTATGTCTTTTTTCATCATGTCGCTCCAGAAAGAGCGCTCTATATACTGACCGAGCGTCCCGGTTGCAACGTCTGAGAGTGGTTGTTTGCGGAAAATCGCATCCATTTGCGGGCACGTTGACCTAAGCGCGCCGACAATAAGGGATCTATACCGTGGCAATGAGCGAGAGCGAATTCGAAACCCGTGCCGATGAAATCCTCGAGTACCTCATGGAAACCCTGGAGGATACGCTGGGTGATCAACTCGATGTGGATCTGGAGGAAGGAATTCTCTCTGTCGAGCTGGACTCCGGCGGTCAGTACGTCATCAACAAGCACAAGCCGAACCGTCAAATCTGGATGTCCTCTCCGGTGAGTGGCGCATCGCACTATGAGTATGTGACGGAAACCGGTTGGGTGGCGACCCGAGGCGATGAGACTCTGAATCGGCTCCTATCACAGGAACTCTCTCAGACCACCGGGAAAAGTGTCACGTTCGACAAGTGAGCGTGTGGCGATCGTGGAGAAGCCGCTACACCATCAACATCAACCCGGGTCACTCGCCCGATCCGCGGCCGCGGCGCGAGCAATCATTCGAAGCGATACGATGCTCAACAAAACCACCGCCACCATGATTATGGTGCCGCCGAAGAACGGCCAGTCTTTCCCGATATAATAGAACATCGCCCCCGCCCATCCGGGCCCGATGACCCGGGCGAGCGTGGTCACCGACCGGGCGACACCCATGGTTCCCCCCTGCAAATCGGGGCCGACCTGCAGGGATATGAGACTGTTCAGTGCCGGCGACATCAGACTGAACCCGAACGCGACGATGACCATGGCGCCGACCAGCGGCGCCAGCGAGGTGGAGAAGGGGATCATCAGCATTCCCACAGCCAGCGTCGCTGAGCCAATGACGACCAGGTTTCCCTCGCCGAACCTTTTCGCCAGCCGTCCGATCAAGCCGCCCTGGATGGCCGCGCTCAGAAATCCGACGAAGGCAAACAGATAGCCGTTCTGTTCCGGGCCCCAACCGAATGTACGGAACGACCACATCGCGAAAGTGGTCTCCATGCCGGCGAAGACGAACGTGGCGAGAAACGAAACGGCGAAAAGCATCCCGACCGACGGGCGGGCGACGGCGGTCCGGAAACGCCGCCATCGGTTGGGCGCGGATATCGCGGCTTCGCGCGACCGCGCTTCCAGCGAGAGCGATTCTTTGAGAATCAGGGCCGTCAAAACCAAGGCCACGGCGGACAGCGCCGCGGAAGCCAGCGCCGGCGTCCGGTAGTCCGCGGCCAGGGGATCCGGGCCCGCGAGAATGCCGCCGATGGCCGGTCCGAAAATAAAGCCGAGGCCGAAGGCCGCGCCAATGATGCCCATGCCCCTGGCCCGGTTCGAAGAGTCGGTGATGTCCGCCACATAGGCGTAGGCTGCCGAGATGTTGCCCGCCATGGCGCCGCCCACCAGCCGCGCCGCGAACACCATCCAGAGCGTGTCCGCGAAACCGAGCCAGACGTAGCACACGATCGACCCGGCCAGGGTCGCCAGCAATACCGGCCGCCGCCCGATGCGGTCGCTGAGCCGGCCCCACAGCGGAGCCGCCAGGAACTGGGTGAAGGAGTAGGCGGCCATGAGAAGGCCCACCTGAGCGGGCGTGGCGCCGAAGTGCTCGCCGTAAAAGGGGAGGAGGGGAATGATGACCCCAAAGCCCACCAAGTCGATAAAAACGATAAGGAACAGAATGGGCATGGACGAAGGCGCTGCCGGGACCGATTGTTGTAACTGCTGCGTTGTGCCTAGACGTTCCGCGTCCGGAACTCAAGCCGCGTGACAAATTGGCGGGCACCAATCCTCGGAGATTAACCCACTGGGGGACGGCTCAGCGCTGAGTGAGTTTCAGTTCGATCCGCCGATTGCGGCGATAAGCTTCCGGTGTGTCCCGGTCGTCAAGCGGATGATACTCGCCGAAGCCGGCGGCCACCAGGCGATCCGGCGGAATACCGCTGTCGATGAGCAGCTGCACCACCGAGATGGCCCGTGCCGTCGATAGCTCCCAGTTGGACGGGTAGAGAATGGTATCTATCGGTATCTTGTCCGTGTGACCGTCTACGCGAAGAACCCAGTCGATATCGTCGGGAATCTGTTCGCTGATGGCCTTCAAGGTGTCCGATACCTGGAGAAGCTGGGGTCGGCCTTCCTCGCCAAGCACCGCCGAGCCGGAACCGAACAGGACTTCCGACTGAAAGACGAAACGATCGCCGACGATGCGGATATCGGGATTGTCGCCCAGGGCCTCGCGCAGGCGGCCGAAGAAATCGGATCGGTAGCGCTGCAGTTCCTGGACCTTACTGGCCAAGGCGGCGTTGAGGCGCTGGCCGAGATTGACGATTTGAACTTCTTGCTCCTCCGCCCGCTCTTCGGCGGCCTCGAGGGTCGCCGTGAGCTGCCGGATCTGTTCGCGGAGAGCCGCGGTCTGCTGATTGAGGAGCGCGATCTGGGCGCGGGCGCTCTCCGATACCCGGCGTTCCTCGATCAGGGCATTGTCCGACTCCTCGGCTTTAGTCGCCAGGGCCGCGGCTTCGCGCTCGAGTTCCTCTTTCAATGCCCGCAACGCGGCGATGTCGTTGGCGAGTTTGGCGAACTCCAGCAGTTGTGCCTCCAGAGTCTCGCCTTTGGTTTCCACCGCCGCCAATGATTCGGTGAGCGCGCGTTTTAGATTGTCCCTTTCGGCCTCGGCGCTTTCGGCGCGTTCGTTCAGTGCGTGCATTGCTGCGCTCAAGTCCTCTCGCGCGCGCAGAGAGGCCTGCAGTTCGGTGGAAAGCTGTCCGATATTGCTGGTGAGTGCGTCGCTCGCCTTGCGTTCTAGAGCAAGCAGTTCAGCGAGTTCGTCCACTTGTCCCCGCAGCCGCTCCAACGCCGTATCGCGGCCGGAAAGCGCCTGGGTCAAGAAGAACTGGGCCAGCACGAACACCATCAACAGGAAGATGATGACCATCAACAGCGTCGCCAGGGCGTCGACGAAGCCGGGCCAGGTGTTGTCGGGCCGGTGGCGGCGGCGCGCTAGAGTGGCCATGGCGGCGATCCGGTCCGCGTCAGCGGTCGGCCTCCTCGGCGAGCGCCGCGATGGTGCGGGCGAGCAGGCGGATCTCGTTTCTCAGCTGCTGGATGATGTCTTCCCGTCCGGCCCTGACGTCCTCGATCAGTCGAGATGCGTGGACATCGAGGTTGCGGATGTGCGTGCGGGTCGCCTCGTCCATACCGGCGCCGGGTGCTTGACCCGTATTGTCGGCCAGCCGCGCCAGGATTGGCCTCAACTCGTTCTGACCTTCCGCCAGTTTCGACAATAGCCCCTGTTCCGCTCGCATCTGGTCGGTAAGCGTTCCGATGTTTTCACTTAGCCCGAGCAGTTGGGAATGGGTTGACGCCCGGTTTTCCTCGCCCCGCGCGAGGGTTCGTTGCAGTCCGTCCAGGCTTTCGGCCGTTTGTTCCAGCAGGGCCTGCACATAGACCGGAACGGAATGCTCGCCTTCGCCCGCGAGCGCGCCGCTGGAGAGCCGGGTCACACCCGAGAGCCACTCTTCGAGGTCATTGTAGAACCGGTTCTGAGCCTGGCCGGCTTGCAGATCGAGAAAGCCGAGCACGAGCGAACCGCCGAGACCGAAAAGAGACGACGAAAAAGCCGTTCCCATCCCGGCGAGCGGCGCTTCCAAACCGCGCTTGAGATCGGTGAATACGTTGGCGAGATCGCCGCCTTCCACCGATAGCCCGCGAATCACGTCGCCAATGGACCCGATGGTCTGCAGCAATCCCCAAAAAGTACCGAGGAGCCCGAGAAAGATGAGAAGGCCGATGGTATAGCGCGATAGGTCGCGGGACTCGTCGAGCCGCGAAGCGATGCCGTCCAACAGCGAGCGCATGGCCATTGTGGACAATGACAAACGATCCTTGCGTTCGCCGAGCATGGTCGCCATCGGCGCCAGCAGTTTCGGCGGTTTGCCGCTTACTGCGCCGATACGCTGGCTGCGGAAGCTTTCGATCCACGAGACTTCCGGGCCCAGCATGGTGACCTGGCGGAAATTGTAGAGAATACCGAGAAACAGGACGCCGATGATGAGGCCGTTCAGCGGCGCGTTGGCGAGGAACGCGTCCCGCAGAGGGATAAACAAGAGGCCCGCGAGAACCGCGACTGCAATCACAAACACGACCATGCGGACCAGAAAACGTCGTGGCCGGGTCATCACCACAAATCTTTTCCGTTCTCAACCAGGTTGGGACAAACGCATTATCGCTGGACCACCTTCACGTCAACCCGGTCGAGCGGCGAGGAAGTCGCTTTGTTGCCAAGCGCGCGCACATCGATGCGGCTGGTCTTGATGCCGTTTTCGATTAGGTAGGATCGTACCGTCAATGCCCGGGAGAGCGAAATGCGGCGGGCCTTGCTCGGAGACAAACCCGCGCCCTCGGCGTAAGCCAAGAGTTGCAGGCGCATGTTCTCCTGAGATCGCAGACGCTCGGCCAATTCCTTGAGTTCGGCTCGCGACCCACCGGTCAGGTCCGTTTCGGAGGCCTCGAATGCCACTTGAACAAGCTCCCCTGTCGCAATCAACTCTTCGGCGGGCGGAGGCATGGCCTCCTCATTGCGAGCCGCCGGTTGAAGCGCCACTGTTTTCTCTTCCGTTTGGGACGGTGGCGGCGCCGCCGCTTTTTCCCAGTCGGGATCGAGCGCGCTCTCGGTTTGGGACTCGGCTGCGGTCGCAGAGGATGACACAGAGGCCTGCTGGACTTGCGGCGTTGCCGCAGAGTCTGCTGAAGCGTCTGCCGAAGAGCTTGCCAAAGATTCTGCGGGTTCTGGGCTCACCTGAGGTGCGGACGCCGCTTCGGTGACCGGCGGCACAGGTGCGCTTGTGGATGTTCCGGAGAACGGTGGCGTAATCGCAACGGGGACTGCCGCTGCGAGAGCCTTGGCCGCGTCGGGAGAGGGTGCGGGCGCGGAGCTTGGCGGAGCGGTGTCTTGCGGGCTTAAAGACTGTGGCAGCGGCGACGTGGGCGCCACCGCGCCTCCCGTTCTTGACGGCGCCGTGATCGCGACCGGCTCTTCGCCGATGCTCGTGTTCGCCGTCCGGGGACGCGGTGTCGGCACGGGCTCTTCCGGACGAGGCGGCGGCGTCGGATTGGCCAAAGCCAGCGCCCGGATTCGCGGCGTCGAGCCCCTCGGCCCCGGTGGCCGAAGGTTGACCGTCCGCTGGCGTGGCGGTGTCAATGTCGCGTATGGCAACGCGCCTGGATCCGGCTCATGCAATTGCGATTCCGGGAATACGCCGGGCACGGGCATCCGCAATCCGTCCGGTCGCGTGAGGGTACGCCGCACCGGAACGGCACCTGGTTCGTCGATGACGCTGAGATCCACGCTCACGCTGGGATGCGCCGCCCCATCTGGATCCGCAGCCCTTCTGGCGTTTGCGGGTGCTCGGGAACCGGCCGATACGTTGAAACCCGCCATTGCACTGGGATTGGGTTCTGCGGCGTCTTCGGCCCTTCCGCCGGCCGCCGCATCGCCGGCGGTCGCGATAATCGTCGCCGCGAACATCAACCGGGTGCTGCCGAAAAGCCAGGATCTGGATAAAACCACGATGCCCAAAGTACCCTAGTTTGTTTATTGATCCGCAAGTCAGACTAACCAACAACCCGAGTTTGCACAACTCCCTTAAGCGTCTACTATTATTGTGCGCAATTATGTCGACGCCGTGATCTTTTGTTGTGCGTGTTGGTTGCACCTCACGTTTCGGGCGGCTTGGTTTTGGACACCAGCTTCTTGAGGGGGGTGTAGAGCGCACTATTGGCGGCCAAAATGCCCCCTCCCTCGAGCATGCCGTTGCCACCCGACATATCCGTCACAAACCCTCCCGACTCGCGTACCAATACCACGCCGGCCGCCACATCCCAGGGATTCAGGCCATTTTCCCAGTATCCGTCGTAGCGCCCAGCCGCCACATAGGCCAGATCCAGCGCCGCCGAACCGTATCGCCGGATACCCGCCGAAACCTCCATGACGGACTGCAGTTGCTGCAGAAACAAGGCGTGGTCGGGGATGCCCATGAACGGTATGCCGGTGGCGAAAATCGCCTCGTTCATCTTCTTGCGGGCCGATACCCGGATCCGCCGGCCGTTCAGGTAGGCCCCGAGCCCTTTTTCGGCAACGAACATCTCGTCGTAGACCGGCGAGTAAATGACCCCGGCGAACAGGTCGCCATCGCGTTCGAGCGCAATCGAAATGGAAAAATGCGGAATCCCGTGGAGGAAATTGGTGGTTCCGTCCAACGGATCCACGATCCAGCGGTTTGAGGTGTCCTTGCCCTCGGTCCCTCCGCTTTCCTCCATCAATAGGCCGTAGGCGGGGCGCGCCTTCAAGAGTTGGTAACGGAGGACCTCTTCCGCCTTTCGATCGGCCTTGCTCACGAAATCCGCCGGTCCTTTCTTGGACACCTGCAGATGCTCGATTTCACCCAGGTCGCGGATCAGGCCGCGCGCAGCCTTCTGCGCAGCCGCTGTCATAACGTTCAGCAATGCCGAGCGGTAAGTCATGAGAAAATTTTGATCCCGTGGTCAGTCTTTGGCGCGTTCGACGTAAGAGCGGTCGGCGGTGTTGATGACGATGCGCGTGCCGGATTCGATATGGGGGGGCACCAAAACCCGCATGCCGTTCTCCAGCACCGCCGGTTTGTACGACGATGAAGCGGTCTGGCCCTTGACCACGGCATCCGCCTCGGTCACCTCCAGCGTCACCGTATCAGGGAGTTGCACGCTGATCGGCGAACCCTCGTGGGATTCGATCGTGACGGTCATGTTTTCCTGGAGCATCGGCAACTGGTCCTCGCCGATCATATCCGCGGACAGGTCCATTTGTTCGAATGTCTCGTTGTCCATGAAGGTGTAGCTGGTCCCATCGGTATAGAGATACTGATAGGGTTTCTGATCGAGACGGACCCGTTCGACGGTTTCGGCGGAGCGGAACCGCTCGTTGAGTTTGCTCCCGTCCAGCAGATTTTTCAGCTCCACCTGAAGGTAGGCGCCGCCCTTGCCGGGCTGGGTGTGCTGGATCTTGACCGCGCGCCAAAGGCGTCCTTGATGCTCGATGACCATTCCGGGGCGAATGGCGTTACCGTTGATCTTCATAAAGTCATCCGTGTCACTGAGATGCGTGCGAATTGATTGCGGCGCGGAAGCTAGCAGGTCGGCAGGATTGGA
>JGI12048J13642_10285962_pt1 | contig 10015 bp, 4 predicted proteins | sample ElkSlonscriptome_16_FD_13642 | JGI IMG/M metagenome (IMG submission 13642)
GGAATCAAAGTCCCCCTTCTCAAGGGGGATTTAGGGGGATCAGTCTTGTTCCAGCGTGTTGTCTAATACTTTTCAAACATCCTCTAAGCAAACAAGGAGAATCCGCTCATTCCTGTTAGGGATAGCTCTTGCTGACTCAAGATTGATGCTCAAAGTAGATGCGAATACTTCAACATCTCTCGTAACGGTTCTGAGTAAAGTTCACAGCACACGTTCTTCGATGCGAAATCTCTTCGATTTGGGAATGCTCTGACTAGGGCACGACAATGAGGAAATGATAAGGGCGATCGCCTCAGCTTATCTAGCAATTCCTTGTCTGAGCAATCGGCCCAAGTCTTGAAACATGGCGATCTTTCGGGGTTATCCTTGGCGCTGTTCCATTCAGAGAATTCTTGTTTACCTACAGACTTGTTTACCTCCGGAATAGCTCATATTCCAGTTCATTCTGCAACGATTTGAGGTTGCTCCATCCATGGCTTTGCTTCCAAGCGATCCGCTTTTTCGAGATCAGTGGTACCTCAACAACACCGGACAAGGAGGACGAACTCCTGGTGTTGATCTCAACGTACTTGAGGTATGGGATGACTACACCGGCCGGGGAGTCAGTGTGGCCATTATTGATGATGGTGTTGAGCGCGGACATGAAGACCTAAGCGCGAACTTTGACAGCAATCCTGACGAGCTGAGGAACTATAGTTATCCGCGAGAGGGTGCGCCCTTTTTCTTTGACGATGACCATGGCACTGCCGTTGCAGGAATCATCGCGGCTGAGCGCAACAATGTGGGGAGCGTTGGAGTTGCTTTTGAGTCCCAAATTACATCATTCTCCTATTTCAATATCAATGAATTTGATGCTAGTCCCCTAGAGCGTCAGAGTGCGTTTGATATCTCAAGCAATAGCTGGGGACTCGATAATCCCTTTCAGTCCAACTTCGACTTGTCTCTTTACTCGCGAGCCGGAGAGGCGATCGCCACCGCTATTCGTGAAGGCCGCAATGGCAGAGGTACGGTGTTTGTTTGGGCGGCAGGCAATGAGTTCGATGCTGGAGCTAGTGCAAACTACGGCAGTTATGAAAACTCTCGATTCACCATTGCGGTCGCTGCAATCGATGGCGATGGCATTTTTGCGCCATACAGTGTCCAAGGCTCCAGTCTATTGGTGTCTGCATTTGGGGATGGAAATCCAGAGTTCAGCATTCCAGGCACCATTGTCACAACCGATCGCACGGGTCGCGCCGGATACAATAACGGATCCGGCTTTAGAGAGCTGAGCAATTCGAATTACACCAATCAGTTCAACGGCACCTCTTCTGCCGCTCCCATGGTGTCGGGAGTGGTGGCGCTGATGTTAGAAGCGAACCCAAGATTGGGCTATCGAGACGTTCAAGAAATTTTGGCTTACTCTGCCCGACAAAATGACCCAAGCCAGAGGCGCTGGTCATTCAATGGAGCCACCAACTGGAACGGGGGCGGGCTGCATACCAATCGCAATTACGGCTTTGGTTTAGTCGATGCTCATGCCGCTGTGCGTATGGCCGAAAGCTGGACAGGACAGCGCTCCTTAGCCAATGAAGTAAGTCTCAGTGCCACCTCAACTCAAGCGTTGAACCTAAGGGATAGCGTTGTTTCGACTACATCCCTTGATGTTGCTCGCCCGATTCAAATCGATCAGGTAGAGATTGACATTGACTTGGCTCATCAATCAATTGAGGATTTGATCATTACTTTGGTGTCGCCCGATGGCACTCGCAGCCAGCTTTTTGATGGCCCCAGTCTAATCGACGTATTTTTGGATAGTGGTTCTACTGCATCATTTAGTGAATTTGCCAACGATCCCGCTGCCTTTACCTCCAATGAAGAACTGGTAGATCTGGGCGAGTCCTATGGTCGCGGGATTGACTTCACCTTCTCGTCAACCTTTCACTGGGGCGAACTAGGTGTGGGGGACTGGCAGCTTGAAATCGAGGATACCTCAGCGGGTATCAGCGGCAGGCTTGACCAGTGGACGCTGCGGCTCTATGGCGACGCGGTGTCGAATGGCGACACTTATATCTACACCGACGAATTTTCTCGTGTTGCGACGGGCGATCGCCAACTGATTACAGACACCCTTGGTCGAGATACCCTCAACGCAGCAGCAGTCACGTCAGATCTCAACCTCAAGCTCAATCCTGGCAAGACTAGCACCATTGCAGGGCAGTCTCTAGAACTGGGCGAAGACACTACCATTGAGCGTGCCTACGGCGGCGATGGCAACGACAAGATCAAGGGCAGTCGCACTAAAAATAAGCTGTGGGGAGCGCGAGGTAATGACGTGCTATTTGGGCTACGAGGCAACGACGTGCTGATTGGCGGCGATGGCAATGACAGGATAAAAGGGAGCCGTGGCAACGATCGCCTCAAGGGAGATGACGGCAACGATCGCCTCATTGGGGGCAATGGCAACAATCGTCTCGTGGGCAATAGCGGCAACGATCTGCTGAAGGGAGGCGATGATAAAGACCATCTCAACGGCGGCAGCGGACGCGATCGCCTCATAGGTGGCAGCGGCAACAACATTCTAAACGGCGGTGGCGATCGCGATCTCTTCGTTCTTGAGCCAGGACATGGGAAGAGTCTCGTTCGAGATTTCAACCTAGATCAGGATCGATTCAGGCTCGGTCGAGGCATCCGCTTCAGTTCACTAACGCTGACTCAACAGGGCAACCGTGTCGCGATTCGTCAAAATGATGATTTGCTAGCACTGATTCAAGGGGTGCGGGTTCAAGCCCTCGACTCAAGTCAGTTCGTCTAGCTTTACTGTGGAAGTTGAAGTTTGCCCCTTGCTGACGCGAGATTGAGCTTCACTTCAACCATGATGCAGATGATTTTCGAGTGATATTTGACAGTAATGGCAACCTGACGACAGCAAGTTATGGAAAAAGAGATGAAGTTTTTTTTAACTTGGCAACAGACAATGGGTTTTCCGGATAGCTTTGGCGATCGCTCGTACAACGCTTGGGCTTGAATTTCTTGTCTTACGGCTTCAAAATTTGAGCAATGCAGCATATGTCATGATGTGGCATGGAGTGATCTGTCACAAGCATGAGATTGCTTTTCCATTCTCAAAAATGAGGTGTATCTGAAGCAGCGGAAGGCCGTTCTTCAATAAGATGGCAGCTCTTCGATCCCAAGTGGGATTGAGGTTTCGAGTAAAGTGAACGAAAATCGGCTTGATGTCTGTGATGTTGAAAATTGGGAACCGTACTGTATCCGCCGACGAAATTGTGCCGCTGATGGCGCGATATCAAATGCTGCCTCAATTTTTGCAAGAGGTGCTCATTGATGAGGCGATCGCCGACATTGAATGTTCTGAAGACGAAAGACAAAAAGCCTCTGAAACTTTCTTTCAGCAGCACCAGTTGACCACCCCTGAGGCTCAACAAGCGTGGCTAAGGCACTATCGAATGACTCCGACGCAGCTCCAAGAACGAGCAACTCGCGAAATTCGGATCGAGAAATTTAAAGCTGAGAAATGGGGCCCAAAGTTAGAATCCTATTTCCTTGATCGAAAAGGACAGCTCGATCGAATTATTTATTCGCTGATTCGTACCCGTGATTTGGGCATTGCCCAGGAACTCTATTTTCGAATCTCAGAAGGAGAACAAACCTTTGGTGAAATCGCCCGTGAATATTCTCAGGGGCCTGAAGCCCAAACCGAAGGTCTGATTGGCCCCGTGGAGCTGAGCGTGCCGCATCCCGTTTTGGGGCAGATGCTCTCGATTAGTCAACCCGGACAGCTCTGCCCGCCGACCCGTGTGGGTGAGTGGGTTGTCATTGTTCGGCTAGAGCGCTTTATTCCGGCACAATTAGACGACGCCATGCGTCAACGACTTTTGAATGAATGCTTCCAAGACTGGATTCGCGAACAGCTACGCCAGTTTGATTCGCTATCTTCGGAACAGAACTCAGGCGACCTGTCTGAAGATGAGCCCTCTCACGAAGAAAATTCGTTTAGCGAAAAATCGTCTTCTGAAATTGAAGAAAATGAAGCTGAAGAAGACTCTAACCTTAAAAAACCTGATGACTCCAACGAGACAACATCGGCTTCTACTCCGTCTTCCGCTCAGAGTGGAGATGCCTAAAAGCCTCAATGTGCCTCACATCGAGTCTGCACCTCTGAGACTGGGTCTATTGCTAGATGTTGTGAGCAAGTTTTTTATCTTGAGAATCTTTTATTCTTGAAATGATTCCAGACTCAACTTGTGACGATGTGTTACGTCTTGTTTGCAAGTCGTCTTGAAACAAAGTGACAATTTCGCTACCACTGAAACGGCGGCGATTAAAACAAAAGAGTCTTTAAGAATTCTTGATGCAGTTCTCTCAGTTCTCTTTTTACCGAGGTCGTTTGCATCCCCTTTCAATCCGTCAACCATCAGCGTTTCCTTTTCTGTCCCTCGTAATCGGCAGGCTCCATGACTTACACCCGCAACACCATCCAGGACTTTTTATCCAGTGTGCAACCTTTTGACCAGGTGTCGGCTGGAACGTTGAAACAGTTGTCCGAAAAATTTCAGTTGTTGCGATATCGCATGGGACAAGCGATCTTGCTGCGCGATAAGTTACCTGGGCAAGTAGCGATTCTCTATCAGGGACAGGCTCGCTTGCTGGGCTACGATCCCCGTACAGAAAAGCCCATTACCCTACAACTGTTGCAGCCTGGTGCCGTGCTGGGCTGGCTTGGGCTGGTACGTGGAGTGCCCTGTGAGACGGCGATCGCCTCTACAGAAACCATCTGTTTAGTCATCCCTGCCATTGACTTCCTGACAGCGATTGAAGCAGAGCCTTCTCTAGCGGCAGCGTTTCGAGAAAAGTGTCCGTTACTCGAACTGTTTGACCTGATCGGCGAAGAGATTCACCGTCAGGCCATTGGCGAAGCAGACATTAAGCAGATGGCTCTGCAAGCTCAGGCTGATGCCATCGTGAAAACTTTGCCTCAGGGAACAACACGCTACAGTCAGCTCGATCCGCAGAAAGCCTGGTTTGTCAGTGGCGGTGGGGCGATCGCCAACCACGCCGTCGGAACGCGCATCAATGCCAAGCGCCGTCCCGACGATACGCTCCAAATCAGCGGCAACTATCCGGCACGACTGATTGGCATTCGAGAATCCATCTTTTTGGAAGCCGCAACGGTTGTCACTCCAGAAATCGTTGACATCCCCGAACCGGAGAACATTTCATCTGTCGACGGCGAGATTCCCTACGCACCGGATCGGCCGCCTGAATTAGACACACCCGTATTTCGCGACGAAAGCACAAGCCGAAAGCCCAAAGACTATCCTTTTTTCAGAGGACGAGGCGAAAAAGAAGGCGCGATGGCTTGTTTTCAGATGCTATGCAAGCATCTCAACGTCCCGTTTCGTCGCGATGTAATCAAGCGCGTGTTGGACAACCAGTCCGAACGGATCGGCGGAGTGTCGCTGGAGCTGTGTGGTGCCATTACGGAACTGATGGGACTCCAAGCTCAGCTCGTCAACCTTCCTGCTGCCTCCCTCGGACGGTTAGAGGCTCCTGCGTTAATCAAATGGCAAGACGGATTCGCTGTGCTTTACGAAGTCAGTGAAAAAGAAATGGTCGTTGCCGTGCCTGAAATGGGCGTCATTCGTCGCAATACTCGCGATGTGCAGAAGACTTGGGGCGAGGTCACTGAATCAGGTGAAAGAAAAGGCCAGGTTGTTCTTGTCAAGCCCACAAAGCAAACGCCCCAGCAGCGCTTTGGGCTGGACTGGTTTTTGCCATCTATCAACAAATACAAGGGCGTATTGACCTTAGTGTTTGTGGCCTCATTCTTTGTGCAGCTATTTGCCTTGGCTAACCCGTTGATGATTCAGGTCATCATCGACAAGGTAATTGTGCAAAACAGTGCCGATACCCTTCAGATATTGGGTTTTTTCCTACTCGTTATCGCCATTTTCGAAGCGGTGCTCACCAGTTTGCGAACCTATCTGTTTGTAGACACGACCAACCGAATCGATATGGCCTTGGGGTCAGAAATTATCGATCATCTGCTGCGGTTGCCTCTGCGCTACTTTGAGCGCCGTCCTGTGGGAGAGCTTTCAACTCGCATCAACGAGCTAGAGAATATTCGTCAGTTCCTAACTGGAACCGCTTTGACTGTCGTACTAGACGCCGTGTTCTCGGTGATCTACATCGTGGTCATGTTCATCTATAGCTGGTTACTAACCTTAGTGTCGTTAGCCACGATTCCGCTCTTTGTCGGTCTCGCCATTATTGCGTCACCTTTGATTCGACAGCAGCTTCGGGTTAAGGCAGAGCGCAATGCCGAAACCCAGTCATATCTGGTAGAGGTGATGTCGGGGATTCAGACTGTCAAAGCCCAAAATATGGAGTTGCGGGCACGGTGGCAGTGGCAACAGCGCTACGCCCGCTATGTCAGCGCGGGCTTCAAAACGGTGCTGACTTCGACGACGGCTAGCTCGGCGAGTAACTTTCTCAACAAGCTGTCTGGCTTGCTAGTGCTCTGGGTTGGTGCCTATCTGGTGTTGCAAGGCGATCTGACGTTGGGACAGTTGATCGCGTTTCGGATTATTTCTGGCTATGTCACTAGCCCTCTGCTGCGACTGGCTCAGCTCTGGCAGAACTTTCAGGAAACCGCTCTGTCGATTGAGCGCCTCAGCGATATCGTGGATGCCGCGCCGGAGGCCAGCGCCGAAGACCGTCTCAACATTCCGATGCCTAATGTGCAAGGAGCCGTGAGGTACGAAAACGTCAGCTTCCGATTTGGCAACTCTGGCAATCTTGTGCTCAACAATGTCAACGTCGAGTTTGAGCCGGGAATGTTTGTTGGCATTGTGGGCCAAAGCGGCTCGGGCAAGAGTACGATGACCAAACTGTTGCCTCGCCTTTACGATCTAGAAAATGGGCGCATTCTCGTTGATGGCTATGATATTAGCAAAGTGGAGCTATATTCTCTACGACAGCAGATTGGAATCGTTCCTCAAGATAGCTTGCTGTTTGAAGGCTCTATCCAAGAGAACATCGCTTTGACGATGCCTGATGCCTCTGCTGAGGCGATCATCGATGCGGCAAAGGTGGCTGCAGCCCATGAATTTATCATGGAGTTACCCAATGGCTATAACACAAGGGTGGGCGAGAGGGGAGCTTCTCTCTCCGGGGGACAGCGGCAGCGAATTGCGATCGCCCGTACGGTTCTCCAAAACCCTCGAATGTTGATTTTGGACGAGGCAACCAGCGCTCTCGATTACGATACGGAACGGCGAGTCTGCCTCAACCTAGCAGAAGCTTTTCAGGGACGTACGGTGTTTTTTATTACCCACCGACTCAGCACCATTCGCAATGCTGACGTGATCTTGATGCTTGATAAGGGCGCGGTCGTAGAGCAAGGGTTGCACAATGAACTGATGGCACTTCAGGGGCGCTATTACTGTCTCTACCAACAACAAGAATCTCAACTGTAAAAAACCGAGTCGTAAGGCACTGCAATCAGAAATGTGACCAAAATTCATCACTCTTTACCCCAGCCGGAATGAACCCGGAGGACATTGAAGACGAAAACAAGTTAAAAGGGGATTGAAGCGGAGGGTTGAACAGTTGTAATGCCTCAGCAGTTGTGAGCGATCGCCCCCCCATTCATCGACGTGGATTTTCTCTTCGTGCACTCTCTACCTTTCATCCTTCCTATCTCTCTAACTGACCACCCTCTCAAGTGAGCAATCGCTATGAAAGAGCCTCTCGATCCAAAGGCAACCAACGGACGATCTCTTGGTACCAATGCAACCTCTAACGGTCGCTCCTCTCAGGCGACCCTTCCTGCAGCAGGCGATCGCGGTCTGACGACAGCGGAAACTACTGCGGTAGAATCGTCTCCTCAATCAGACAACAGTTCAGACAACAGTGTTGTTGCTGCTGAGCCTTTTGATCAGCCTGTCATTCTTCAGCAAACGCCATTGTGGACTCGTGCCATCGTCGTTAGCATCATTGGTGTTGTTACCTTTGGGGTGCTGTGGGCTTGTCTTGCGAAAATTGAAGAAGCCGTTCCCGCGACGGGAAAGCTCGAACCTCAAGGAGCTGTCCAAGAGGTGGATACCCCTATTAGTGGTGTCGTTGAAGAAGTGCTAGTCGAGGATGGTGAGCAAGTACGCCGAGGTGATTTGCTAATACGTCTTGATCCGGAAGCGGCTCAAGCTGAATTTCAGCAGCTCGAAGAGGTCAGACAATCCCTCGTGCGGGAAAATCAGTTTTATCGTGCTCATCTCAGCGGTGTCGATATTGCACAGATTCCGTCGGTGGTTAACCTCGATTTGCCGCCTGAAGTTCTCCTCCTAACGTCCGATCGCACGGCACTGTTGGAAGAAAATAGTCTGTTCGCTTCACTGTTGACAAATTCCAGCGTGGCAAATCTCAGCCCTGCCCAGCGGATTCGCTTAGGGACATTGCAGAGTGAGGCTCAGTCTCGTATTTCTGCGGCGGGGTTGGAGGTTGAAGGTCTACGACGCCAGTTGCGACAGGTCGAAAGCCAAATTAACTCGGCTCAACAAACCCTTGCAATTGAGCAAGATATTCTGGATTCTATTTCGCCGTTGGTTGAGGAAGGGGCGATCGCCGGAATTCAACAGCAGCGTCAGCAGGTTGAGACGCTAAGTCGCCAGTCCGAATTGGAACGATTGCTGCAAGAGCGACGGGTGCTTGAAGCCTCTATTCTTCAGGCTCAGCAGCAGTTGAACAATACGGTTGCGCTGTCTCGTAGCGATATCCTCAACCGCATTGCCGAAAACGACAAGCGGTTGTCAGAAATTGATAGTAACCTCACCAAACGGATTGTCGATAACGACAAACAAATTACTGAACTGGAGGGACAGCTCAGTCAAGCTAATTTAACCCTCGAATACCAAGAAATTCGCGCTCCCATCGACGGCATTGTATTTGATCTCCAGGCTCAAACGGAAGGCTTCATCAACAGCAACGCCCCTGAACCGATCCTGAAGATTGTGCCTAGCGATAACCTCGTAGCTCGCGTCTACATCACCAACCAGGATATCGGATTCGTCTCAGAAGGAATGCCTGCTGATGTGCGGATCGACTCGTTCCCGTTCAGCGAGTTTGGTGATTTGGAAGGGGAGCTGGCGTGGATTGGCTCTGACGCTCTGCCTCCCGATCAGCAAGAGAATCGTCCGGTTTACACGTTTCCGGCTAGGGTTGAGATTGATCAGCAGTATCTCAATGTGGAAGGACGACCAATCGATTTGCAGTCGGGCATGTCGGTGAGCGTCAACATCAAGACTCGCAAGCGCCGAGTCATCACCATCTTCACCGATCTATTCTCTAACAAGGTGGAAAGTCTCAAGACCACTCGATAAGAGTAAGGAACTAAATCTTCTGCTGTTGCTCATTCAGAATCGCTAAGCTCCCATTGGTAAAAAGTGAGCGCTGTTTGACCGTAGCGTTTTTGGCGATCGCACACTAGCATTGCTGTTTCAGGCTGTGATTCTGAGGGCAGTTCAGACGGTAGTTCAAGAGCGATCGTCTCTGGTAACGGTTCACTCGTGCTGTGCTCAGCGACAAGAACTCCATCTGAGGTGAGTAACTGCTGTTGGGCGATCGCCCTCAGCACAGGTTCATAGAGTCCGCTGGCATAGGGCGGGTCAAAATAGATGCGATCGAAGATTTGTCCATTCAGTTGCGGTAGCAGCCGCAGCACGTCTCCTCGCAAGACTCGAAAGGTTTGATGCGATTTAGCAACCTGTTGCCAATTTTGCTGGATCACGCCACAGGCGCGACTCGACCGGTCAATACCCACAACAATCTCGGCTCCTCGACAGAGTGCTTCGGCTCCCATGGCTCCGCTGCCCGCACAGAGATCGAGCCAGTGACAGCCCACGATGTCACCCTGCCAAATGTTGAATAGGGCTTCTCGCACTCGCGAAGCCGTCGGGCGCGTCTCTTGTCCGGGTAGAGTCTTGATTGAGCGATTGCCGTAGATTCTGACTGACATGGT
>JGI12048J13642_10804181_pt1 | contig 10011 bp, 9 predicted proteins | sample ElkSlonscriptome_16_FD_13642 | JGI IMG/M metagenome (IMG submission 13642)
GCCAAAGACAATCCCCCTGACCGGCACGATGGCGATACCATTACCGTCGGCCGGCGCGATCAAAGGGGACTATTTTGGTCGAAAAGGATGGAGAAATCCATCTCGCGTTGGAGCGCTAACCTTTGCTTTTCAGGGCGGCGCGAACTAAAAGGCCGGTTTCGACACCCCCGTTTCCAACAGCGTACCTGGAAGCCGTTTCGCATGAATGCTCGTTCGACCGTTATCGCCATCGATGGTCCGGCAGCCGCCGGCAAAGGTACACTGGCCCGAAGGATCGCCAATCATCTGGGCTATGCATACCTTGACACCGGCCTGATCTATCGGGCCGTGGGTCTCAAGACGCTGGAGCGCGGCGCCGATCCCGCCGATGCGGAAGCGGCCACATCAGCGGCGCTGGCGCTCGCACCCGAGGATCTGAAGCGGCCGGATCTGCGCGGTGACGAGGCGGCCAACGCGGCGTCCAAAGTGGCGGCCATTCCGTCAGTGCGCGCGGCCTTGCTCGACTTCCAGCGGCAATTCGCCGCCAGCCCTCCCAACGGAGCGCCAGGGGCCGTTCTCGATGGCCGGGATGTGGGAACGGTGGTCTGTCCGGACGCCGATCGAAAGCTGTTCGTGAATGCATCTCTCGAGGTTCGTGCCGCCCGCCGTGTTAAGGAGTTGCGGGAACGCGGCGTCGAAGCTATACATACACGTGTTCTGAAAGACATGAAGGAACGCGATACGCGGGACTCCGAGCGCGATGCCGCGCCTTTGGCGCCGGCCGAAAACGCTTTACTGATCGACACGAGCACCCTAAATCCCGATGAAGTGTTTAATCTCGCGCTTCGGCTTGTTTCAGCCGGGCGCTCATCGGATTAACGGGGACGTGTCTGAGACGCGGACTGCCGTTGCTAATTTTCACTGCCATTGCCGCGGTTTGACGATGGCTTCAAATATCAACCTTGTTGCCGTGTGCATGTGACGTACGTGCGATGGCAGCCCTGGAACCATAGACAAGAGTTTGGGAAAATCGATCACATGACAGCAACCGTCACCGGGACTCCCGCCGAGGAGCCGCCATTCGCCGCAAACGAGAATTTTGCGGATTTGCTCGCCGAGTCGATGGGCGAGAAGGATGGCTTCGAAGGCCAGGTCGTTACAGGGACCGTCCTCAGCGTCGATAACGACGCGGTCGTCATCGATGTTGGCCTTAAGTCCGAAGGACGCGTGCCGCTGAAGGAGTTCATTTCGCCGGGTCAGGATGTCAAAATGGCACCCGGCGACCATGTCGACGTTTTTGTCGAACGGTTCGAGGACAAGGATGGAAACATCCAGCTCAGCCGCGAAAAGGCCCGGCGCGAAGAAGCCTGGAACACGCTCGAGAAAGCGTTCAATAACGGTGAACGCATCACCGGGACGATTTTCGGACGGGTCAAGGGCGGTTTCATCGTCGATCTGTCGGGAGCGGTGGCATTCCTTCCAGGCAGTCAGGTGGACATCCGGCCGGTGCGCGATATCAACCCGCTGATGAACACGCCCCAGCCGTTCCAGATCCTGAAAATGGACAGGACCCGCAACAATATCGTGGTGTCCCGCCGCGCCGTACTTGAAGAGACCCGCGCAGAAGCCCGCTCCGAACTGATCGCCAACCTCAAGGAAGGCCAGGTTCTGGAAGGCGTGGTGAAGAATATCACCGATTACGGCGCATTCGTGGATCTCGGCGGTGTCGATGGCCTGCTGCATGTAACCGACATTTCATGGCGGCGGATCAATCACCCCACCGAAGCCCTGCAGATCGGCGAAACGGTCAATGTGCAGGTAATTCGCTTCAATCCGGAAACCCAGCGTATCTCCTTGGGCATGAAGCAGCTCGAGGCCGATCCGTGGGATGGCGCCGACCTCAAATACCCGATCAGCGCGAAATTCACCGGCCGAGTGACGAACATAACCGATTACGGTGCGTTCATCGAGCTGGAGCCCGGCGTTGAGGGGCTCGTCCATGTTTCGGAAATGAGCTGGACCAAAAAGAACATCCATCCCGGGAAAATTGTCTCCACCAGCCAGGAAGTCGAAGTGGTTGTGCTGGACGTGGACAAGGAAAAACGCCGCATCAGCCTGGGCCTCAAGCAATGCCTTCCCAACCCGTGGGAGGCCTTCCTCGAGCAATTCCCGGTCAACACCGTGGTCGAGGGCGAGGTCAAGAACATCACCGAGTTCGGCTTGTTCGTTGGGCTCGCCGGCGACATCGACGGCATGGTTCACCTTTCCGATCTCTCATGGAGCCAGTCCGGAGAGGAAGCTGTGGCGCCCTACAAGAAGGGTGATACCGTCAGCGCCAAGATTCTCGATGTGGATGTGGACAAAGAGCGCATCAGCCTCGGGATCAAGCAGCTTGAGGAAGACCCGTTCCAATCGGGTATATCGAGCGTCAAGCGCGGTACCGTGGTGACTGGAACGGTCACTGCCATTCTCGACAACGCGATCGAGGTTCAGATCGGCGACGGTATGCCGGGCGTGATCCGCAAAGTCGACCTGTCGCGCGACCGCGGAGAGCAGCGGCCCGATCGCTTTGCTCCCGGCGAGAAGGTGGATGCCAAGGTTACTCAGATCGATCACTCCACCCGCCGTCTGATCCTGTCGATCAAAGCGCGCGAAATCGAAGAGGAGAAGAAAGCCGTCGCGACTTATGGCTCGTCCGACTCAGGCGCCAGCCTCGGCGATATCCTGGGCGCCGCCATCAAGGAAAAGCGCGAATCGGCGGAGCGGGCCGAAGCGGCGCAGAGCGCGCCGGCTGAGGAAGCCCCCGCGGAAGAAGTTGCCGCGAGCGACGGTGGAGATACCCCGGAACCTGCGGAAGCCGCCGAGGAAGCGGCCAGCGAGCCCGCCGAGGAAGCGGTGGAGGAAGCTCAGCCGGAAGCTGACGCCGCGGGTGATGACGAGGCCGCCGCAGAGGAAAAGAAGGTGGCAAAGTAAGCATCCAAACCGCCACATCACGCGCATTTGGCCTGTGAGAAGGAACGAGCATGTCCGTGGATGCCGACTATCTTGTCGATCGGCGTCGACTTAAGCGCAGATTGTTGTTTTGGAGGATCGCCGCCGTTGTGGCGGTCTTGGTTGCAGTCGTCGTCGCCGTCGGTCGTTTTCACGATAGTGCCGTCGGCGGGCATGTGGCGAGATTGACCGTCGACGGCGTGATTGTGGAGGATCCGGATCGGCTCAAGGCACTCTCCGAAATCGCGGCGGACGATAGTGTCAAAGCGTTGATCGTCCGGATAGACAGCCCCGGCGGAACGGTGGTGGGTGGGGAGTCGCTCTACCACTATCTCCGCCGCGTCGGGGAGTCGAAACCCGTCGTTACGGTTTTCGGTGGGATGGGAACCTCGGCGGCTTACATGGCGGCCTTGGGCACAGACCACATCGTTGCCCGCGACGGCACCATCACCGGATCCATCGGCGTCATCTTGCAGACCACCAATCTAACNGGCTTGCTGGACAAACTCGGCGTCGAGCCCATCGCGGTCAAAAGCACTCCGCTCAAGGCTCAGCCCAATCCTCTGGAGCCTTTCTCGCCGGCGGCCCGCGAAGCGATTCAGGGTGTCATTAGCGAGTTGTATTCAATGTTCGTCGCTCTGGTGGAGGAGCGTCGCGACCTGACCCCGGATCAATTGGCGCGAGCAACCGACGGGCGCGTGTTCAGCGGCCGCCAGGCACTGGATAACGGGCTTGTGGACGCGATCGGTGGCGAGCCGGAAGCCCGACGGTGGCTCGAGGAAAAACACGCCATCGACGCGGACGTTCCCGTGGAAGACATAGAGTTCGAAGATCCGGAAGAGTTGCTTCGCAAGCTGTTGGGCGAGTCGGTCGGAAAAGTGCTGTTTTCTGAACGACTTAGACTTGACGGGCTGGTTTCGCTCTGGCACCCTGATCTTTAGTTTTCAGTGAGTGCCAACGATTTTTGCGAGGAGGGCCGACCGATGACCAAATCGGAACTGATTGCCCGCATTGCCGCCGCCAACCCGCACCTTTACCATAGGGATGTGGAGAGGATCGTTACGACGATATTTGATGAGATCACCACGGCCCTCGCTCGCGGCGACCGGGTCGAATTGCGAGGGTTCGGCGCCTTTTCCGTGAAGGAGCGTGATGCACGCTTAGGACGCAACCCGCGCACAGGAGAGGCCGTCAACGTTTCCGCGAAATATGTACCATTTTTCAAAACAGGCAAGGAACTTCGTGAGAAGCTCAATACCGATGGGTGAACGCAGTGATCTTGCCGACAGGGGATCGGTTCAGTGATGAAATTTATTTTTTGGATCGTGTTGTTGGTTGTCGCGGTCGTGTTTATAGCGTTTTCTGTGACCAATAGGAGCGTGGTCACCGTGGACTTGTGGCCGTCGCCATACAGTATCGACATGCCTCTCTTTGGTGTTGCGCTGGTTGCCCTATTCATCGGCTTTATATGGGGCGGCATTATCGCATGGGTCTATGGTGGCAAAACTCGGGAGCGGGTTCGCAACATGTACCGCCGAGCGGAGAGCGATAAGCGCGATTTGGCAATACTGCGTCAAAAGGTCGCGAAGTTGGAAGGCGCCGATAAGAAGAGCGCCGATACGGTTGCCGCCATCGCGCCCCCGTCCAAGGACGCCGCCTAAGGTCGTCGGCGCTTCGCGTCCGTTCTTCAACCCCCGCATTTCGGATGCGCCACCCGCGCGGCGTTTGGTGATGGCGATAGTCCCGGTCGCACGGAAAAGCGTGTTGTCCGTTTGACAAGCCGGTGTAAAACTGGATTGTCCCCTTTTGAAACTGTATAAAAGAGGTGTTTAAGGAATTTACCGTCTGAAAACCGGAAGCGCTCAGGAATGTTACCGTCCGAACGAATAATTGTCGCCCTTGATACGACCGAGGCCGACGCTGCGGTTGCGATGGCTTCGAAGCTCTCGCAAGTCGTCGGTGGCGTCAAGCTCGGCAAGGAGTTCTTTACCGCCAACGGACCGGACGCCGTCGGCCGGATCACCGATGTGGGCTTGCCGCTGTTCCTGGATCTGAAGTTTCACGACATTCCCAATACCGTCGCCGCGGCCGTGCGGGCCGCGCTGCCGCTCAAGCCTCACATGATCAATGTCCATGCGTCGGGTGGGCCGGCGATGATGCGGGCCGCCGCGGAAGTGGCCGCGGAGGCCGGCCAAGATCGGCCCTTGGTCCTTGGGGTGACGGTTCTGACATCGCTTCGATCATCGGATCTATCGGCCATGGGCGTTGCCGGGCCGGTTCGCGACCATGTCCTGCGGCTGGCGCATCTGGCCAAGGATTGCGGGCTCGACGGCGTTGTCTGTTCCGCCGAGGAAGTGGTTGCTCTTCGAGGCGCCTGCGGGCGCGGCTTCAAACTGGTGGTGCCCGGTATTCGTCCACTCTGGGCCACCAAGGACGACCAAAAACGTGTGTTGACGCCTTCCGACGCCGTATCTCTGGGCGCGGATTATCTGGTGATCGGACGACCCATCACCAAAGCCGACGATCCGGCGGCGGCGGCGCGGCGCATCGGCGAGGAAATCGGAGGCATCGCGGTCGGTGCTTAAGGTGAAGATCTGTGGTCTTGCGACCCGCGAGGCCCTCGATGTCGCCGTGGAAGCTGGTGCGCACTACACCGGTTTCGTTTTTTTTCCTCCTTCTCCCCGATCCCTCAATCCCGTCCAGGCTGCATCCCTAACCGAGGCGGTGCCGCCATCGGTTGACAGGGTTGGGTTGTTTGTGGACGCCGACGACGACTACCTCGGCGACGTTCTTTCCCGCGTTCCGCTGGACATGGTGCAATTGCATGGCTCGGAACCGCCCGAGCGGATTGACGCCATCAAAGCGCGATGGGGGAAGTCGGTGATGAAGGCGGTGCCGGTTGCCCGGGCCGAGGATCTGGCGCAGATCCGGCGATACGAAGGCGTGGCCGACTGGCTTCTATTTGATGCCCGCCCACCGGCAGGTGCCGATCGTCCCGGCGGGAATGCGCAGAGCTTCGACTGGTCCCTTCTCCAAGGGCTTAACCTGTCCCTGCCATGGATGCTGGCCGGCGGGATCAACAGCGAAAACGTGGCCGAAGCGGTGCGCCTCAGCGGCGCCTCCGCGGTCGATGTGTCTTCCGGCGTCGAAGACAGCCCCGGGATCAAAAGCCCGGAAAAGATCAGGGCATTTTTGAAGACTGCCAGAACTATATAAGTGCGAGACCGCATGTGACGCTTTTCCGGCACCCGCCGAGGGGTGTATAGAGCGCGTCACAAGCGTTGAACGCAGACAGCGGGAAAGCGGAGAAAACAAGCATCCATGGACGGATTGAACACTTACAGGAGCGGTCCTGACGAGCACGGCCATTTCGGCATTTACGGCGGACGATATGTCGCCGAGACTTTGATGCCGCTCATTCTCGAGGTTGAGCGCGCCTACGATGAAGCGCGCGCGGACTCAGCCTTCGTCGAGCTTTACAATGACTACCTCAAGAATTACGTGGGCCGGCCGAGCCCGCTTTACTGGGCGGAGCGTCTTACCCAGCATCTGGGCGGAGCGAAAATCTATTTCAAGCGCGATGAGCTGAACCACACTGGCTCGCACAAGATCAACAACACGCTGGGGCAGATCCTGCTGGCCAAACGGATGGGCAAGACGCGCATCATCGCGGAAACGGGCGCCGGGCAGCATGGGGTCGCCACTGCTACCGTGTGCGCCAGGTTCGGGCTGCAGTGCGTCGTGTACATGGGCGCCACCGATATCGAACGCCAGAAGCCCAATGTCTTCAGAATGAAGCTGCTGGGCGCGGAAGTGGTGCCGGTAACCGCTGGAGCGGGGACGCTCAAGGATGCCATGAACGAGGCGCTGCGCAACTGGGTGGCGACCGTCGAGGATACCTACTATCTGATCGGAACCGTCGCCGGCCCGCACCCCTATCCGCAGATGGTGCGCGAGTTTCAGTCGGTGATCGGCAAAGAAGCCCGCGAGCAGATCATGGCCGCCGAGGGCCGGTTGCCGGATACGCTGGTGGCCTGTGTGGGCGGTGGCTCCAATGCTATCGGTCTTTTCCATCCGTTTCTCGATGACGAAGGTGTTGCGATGGTCGGGGTGGAGCCGGCCGGTCACGGCGTGGAAACCGGCGATCACGCGGCATCGCTCACCGCTGGCGATCCTGGAGTCCTGCACGGCAATCGTACATACCTGCTTCAGGATGCCGACGGTCAGATCCGCGAGGGGCACTCGGTGGCGGCCGGGTTGGACTATCCAGGCGTCGGACCGGAGCACTCCTGGCTCCGCGACACCGGACGGGTGACGTACGCCACCGCAACCGATGCCGAGGCTCTCAAGGCGTTCGAGCTGTGTTCACGCATCGAAGGGATCATCCCGGCACTCGAGCCGGCCCATGCGCTGGCCTATGTCATGGGCATGGCCGGAGATCTGCCGAAGGACCATCTGCTGGTCATGAACATGTGCGGACGAGGGGACAAGGACGTGTTTACCGCCGCCGCCGAGCTGGGGGTCGAGTTATGAACGGGCCCGAACAGCGGGAAGGGCGGATCGAGCGCCGTTTCGCAGCGCTTCGCCAAGCTGGACGAAGCGGGTTGGTTACGTTCTTGACGGCGGGCGATCCGGACCGCGACTCTTCCTTACGGGTGTTGCGCGGCTTGCCCGCGGCGGGCGCCGATCTGATCGAACTTGGCATCCCGTTCAGCGATCCTATGGCCGACGGGCCCGCTATTCAAAGGGCGTCTCAGCGGGCGCTCTCAGCCGGTCAGACGCTTTCCGGGACCTTGTCGATGGTTGCGGAGTTTCGCCGCGGAGACGAAGATACGCCGATCATTCTCATGGGCTACTACAACCCCATCTACGTGTATGGAGTGGAGCAGTTCGTCGCCGATGCCGGTGCCTCCGGGGTCGACGGTCTGATTATCGTCGATCTGCCGCCGGAGGAAGCCGACGAGTTGCGCATTCCCGCGGAGGCCGCCGGTATCGATCTCATCTATCTCACCGCGCCCACCACTGACGATGATCGCCTGGCGGTGGTCTTGGAACACGCCGGCGGCTTCGTCTACTACGTCTCGATCACCGGCATCACTGGAACGGCATCGGCGTCGCGGGCGGACGTAGCGGCGGCCGTCGAGCGAATTCGCCGCCATACCGCATTGCCGGTGGCTGTCGGTTTCGGCATCCGGACGCCGGAGCAGGCGTTGACAATGGCCTCCGCGGCCGACGCCGCCGTGGTCGGCTCGGCCTTGGTCGACCGGTTGGCCGGACACGTGAGCGAGAACGGGTCGGCCGGACCGGGCCTCGTGGACGATGTGCTGTCCTTTGTCAGCGAGCTGGCCGAGGGCGTTCGCCAATCTGCCACGAAGGGAGCCGCCGAATGAGCTGGCTCACCAACGTCGTCAGGCCGAAGCTCCGGGAACTTGTCGGCGGTAGCCGGGAGGTTCCCGACAACTTGTGGAAACAGTGTCCGAACTGCAGCCAGATGGTTTTCCATCGGGAACTGCACAAGAACCTGCGGGTATGCCCGCATTGTGACCATCACATGCGATTGTCGGTCGCTGAACGTTTGAATATGCTGTTCGATGGTGGCGTGTTCGAACGCGTCGATCTGCCCAAAAAGACAGCTGATCGCCTAAAATTCAAGGACCTGCGCAAGTATTCCGAGCGCCTTAGGGATGCCCGGACAAAAACCGGTGAGCGGGATGCGCTTGTCGCCGCCGTCGGTGAAATCGGCGGCCATCGGACGGTGGTCGTGGCAATGAATTTTGAATTCATGGGCGGATCCATGGGGGTCGCCGTCGGCGAGGGGTTGTTGGCGGCCGCACGAAAGGCGCTTGAGGACCAAGCGACGCTGATCGTCATTCCGGCGTCGGGCGGCGCGCGCATGCAGGAGGGCATTCTGTCGCTGATGCAGATGGCGCGGACCACCATCGCGGTTGAAGAAGTGCGCGAGGCAGGACTGCCGTACATCGTCGTGCTCACCGACCCCACCACCGGCGGAGTGTCGGCGTCGTTCGCCATGCTGGGCGATATCGCCATCGCCGAACCCGGTTCGGTCATCGGTTTCGCCGGTGCGCGGGTGATCGAGCAAACCATCCGCGAGAGCCTGCCTGAGGGGTTCCAGAAGGCGGAGTATTTGCTCGAGCATGGCATGATCGATTCCGTGGTGCATCGCCATAAGCTTCGCGACGCCCTGATCCGGATTATCGGTCTTCTGCGTCGTACGCGGCCGCCGGAGGCCGCTACGGCCGGCGATCCAATGGGCGCCGTTCCGGCCGGCGAGCCCGTTGCGGCCGAGGACAGTGCGCCGCCGCCGGAAGAGGCTGCGCCGCCCGAGCAACAACCGGCTACCCCGGAGCAACCCGCTGCCCGATAGCGACGCCGTGCTGGCGCGCTTGCAGAGATTGCACCCGCGTAGCATCGATCTTTCTCTCGGCCGGATTGAGCGGCTGTTGGAGCACCTCGGCCACCCCGAGCGCGCATTGCCACCTGTGATCCATGTGGCCGGTACCAACGGCAAGGGGTCGGTGATCGCCTTCCTGCGGGCGATCCTCGAGGCTGCTGGACGGAGCGTTCACGTCTACACCTCGCCCCATCTGATCCGCTTCAGCGAGCGGATTGTGGTCGCCGGAACGGAAATCGGCGAGGGCGAACTTGTCGGCTTGTTGGAAGAGTGCGAGGCCGCCAACGGCGAGGAACCCATAACATTCTTCGAGATCACAACGGCCGCGGCCTTTTTGGCTTTCGCGCGGATCCCCGCCGACGTCACTCTGCTCGAGACCGGCCTCGGGGGGCGGCTCGATGCCACCAACGTCATCGACGCCCCTCTTCTGACCGTACTCACTCCCGTATCCCTCGACCACCAGGCTTTTCTTGGTGACACGATCGAACAGATCGCCGGCGAGAAGGCCGGGATTCTCAAGACCGATGTTCCGTGCATGGTTGCCACCCAGCGCCCCGAAGCGGCGCAAGCGATCCGCGCGCGCGCCGAGGCCATAGGCGCGACGCTCGCTTGGGAGGGGACGGATTGGT
>JGI12048J13642_11222953_pt1 | contig 10001 bp, 6 predicted proteins | sample ElkSlonscriptome_16_FD_13642 | JGI IMG/M metagenome (IMG submission 13642)
GTCTGATCAGACCCTCGACAGCGCGCTGTCCAGACTGCGCTCTCGCCTGGGCGATGACTCGCGCTCGCCGACCTACATTCAAACGGTGCCCAAGAAGGGCTATCGTTTGCTGGTCAGGCCAGTGGCCGGTCTCGATCAAGCGCCTGCAGGCGGGCGAGAACGCCAAAGTCAAAAAGCCGCGACGTTCATCGGCATTGCCGCCATTGGCTTGGCAGCGGTGATGCTCTGGATGCTGTCCCAACCGGAGCTGAATTCCGCCCCAAGCGTTCTGCCACAGCTCGAGGTACAGATCGAGCCTGAACTCGCCGTGCTTCCGTTTATCAACCTGAACGCCTCGGGTCAGGTTGATGAAGACTATGAGCAGGCCTTTTCAGCGCTGTTATTGGAGCAACTGGCGCGAGTTCCCGGGCTGCAGGTCGTCAGTCAGGCTTCGGCCTTTCGATTTTCGTCAGGCTTGCTCGACACGCCGACCGAGGTGCAGCGTGCAGCACAACTGCTGGGCGCAGACTACCTGCTGGGCGGAAAGATCGAACGGCGCGGTAGCCGTTTGATTGTTCGACTTCAACTGGCTGAAGCGCAGCGGGGCGAACTGGTCTGGACGCAAGCGCTTGTCGACGAGCCCGCGGATGCGCTGCAATTGCATACCGAGATTGTTAGCGGCCTGACGAAGGACCTGCTGCCTGGAGTGACTGGCTTGCAGGCTGCGATGGCGACGCATCGGCCGCGTTCCGGGGTCACCTATGACCTGTATTTACTGGGGCGGCACTACTGGCATCAACGTCGACCCGACGCGCTGGCTGAAGCGGAACGCCTGTTTCGGGAGGCGTTGGCCCGAGAGCCTGATTTTGCCTTAGCGCATGCGGGTCTGGCCAACACCTATTTGAGCATGATCGAATACGGCGGGATGGCCAGAACGGCGGCGCTGGCGCTTGCTCAGGCACCAATGGCCCAGGCCATGCGACTGGCGCCAGAACTGGCAGAAACCCATGTGGTTGTGGGTCGTTGGCACCTCGCCCGGTTCGAATGGGCCGAGGCGGAAGCGTCGCTGAAGCGCGCACTGGCCCTGAATCCGAACCTGTCCATGGCCTTGATGTTTCTCGGTAATGTGTACAACGATTCAGGCCAGCTTGAACTGGCGTATGCCAGCTATCGCAATGCACTCTTGCTCGATCCCCTGCATGCCACGGTGCTGATGAATCTGTCCCAGTCGGCGTTGAAGGCCGGCCTGCATGATCGAGCGCATCGCTATTTGGAGCGTGCGCGAGGGCTCTTCCCGCAGCACACGTTTTTACTTGGGCTTTCAGCGCATCAACTGCAGGCCGCGGGCGATAAGCTGGAGGCGCGTAATCTGATCTCGCACTGGGAGCTGGAACGCAGCGGTAGCACGGTAGAGCTTGAGCCGGTGGACGGGTTGGCTTGCGCGATGCTGCAGAGCTTTATCGAGCGTCCAGGACCCGCACTGGATTGCCTGGATGCGATCGAGAATGTTGACTCTGGACGCCCCCTGCGACCACTGGAGCGGTTGATGGCGCTAAGCTACCGGGTCTGGCTGCTGGAGGCCCTCGGGCGACCGCTTTCTGTGAGTCTGCGGGCGTCGCTGGCCGAACAAATTCAGCGGTTGAAATCGCCGAATCTAAATGACCCAATCGTTCTCTATGAAGTTGCGGTTGCAGAGGCGGCGCTTGCCCGAAAGGACGCTGCGGTCGCGAGTTTCTTGAGTGCGCAACGGCACGGTGCGCGTGATTCGGGCTGGATGACCTGGGACCCGCGCCTGGACCCTATCCGAGACGAGCCCGAAGTTCATGGGGCGCTGATTAGGCTTGCGGCCGATCAGACGCGCCGGGGTGAGCAGGTGCTGGCCCAATTCCCCTCACCTGGGGTGCCCTGAGGGCCATCGAATGGTTCGGCGCTAACCTGAGCATCACTTCCTCTGCTAGTTCGATGCAGGCTTTCTCCGATGGGTGGTAGCCGTCGGGCGCAAATTTCTGTTGGGGGAAATCGCCCTCGTACGGCACATAGACGGCGTGGTCCAGCGACTGGACAAGCGCCACGGCTGCCTGATCGAAGCTCCGGGCGCGAAACCCAAGGACCGAGCGCAACGGTTGCGGTAACAGGGGGAAGCAGTGAATTGGCGGGATCCCCAGAACCATGATCCGGGCGCCTGGAGAGTGGTCGTGCAGGGATTGAATCAGTTCCTTGAGCGCCGTTGACCAGGACGACAATCGCTTCAACGCCGTGATGTCGTTAACGCCGGCAGAGACCAGGAAGACATCTACTTCAGTTTTCGGTAGTTTCGGAACCAGATATTTGGCGATGCCGCTGGTAGTCGCGCCGGTTCTGCCGATGGCCTGCCAGTCGACGCCGCGCTCATAGCGTGCGCTCAGCGCTCGTGCCGTGCAGCCGATCAGCGCGCGGTCGAGCGTCTGGCAACCGACGCCGGAAATGATGGAATCACCGATGCCGCAGAGACGCAGTGGCTCCTGGCCCTCGAGTCTGCCCTGGGCTGGCCCGTCAGCATCTTTGAAGCGCACGGCCGTCTGCTTGATCCAGAGTGCTTGTGGCAGGCTCAGCGCGAAGGCCGGCCAGAACAGCCAGTGAATCATTCCTCGCGCTCCGGAATGAGCGCAAGTTTTCCGATGGTCTGGCCAGACTCGATGCGACGCTGGGCCTCGCCGGCTTCTGCCAGTCGAAAGGTTTCGACCGGCAGCGGCTGGAGCTGGCCCGATTCGAAGCGCTCCAGCAGCCAGTGCATGCCGTCCTGCATGGTTGGTGCGTGCGCCTGCAAAAAGCTCAGGTTGGCGGCCAGTACGCTCTTGTTGGCTTGGGTCATGTCCAGCGGGCTAAAGCGCGGGGTCTTGAGCCAGTCGCGGGCCAGCTTGAACCAGTTTAATCGCATCTTCTTGTTCGATTGGCTTCGGGGCAGCATGCTAGCAAAGCCATAAATTACCAGGCGGCCGGTCGGGGCGAGGTGCTGGTAGCTCTGGCGCAGGGTCGATACGCCGTTGGCGTCGAAAATTGCATTGAATCCGTCCGGCACCAGTTGGTCGGCAGTGGCCCAGAGGTCTTGCGTGGAGGTGTCGATCACTGCATCCGCGCCGGACCCCTGCGCGTGATCGACCTTGTGGCTGGAACCGACCGCGCCGACCGCGCTCACGCCCGCCAGCCGCGCCAGCTGCAGCAGTGCCGATCCGACGCCGCCGGCCGCCGAATGCACCAGCCAGGTTTCACCGCGCTGCGGGTAGACCTGCCTGTGGACCATCCACCAAGCGGTAAGAAATACTGTTGGCAAGGTGGCAGCCTCGGCGAAACTCAAGTGCGCGGGCTTTGCAAACACTCCGTCCTCGCCTAGAACCAGGTGGCTGGCATAGCCGTTAAAAAGCGTCAGGCCGATGACCTCGTCGCCGGGCTGGACGCGCGTGACCTTGTCGCCCACCTCATCGACCACGCCGGCGACCTCGAAGCCCGGAGTGATCGGATAGCCATGCAGTTTCCTGGCCGAGGCATACAGGCCCATGCGGATGATGCCGTCGGCATAGTTCAGGCCGCAGGCCGCGACCTTGATGCGGACCTCGCCCGCGCCGGGTTCAGGATTCGGCGACTCGCGCAGCTGCAAGGCCTCGTAGCCACCGGGTTTGTCGATCACGACGTGCTTCAAAATGGATCACCCATCAATCTGTAGGTCAGCAGATTGACCCGTACGTCGTTGGATTTGAAAAACGTGTCGGGTTCGTTGAGTTTACGATTGAGCCACTGTGCCGGATCACCGCCCACGGATTCGATTCGGCATCGAAGCCCGCTTCGGCAGGCGAGACTGTGGGCCAGCTGAAGCGCCCGGGCGGGTCGCCAGACGCGGCCTGCGGACTCGGCCAGTTCAGAAGCCGGCCTGACAAAAGGACGGGAGCAAAAAGTCGATGGACCACCAGTGACCTTCCATTGTGTAAGCTTGAGGTGTCCATGCTATTCATTATAACGGTGCGGTCGGGCGGCCCCGGCAGCAGGACGAAAAACTGAATGAACCATCTTGACCCCTACACCCTCGCATTCATCACATCGCTGATCGGACTCTATCTGGCGGTCAACATGGTTGGGATCCGAATGGCCGGCACCCGCCATCGCGCGGTGTTGCTGTGGGCCGGGTCCGGGGTGCTACTGGCAGTCGGTTATCAACTCAGTCGATTCGTAATGAGTCCCGAGGTTGGACCGCTTGATCCGCAAACAGCGGTTGCTCTGGCTAACTTTTTTATCGTCGGCAGTCACGGACTGCTTCTGCTCGGGTTTCAGGACTATTTCAACCGTCGGCCCTGGTTCCTGTGGGTCGCCTTGCTTGTCTTCTTTCTGCTGGTTGCCGGCCTGTTCTGGTCACCGATGCAGGCCAGTGCGGCATTGCGGGTTACGGTGCTGACGGTGACTGAGGGCGTCATTTTTGGTGCCTCCATTCACTTGCTCTGGCAATCGCCTCGCGCGCATCTCACGCGCTACTCTCGAGCGCTGGCTGTCGTCATCTTCGCCCAATTGGGTCTGCTGGTGGCGCGCTGTGCCATGCTGTGGATTGACCACTTCAAGGGGGGTGGTGACGGCAGCGCGGCGCTTCTCACACCGCTGATTTTTTCGTCGATGGTGTTCTACATGCTGCTTTCATTGATGCTGGCGCTGCTGCTGTTTCGACAGAAAGAAGCACAGCTGCAGTCGCTTGCCCTGCTTGATCCGCTGACCGGGCTGCGCAATCGCCGACTGCTGCATCGCGCCATGGAACAACAGACCAGGAGAACTCAGTCGGAGGGCGAACCTTTCTGCGTGCTGGTGCTCGACCTGGACCATTTCAAACAGATCAACGATCAGCACGGCCACGCGGCGGGAGACGAAGTCCTCATCGCCAGTGCCGATCGACTGAAGACACTCGTGCGCCGTAAAGACGCTCTGTTCCGGACCGGCGGTGAGGAATTTCTGCTGCTGATGCCGAATACTTCGCGAGCCGCTGGCTTGGACCTGGCCGAGCGGATCAGGGCCGTGTTCAGCCAGGGCGCCGTCATTGGTGCCCTCGCCGATTACCCCGTTACGGTCAGTATCGGTCTGGCTGCCGCCGGGCCCGGTGAGGAGCTGGATGCCGCAACGATCCTAAAACGGGCCGATCAGCTGATGTACAAGGCCAAGAAGTTGGGCAGGAATCGAGTTGAATCGGACGATTCACCGCGTTCTGATGACGGCAGGGCAGAGCCTTTACCAGGATCCATGCCCTGAATGCCGCGAATCACTTGATTGCGCATGGCCGTGATCGTTTCTGGCCGCTCAACGATAGATCGGGGGCTCCTCTCGGCAACAAACTCAACACCCGCTCAAGCGGTTCCCGATCAACCTGCCGGCGCAACCCCGCGGCAGTGGGCTAGAAGTCTTAGTCCGTGGAAACGCTATATTCGGCGCGCGGCTCGCATACTTTAAATTTTGTCTATTCATAACCTCGAGGGGCTGATCGGCTCGACCAGATCCAAGGCCGTGACGAGGAGCCGTTGTGAGTCTCAAGATCGAATGAGTTCTGCGTGTCGATGACCTGGCTATTTTCCGAGTGCCTTGCGTTCGACCATCTTGATTAGAATAAATTGTTTTGAAGTATGCATATCTGTGCTAATTTCATTGCTCGCAATTTATTGGCAGTGGGGGGTTCGATGAAGTTTTGGCTACTAGGTCTTGCGCTCTGTTTCTCGGCGCCTTCGATAGCGCGCATCAACTGCTCAGAGACCGAGCGCTTCGGTCAGCATCTTGTGCGGGCCGGCGATAGTGAGAGGAAAGTCATTCAGGCGGCGGGTCAGCCGGACCAGCAGCGACGGCTAGAGAACCGTCGTGGCGCGGCCGCGGGCTTCCGTTTCGACTACTACCAGCGTGGCCAGACCATTCAGGTCTACATCTCCGCAGGCATTGTCACCCGCATCTGCCGCGTGCGTGATTGATGAGCCTGCCGAACGTCAACGTCGGCCTTGGGACCGAAATTGACCAGTAGCTAGGACGAGGAAGCCCGAATTAGCGGGCGTATTGGTTCTGGATGTGATGGGTTCATTGATCGAGTAGCTGACGTGCTAAACGGAAGGAGAGATTGGTCCAGGAAACGGCCGCTGCGGCCTGCGCGCAGACGTCCCGTCTACTCGTCTCTCTGACCGACTAGAGGCTCAGCCGCCTAAAATGCTTCGCACCCTATTGACTGGACGAACATTCAGTCAGAAGTCTCGATAAGTATATCGTTCTGTGCATAGTCGTTGCCGTTGCGGGATAGGGCGGCTAACCGGATCACTTCGACTCTATCGACCGTGCCACGGTGGTGGACCGCGTGTTCGAAAGATGCTGCCTCCGTGATTGCTTCAGGGGGCAGGAGGCCAATGAAGAAAAGCACAATGCCGGTTCTTTCATCGAAAATCAGGAACAGGCGGTTGTAAGGGTGCTCGGTCTTGTTCAGGCGGCTTTTCCGGCGGAACCCCGATGCGACCGGCCCCGGATCAGTTCGGGCCGACCCGTTGGGATTTGACGCGGTAGAACTACCAAGTCGTGCTCACAATTGCTGAGAAGCGCTGGTTGATGCGCTGCTTCTTTAAATCGAACGCGAGAGATCGTGCGCCCGCTCCGGGCGCACGGCGGCAGTGGTCGTCAGAACGCCCACTGCCAGCCCAGAGTCAGGCCGGAGTCCGTTTCCATTTGTGGGCCGTCGAGGTCTTGTTCGACTGGGATAATCCATTCGGCGGCCAGTCGGTGACCGCCGCCGATCAGCCAGTTGGCGCCGATACCGACCGACCAGCGCTGGGCGCCCTGGCGGTCGGGGTCGGCGGTTTGCACGGGGGCGACAATGCGCAAATCCTGGCCGGAGATATTGCCCCGGCGGTAGCCTTCCAGGCGCAGGGACAGGCTGACGGTCTCGGCTGCACGCCAGGCCAGCCAGCCGGTCAGGCGGTGTTCGTCACCGAGGCGATAGTCGTCGTCGTTGTCGTGGACTCGGAAGGTTGATCGCCACTGCGCGCCACCACTGAAGCGCTCACCCAAACGCGACCAGGTCAGGCCGAGCAGGGGGTCCCAGCTGCCCGAGCCCAGCTGCATCGGGTAGGGCAGGCGTGGGCTGGGTCGCATGCCCATGGGCGTGAGGATCTGGTCGCGCTCGGTGATCGAGCCGGTCGGTACGGACAGGCCAATCTGGGCATGAAACCGATCGGTAGGGGTTTCATGCAGACGGACCAGCGCGCTTAAGCTGCTATCGCCAAGGCCCTCGGTGCGGGTGCTGAATTCGCCCAGCACAGTATCACCCATGCCGCCGGCGTAGGTCAGATGGTCCATGTCTTTGATGATGTAGTTGGCCATGGCCATCAGCGTGATGCGATCAGTCGGGGCATACATCGCACCCAGCATGTGCATGTCGGTGGTCATTTGGGTCGGTACCACGCGCAGGGTGGGCGGCTGCATGGGCTGGCCGAAGAAGCGGTTGGGAATGGTGGTGACGATCGTGTCGGGATCGATGCTGTTGGTTCCCAGTCGGCTTCCGCCCATGTCCATGCGCATAAAGCGATAGGACATCATCCACTCGCCGGCCTCGTGGTAGTGGTCGGCCATGACACCGATGGGGGCGTGATCGTCCGGGCGTGATCCGGAGTCGGCCAGGATTGTCGTGCAGGTGAGCGCGGCCGTGGCGAGCACGGCGCATTTGGTTACAGCTTTCATGTTTATTCCTTTCAGTCAGGTGCAGCAGCGACGCGTAAAGCGCTCGCTGAATACGATTCGAACAACAGAATTAAATTTTGAGAATCAAACTGAAAGGATGGGTGGGCCGCGAGCCTGGAAGGCCGTAAGTGTTTGTTTTGATATCAAGGCGCTTGACTGCGACAGGCTGGGGCCTGTCGGTGCCCAGCGCTCGATATCGATCTGGGCATCGACCAGGAATGCGCTGCCGATGCCATCGCCCAGCGGGCACAGTTGCGCGTTGGTCAGCGCGGGAGTGCGCTCGGCGTTCGGGGCGTTGTTCAGGTCGTCCTGCAGTCGGTCTGCCTGATGGTGGTGATGACCGTGATGATGGTTTGGTTGGTTTGGTTGAGCAGGGTGGGCGTGATCGTTGCCGAACAATTGTTCTGCAACGGTGGCGCTCAGGCCGCTGTGACAGAGTGCGAGGAAGCCGTCTGAACTCAGGTTTTGCGGCATGAAACCGGGGGCGATAAGGCTTCTGAGCGTAAGGCTCAGCAAAAGCAACAGCTGGAGGCTGTTGCCCAAATGGGCCCGTAGCGCGCGGCGGTTGATCATTTCGAAAATAAGAGCGCGGTCCTCGTCAATTCAGCTTGGCCAGTTTGTTGATCTGGCCGCTGAGTTCGTCGACTTTGGACTGGTGCTCGGCCAGGCGCTCGCGTTCTTTGGCGACGACCGCCTCGGGCGCGTTGGCGACGAAGCGTTCGTTGGCGAGTTTTTTCTCGGTATTGGCCAGGCCTTTTTGCTCGCGCTCCAGCTGTTTGTTTAGGCGCGCCAGTTCTTCTTCGACATCGACCAGACCGGCCAGTGGAATCAGCAGGCGCATGTCGCCTGCCAGCGCGACCGCACAATCGGAACTGTCGCGGGATTCATCCACCACATCAATTCGCTCAAGGCGGGCGAGGCGCTTGATCAACTCGCCCAAACGAGCAAGTCGGTCTTGGTCGCCATCGCTGCATTGCTGAATCAACAGCGGCATGGGTTTGCCGGGGGCCAGGTTGAGTTCGGTCCGGGCGGAGCGTACGGCGTTGATGACGGACTTCAGCCAGTCAGTGTCGGCTTCAGCTTTTTCATCTGGAGTATTGGCCTTGGGCCAGCTGGCCTGGATCAGATAGCTGCCGTCCACGCCAGCGGGCTTTTTGACTCGCTGCCAGATTTCTTCGGTGACGAAGGGGATGAACGGGTGCAGCAAGCGCAGGGTGGTTTCCAGCACCGTGGCCAAGGTGTAGCGCGTGGCGTTGGCAGCGGCTGGGTTGGCCGCTTCGGCGTCGTCAAATAATGCCGGTTTGGACAGCTCCAGGTACCAGTCACAGAACTCGTGCCAGACGAATTCATACAGTGCTTTGGCGGCCAGGTCGAAGCGGTAGTCGGCGACGGCCTGATCCACGGCGAGAATCGTTCGATCCAGCTGCGAACGAATCCAGCGCGACGGGGCGTCGAGATCGCCAGGGTCGGGCGCTGTGATTTCGGCATCACCAACGTTCATCAGGGTGAAGCGAGTCGCATTCCAGAGCTTGTTCAAGAAATTGCGGTAGCCCTCGGCACGGCTCAGGTCGAACTTGATATCGCGACCGTGGCCGGCCAGGGCGGTGAAGGTGAACCTTAATGCATCCGCGCCGAAGGCCGGGATGCCGTCCGGGAACTCGTCGCGGGTGTGCGCTTCAATCTGCTTTTGCATCTGCGGCTGCATCAGGCCGCGCGTGCGCTTTTCGATCAGGGCGTCCAGTTTGATACCGTCGATCAAGTCGATTGGGTCGAGCACGTTGCCCTTGGATTTGGACATCTTCTGGCCGTCGCGGTCGCGAATCAGGCCGGTGATGTAGACCTGGTCGAACGGCACTTGACCAGTGAAGTGGCCGGTCATCATCACCATGCGCGCGACCCAAAAGAAAATGATGTCGAAGCCGGTGATCAACACCGAGGTGGGCAAGTAGCGGTCGTAGCCTTCTGCTGCCATGCGCTCGGGATCGGGCCAGCCCAGCGTCGAGTGGGCCCAGAGTGCCGAGGAGAACCAGGTCTCGAGCACGTCGTCGTCTTGTTTCAGCGCGATGTCTGATCCGAGCTGATGACGTTCGCGCACCTCCTCTTCGGTTCGGCCGACATAAATCCTGCCCTGATCGTCGTACCAGGCGGGAATACGATGGCCCCACCACAGCTGGCGCGAGATGCACCAGTCCTGGAGGTTCTCCATCCAGTGGCGGTAAGTGTTGATCCAGTTGCCCGGTACAAATTCAATTTTGCCGGTTTCAAAGGCGTCCAATCCGATCTTGCCGAGCTGATCCATTTTCACGAACCAC
>JGI12048J13642_10339771_pt1 | contig 9998 bp, 2 predicted proteins | sample ElkSlonscriptome_16_FD_13642 | JGI IMG/M metagenome (IMG submission 13642)
TGGATGTTGCTGGGCCTTGGGGTGGCAACGATGGATTGAACATGGCGATTCTGCCGGCGGACGCTCCATTGCGAATCTTTGCTGATGGCTTCCGTAACCACTACGACCTGGCTATTACACCAGACGGCAAGCTCTACACCGTCGATAATGGTTCTAACGGCAACCTTGGTGGTAACCCAAACACAGAAAGTGGTGATACAGACGGTGACGGAGTTCCTAATGAAGCCATTAATACGCCCAACAATGGCGGTTCGGGTGATCCGGAGCCGCTATTTTTGATTGAGGAAGGAGGCTACTACGGTCATGCAGCTCCAGTCCGTTCCAACCAAAACCAATCCTGGACGGTTTACGATAACTCCGGTAATCCTGACGGGGCGGTTGGTACCAACAATGTGGCTGATATTTCCGCTCTAGTCCCCAATGGGGTTCAGATTGCTCCTGGGTTTATCATTGACCCGTCTAAATTTGCGGCAGGGACTGGGCAGACCCTAGCTGACTTGTCTCAGGCTGACCAAGAAGCACGGCTTTTGGAGAGCGGCATTCGGGTTGAACGCAGTGACAATGCCTCAAACAAAATCGTTTCGGTTGGTTCCTCGACAAACGGAATCGTCGTCTACGACAGCAACGGTGAAGCATTTGACGGCGTTCTGGATAGCAAGCTTTTCGTCACTCAGTTCAATGACAACGTTACGTTGCTGAACCTCAACGAAACAGGAGATGGCTTGACTCCAGTGTTGGAGGAAGGCCCAGACGGCGTTTTTGGCACGGCTGATGACGTGGTGCAGAGTGGTGGTGGTGATGGCATTCTGGAAGTTGCCAACAATACCTTGGGTGTGCCGCTCACTAATCCCCTGGATGTGACCGTTGGGCCGAACGGCACCCTCTGGGTGGCTGAAATTGGCAGCAATGAGATTACGGTACTGGCTCCGAGCGATGTCATTCTACCTGGCGATAATGACTCTGATGATGACGGCATTTTGAACGTTGATGATCCGTTTTTGCGCGATGCCACAAACGGTACTAGCGTCACGATTGATCCAGGACAAGAGACGGTTTGGGAATTTTCTCAAGATGCTGGAGACGTGACACCAGGGCCAGATGGTTTTGGTGGGGGTCTCACAGGTGTGATGATCAATGGTACAACTGATTTTGAGCAGTTCTTTCAGTCGCCCTCGCCTCGTGCAGGTCAGGTTATTCAGCTTGATAACGTGAAGTTTGTCACTGCAGCGGGAGGCGGTACGACAGTCATTGAGGAAGTGAGCAACGGTGATCCGTTCCAGACACCGAATGATGGTGAGTTCCTTTTCCACACCGGATTCCAGCTTGCAGATAATGTTGAGACGTTTACAGTCAAGTGGGTTGTAGCCAATCCAGGAGCCATTGCTGACGGATCGGATATCACCAACAACTTCCAGCAAATTGGCGGCTACATCGGCGACGGTACACAGTCCAACTATTTAAAGATTGTGGCGATCGCCACCAACAACGACGCGTCTGCCGCAAACATCCAGATTGCTCTCGAAGAGGGCGATTCGGTTCCCCAAACCATCAATTTGTCTGCCGACGACATCTTCAACAATGCAGTGCTGGAACCTGATTCTTCAATTGACTTCGAGCTTGAGATCAATCCAGGCGCGGCTACGGCTATTCCAAAAGCAACCTTCACCACAACGAATGGCGATGTTGTCATCACTGGCGGAGCTAATGATGTCATTGACCTAACGGGGTCAGCGGTGCTAGACACCATTCTGGGTAACAACTCCGTTCAAGGCCAAGAAGCTGGCATCGCCACAGGTCTGTTTGCATCAAACTTTGGGTCTGATAACGACACGTTCCAAGCTGTCTTCGATAGCATTACCGTGTCGGCGACTGAAGCTGAGATTGCACCTGATGCGGTTGACGACCAGTTTTCAACTGGTGTCAATGCCGCTCTCGACATTCCTGTTGCAGACCTCTTGGCAAATGACACCGATCCCAATCCAGGAGATGTCCTAGCGGTTACAAGTGTCACCAACGCCCAAAATGGCACTGCTGTGCTGAACGACAACGGTACGCCGGGTGATGCCAGTGACGATTTCGTTGTGTTCACTCCAGTAAATAATTTTGAAGGTGCGGCAGCATTTGACTATACGATCGAAGACTCGACACAGTTGACGGATACAGCCACAGTTGACGTCACTGTAGCTAATGAGGTCATCCTTTACCGGGTGAATGCAGGAGGTGCTGAAGCTGCAGCAACTGATGGGGGCCCAGTGTGGACGACAGATACTCAACAGGCTAACTCCCCATTTCTTGTCAATCCAGGCTCAAACAACGACTTTCCCACCAACGGACAGCCCAACACCAACGTTGATCTGTCACTCGTTAGCGATTCTGGTGTACCTGTAGAGGTGATTGGTATCGAGCGTTGGGACAGTACCAACGATGCAAATGGTGAGATGGCCTGGGCATTCGATGTTGCCGCAGGAACCCCCGTGGAAGTGCGTCTCTACCTTGCGGAGCTGTTCACTGGCTTACCTGACTTGGATGGTAGTGGTGATCCGACGGGCGATCGCATCTTTGATGTCAGTGTAGACGGTGTAATCCCCTCCGCATTCGACGACCTCGACCCATATTCCTTAGCAGGTAATGCGTTCAATACAGGGGTTGTGGTGAGCCATACCCTGACAAGTGATGGCACTGTCGATCTTGAATTTCTCCGTGTTTCAGAAAATCCAGCGATCAAAGGTATCGAGATTATCCAAGTGGGTGGAGACGTTCCTGACCCTGAACCAGTCGTTTCTATCATTAGCGGCAACCAGGTTGTTGGTGAAGATAGCGGACAGGTGCAGATTTCACTAGCGACAGACATCACAGTTCCTAGTGCTGAGACAGTCAATGTCACGTTTGAGATCGTTCCAGGAACGGCAACACCAGGAGAGGACTACGATTTTTCAGCCGGAACATTCGACGCCAACACCGGAATCTACACAGGAACAGTGGCGATCGCTGGCAGTTCATCAGACGCGACTTTTAATATCGATATCTTGCAGGAGCTCCCTGGCAGTGAGGTTGTAGAACCTGATGAGGCATTTACTGTCAACATCACAGGCGTAAGCCCTAACGCTGATATTGGTACCGCGTTGGCAACCGTCACCATTGAAGATGACGACGTAGTGGTTAACCCCGGCGGTGTTGTTGCGGCTATTAATACAGGTGGCCCTGCTCTTGTCCAAGACGGCATCAACTTCAGCGCCGACCAATTCTTCAGCAACGGGGAGACCTTCCAAGACGGTAATGGCGGAAATGGCCCTCAACCTGTCTTTGACGGCACCGTTTTTGAAACTGAGCGCTATGGTGGCTCAAACACTGTTGCTCCCTTTAGCTACTCTATTCCAGTCGATCCTGGCGACTACCTCGTTGACCTTTACTTTGCCGAAATTTTCCAATCTAACCCAGGTCAACGAATATTTGATGTCTTCATCGAAGATGAACTTGTTCTAGACGATTACGACATCTTGGCTGAGACGAATGGAGATATCAATGAATCGATCGTTTTTGTTGCTCCGCGCGCTTTTTCTCCAGATGAGTCTGGAGCACTAGATGCAATTGATATTTCGTTCGAGGCCTCTGCCGACAACGCTAAGGTCAGTGGAATTGTCATTCGTGAAGCGGAGTCAGCTCCTGTAGACACAGTAGACAATGTTGAGGTTCCGGGTGGTGACTTCTCGTCTGACCCAGCGACTCCGAACCTAATCTCGCTAACAGCAGAGGGTTCGACAACTATCGTGTCTAATTTGGAAGGTAATAATGGCGATCGCGACTTCTTTACGCTGTCGATTCCAGACGGTTCCCGGTTAGTCGATATTGTGCTCGATGGTTACACTGCCGACACTAACAACAACGGATTTTTCGGTATCGTTCTGGGTTCAGACTTCGTCCTCGATCCAGCCATTCCACCCCTTGGACAAAGTCCAGACGGTACTGTTGAGGCCGAAGATTTAGCAGGTGGCATCATCTATGGCCCTAGCAATATTGGTCTAGACTTGCTACCGTTGATGAACGATGGCAGCATTGGCAGTGGGTTCGACGAAGATGCTCTCACAGGCACGATTTCAGGTTGGCTGAATCAAGGCGGCGATGCGGTCGCAACAACTTTGACCTTCGTCACCGAAGTCATTCCTGAGCCCGCGAAGGCGGCAGCGTTGATAGAAGTGACTCCGAATGGGGGCTTGGGAGCCTCAACTTTTGGTGCCAACAGCTTCCAAATCACCAACAACAGTGACACAGGCGTCCAAATCACCTCGGTCTCCTTCGACTTGTCCAGCGGCATCCTGCCCGACATGGTGTTCGACCCCACCGGCTCTGGCGGCGATGCCACCGCCAGTCCGTTCACGCCCAATAGCGGCGCAACCGAAACCGGTCTAGTCGCCCCTGCAACCCCCGCCGTTGACCCCTTCGCTCAACCCAGGAATGGCGGCTTCGATGTTCTGTCGATTGACTTTACTGATTTCGACCCCGGTGAGCAGTTCTTCTTCACCACCGACGTTGACCCCAATAGCATCCAAGGCGTTCCAGGGGCAGGAGCCGCAGGAGCGGTCTCCGGTTACGAGCTAATCGGCTCGACCGTGACGGTGAACTTCTCCGATGGCAAAGTCATCACCGGCTCTCTGTATGAAGATGGCTCCCTCGGCGGAGCACAGGTGCTCGTCGATAGCGATGTCACAGCAGTTGCCCCAACGATTGAACTGCTGGGTGCAGGTGCTGATGAGTCGAACTTACCGGGCACTCAGCTCACCGTCTCCGACAGTAACCAGACCGTGAGAGTCAGCGGCACGGTAGGCGACAATATTAGCCTGTTGCAGATGGATGCTCGTTTGTTCATCGCATCAGGCGACAACCCCTTCGATGTATCGGTTGATGAACTGCCCTTCTATGCCAACGAAGCGACTGCCGGCAAAGTCGTCTACAGCGGTGTGATTGGCTCAGATGGCTTTATCGATATCCCGGTCATGCTGCTTCAAACCGATGGCAGCAATGATACGCCTGACGGCGGACTCAACCACTTTGTCGCGGTGACCTCTCCGGTTCCCTACGCCGTTGACCAGCCCGTCAGCCAAACCAGCGATGTGCTGATAGTGAAGCAACTCGACATTCCACTGGTCAATGGTCAGCCCGCTACTATCTTCGTCGATGAGACCGACACCGTAGTAGGCAACGCCATCCAAGCGGGAGAGCAGCCCTATCAAGGTAGTCTGTTCAGCGACACCGATGGCACCGCCAACCCTGATGATGTCATTCTTGGCACCGCAGGCCCAGACAACCTCTGGGGCGGCGAAGAAGGCAACGACCTCATCGATGCAGCAGAGGGCGATAACATCATCGGCATTGGCACAGGCGATGTGAACGCAACCGCAGGCTCTGGTGCAGACTTCATCTACTCTGTTGCAGGTGGCGGCGGCATCAACCTCATCGATTTGGGTGAAGGCGACAATGAAGCCTATCTCGAAGGAGGGGATAATGACCTGACAACTGGCTCAGGAACTGACTTGATTGGCATCGGCTCTGGCAATGATACCGTCAGCTCCGGGGGCGGGGATGACTTCATCTACTCGGTGAATGATGTATCAGGCAGCATCAACATCGTGGATGCAGGAGATGGCACCAATACGATTTGGTTGAACGGTGGAGACAATACCATCATTGCGGGTGACGGTGATGATTCTATCGGTCTCGGCAACGGCACCGACATTGTCAATGCAGGCGATGGTGCCAACATCATCTACATGATTGACCCGGCTGGCACGACGGATGGCAGCAAAGACATCCTCACAGGTGTAGGCGATGACTACGTTCAAACCGGCTCTGGCAATGACTCGATTGATGCGGGTGCAGGTCTCAACACGCTGTTTGGGGGCACTGGGGCCGATGTCTTCACCGTGAGAAGCGGAGCCTACAACTTCTTGGGAGACTTCGAGCTTGCCATTGACCAGATTGAGCTAGAGAGTCTGAACTTTAGCGACTTGAGCTTCTTCCAGGGAGAGGGAGATGTCGCGGCGGATGTGTTCATCTTTGCCGGTGGGGAGAGCATCAGCCAAGTGGCGAATACCACAGTGGCACAGATCGACAACAGCGCCAACTTTGTGTAAACCCTAAAGTCTACCTGGCGCTGTTTGAACCAATCGGCATCATTCGCTCCCGATAAAAGCGGCATGACGACCTAGCTCTCGGTGAAAGGAACAAACAAAACAAAAGAGGCAAACAGTTGTTTGCCTCTTTTCTACCCCTTCTCTCTCACCAATCAAGGTAAAACTGGTGATGGCATGCTCTGTCAAAAAATGACGCAATACTTTGAAGCACTCGATTTCAGAGCAAACAATAAATGATGATGATGACATGGGTATGCAATACCTCTGTACAGGACAGAAAGCGTGAAAAGTGGGAGGAGAGGTTTTATCAAAATCACGACGTCCATCAGAAACCCTATAAGCACCTATAGCGGAATGTCACTGACGTAAACCCTATCAAGCTACCAGCTTAGCTTTCAGGACTGAGCGGGGTTCCTGCATTCTGGGGAACGGTTTGGGGCGACGTTTGACGACTCGGGGTTCTGAACGGTTGGGGCGAAACGGGACAATCAGCTCTTGCACAGCGCTTAACAAGGTCTGGTAGCCTCGCTGTTGATGGGAAGGAGCGAGATGGAGGAACTCGGGTCGGAAGTGATTGAATTGTTGCCGCGTGCCCTGAAGGGAAACCCGTAAAGCATCGACCTCGGAGTCGGCTGTCGCATCCCACATCAATGTCCGCAGCAGATTGTAGGTCAACAGATGAACCCAAACACTTTGGGTCACCATGGTGGGCGTTTTGGCGGCAATCATTTCCATGGCTAAGGTGGTTTTGAGATGTCTGAGATTGACTTCGGTGGCCTGCCAGCGGAGGTGATAGAGTTCGGCCAATTTAGCTTTGCGATATCGCTTGGGGGCCAGCAGGGTGGTCACGACCACGATGTTAGTCGGTCGAAACCCAGGCGTCTGAAGGGAGAGAAAGACTTCGCGTACCTCAATCGACTCGGGCAAGGCTTCAACCTCCTCAGGCGAGAGGGCGTTGGGGCATTGCTTGGGGCGCTGCCACCGGACGATGTGGTCGCCAATCCCTCGTTTTTGGCCTCGCCTAAAGTCACAACGACGCTGATGATGCTTGCGAAAGACGGCATCGGCTCCCGTCTGAGCGACCCAGGCCAGATCCACATAGGTGCCATAGGCCGAATCAGCCACCACCACATCCTCCGGGCACAGCGTCTGATAGAGTTGGCGGGCTAAGCGCCATTCACTCACCCGAAAAGGGGCCATCGCCACCTCCAGCACCGCTCCGGTGGTCACGCAAAACCACACCTGAAGCTTCACGAGTGGAAAGCCACAACCTGCCTTCTGATTGCTGTGTTGGGGATACGCCGCTTGATTAGCCTCGGTATCACTCATCAACACCGTCGTGGCATCAAAGGCCTTGACCCGACGACCACACCACCGTTGTTCCGGGGATACTTTCCGGTGCAACGCCCTCGCCACTCGCTGTAGTAAGGGCGGGAAAATGGACTCGCTCGGGCGTTTACGCGCTTTGCTGTAGCCCCCGGTATCGGCTGACGGCGGCTCTAAGCCCGCTAGGCTCATCCAGGTCACCACCCGCTTGACCGCATGGCTGAGACTGCCATCGACATCGAGCACTTGGGAGATCCAACTCCACAGCACTACCATTGGGGTGTAGAGCACTTGACGATAGACGATTCCTTGTTCGTCCAGCACCGCCTGAATCTCTGCTTCCGGGAAAACCTCGGCAAAGGGTAGACCGATACTGTTTTGGTATTTCTCCTTGAGGACATCCGCACGATTCGGCATCATAGAGGCATGGTTTTGGGCTTCGACACTTCGATCTTTACAGATCAAGCGCTTGAAGCCTTTTCTGCTCTATTATGTCAGTGCCATTCACCTATAGCCGACATTCCGCAGGTTGACAAAAGATTAACCAGAGTCAGGGTAGTAGCGTTCGACCGGTGGCCCCAAGAGGTGAATAATCAAGCGCCGCTGAGCATTGAGATTGCTAATCTGCCGCTGCCGGTTTAAGTGAACCCAGTGGATGCCTTGAAACGTCTGCATAATCCAGCGAAAGGTGGGCTTAGCAGTGGGCTGCTTGCGCTGGTTCAACACGGTTTGATTCTGGGCGTCGAGAGCCTGTCTGAGCTTGCGCTCGGCCAGCGTGTAGACCATCAGGGTCAGGGCCATGATGAGGGCTAAGGCTTCTACACGCTGGGGCTTTTTGACAAAGACGCTGCTGGCAAAGAAGAGGGGGTCTTTGAGGAAGCGAAACCCACGTTCTACCTTCTGTTGCCCTTTGTATTCGCTCAAGCACCTCTGAGGCGGCCAAAGGGTTTTGTCGAGTTGATTGGTCGCCAGAATGAAGCGACTGCGTTGGCGGCTAAAGGTGTCTTGTGCCGTGGCGATTTGTTCCAACGTGGCCTGCAGTCGATAGCCTTGAACCGGGGTAGGTTCAGCGGACTTGGCGGGGCGACCGGGGGCACGCTTGGCTCGTATGCTCTGCACAGAGACCTGCGTGAGGTGATGCACCTCAAGGCACTCTTGAAACTGTATCAAAGCCTCTAGGGCATCGGGTTTGCAAGCAAAGACCTGCTGGGTGAGCTGTTTCAATTGGCGATTGAGGCGGCGTTCGAGCTTCTCTAATTCGGGTTGCCACAAAGACACATCGGCTTTGCGGGTCTGGCTTTCCACCAAAATCCAGCGTTGGGGTACCCCGCCATAGCTCTGCTCAACTTCCCACATCCGATACTCTTTGTTGTCGCAAGGCACCTCGATAAGCGGGGTGATGTCGCTGTGTACCAGCTCTTGGGCCGCTTTCAGCGTCAACGGCACCCGCGACAACCAACCGATGGAGCCCACCTGCTGCAAATTGGGTTCGTTGTAGAAGGCGGCATCCATCACAAACAGACCGTCGCTCGTCCACTGGTCACTAAAGGCATTGACGACTTCTGCAAACTGCTGAGCATCGTGTTCATTGCCACTGGCTATCTGCAACCACAGTGGCACCCCGCCGTCAGCCGCACACACAAGCGTCATCAAAAACTGTTTCAAGTCCGGGCGATGATCTCTCGAATAGCCGCGACACAGCCGAATCGGGGTCGCTTCTGCCGTCGTCTCATCTGGAGTCTCTGACTCTGGCGCGACCGCTGATGCCTCTTCAAAATCGCTCACATACTCACCCTGCACCGACATCGAGGTGGCGTCGAGATGGCGCTGCTGGATATCAATCGCAAATCGCTCAACTGCCTGCAGGGCCACTTGCATGAAAAATGAAGTCGTCCCCACCGCGTATAGCTCATCCAACACCCGACCCAAGCGGTCATCATTCAGGTGATGAGCTTCTACCCCATCTCCGAGCAAGTGCGACACCGCTTTACTCTCAAAAAACTCGCTGAACAGATACAACGGGGCGCTCAAAAAGCCCAGTGCGTTCAAAATCATCGCTTTCACTACTTGCCCAGCACTCACGTGCTCTAAGCAATGGGGCGCTATCTGCTCATCGGTTAACTCGACTAGGCCAAGTTCATCGATAAGACCGGCCACTAAACCCAGAGGGTCTAAATTCTCAATCTGCAAGAGAGCATGCAACCGCCAGACGGTACAGTTTCTAGCCTAGAACACACCCACGTCTTTTATTCCCTGTCAACCTGCGGAATGTCGGGTGTAGAACTTGCTGTTGCCTTTTAGATCTTTTGCCATAGTATTGAGATATTAGCGCGATGCGCGCACCTATTATTCCAGAATAATAGCCAGTCTCAACGGCAATAAAATGACTGAAAACCAAATCAAAGTCGCCTTGATGAGTAACGCGGGAGGGTCGGGAAAGACTACTCTGGCGGTCAATGTCGGCTATGAGCTGTTCTCGGCAGGCTTCTCGGTTTGCCTGTTTGGCCTCGATCCCAACGCTTCACTGAAAACCTTCGTTGGTCT
>JGI12048J13642_10075993_pt1 | contig 9997 bp, 7 predicted proteins | sample ElkSlonscriptome_16_FD_13642 | JGI IMG/M metagenome (IMG submission 13642)
TCAACCACAACCTACAACTTTAGAGATGTCGTACCACTACCGACATGACACGTCCAATTTGATAGCTTGATTAAGCGATATAGCGAACCCAACTAAAAGATTGCTGTTATTGGGTTTCGTGACATCAATCCAGCCTACTCCATTCCACTATTTTAGCCGTGTCGCGCCACTACAGAAGTAGTCTTTCTCGGAAATTGCCTTAGAGAATTCAACTCAGAAGCCGTAGATTTTTCGAACGGGTGCGTGACATATTTCGTACTCCACTGTTCGCCATGGGCAGTTGTTAAAACCCAAAAAATATATAAGAATTAGTTAAGAGTTTATCTTTTTTAACATTCTTGACCGCTACGGGCATATTAGGAACTGAACATGGCACGTTCCAAGTTCTCGATCATTCTCATGGTTGACGGGTACAACGTGATTGGTGCATGCCCGTCACTTAAGATGGTGCGCGATCGCCACGGACTCGAAACTGCTCGACGAGATTTGGTTGATTCGCTGATTGAGTACAGCGCCTATCGAGGGTACGAAACGGAAGTCATTTTTGACGCGCAATACAGCGACACCCACAGAACTGAGGATCGGATCTCGAAGCAATTCAAAGTCTGCTACACCGATTTCAACCAAACCGCTGATACCTACATTGAGAAAGCCTGCGCTCGATTTCGGAACGATGTTCGTAAGTTTAACCGTCGATTGATGGTGGCGACTTCTGATCGGGCTCAGCAACTAACCGTCGTGGGATATGGTGCAGATTGCATGTCCGCGCCTCGACTACTTGCAGAGATGGAATCTGCTCGACAGAGAATCCGCAACAAGTTACGCTCCAAACAAAAGCCTTCAAGAGGATTGCTCTCTAACTCGATTGACCCCGTCGCTCGGCAGCGGTTGACGCAAATGCGGTTTGGCATAAAACCTTGATAGTTCTAACGTTGAGCTTGTTTCGTGAAATCGAGAAATGATTCGAGGTCACGAGACCATAAAAAAATTGGGCAGAAGCTTGCCAAAGTCCAACGTTGTAGATACGATGGTAAACGCGATCCTCAGTAGCTCAGTGGTAGAGCGATCGGCTGTTAACCGATTGGTCGTAGGTTCGAATCCTACCTGGGGAGTTTTCAATTCAAAATTGGTGGGAAGCCTGTAGAGCTTGAATTTACAGACTTTCGTCTCGTCTGAACTAGCTCAGCACAAATGCTGATTGCGATTTCGGCTGGGGTCAGGGCACCAATTTCAACCCCAATTGGTGCGTGAATTGTATTGAGGCGATCGCTCGCGAGTCCCTTTTTCTCAAGGCACTGAAAGACGTAACGAATTCGTTTGAGGCTACCCATCATGCCGATATATCGAATCCGCTGCCACACCGGAGCCATGTCTGGCGACAAGAGACATTCCAATGCCTGCAGGTCGTAGATGACGCCACGCGTGACCAACGCAATATAGAGTTCATCCACTTCTGCAAAATCTTTAAGCACGGTTGCGATCGCCTCTGCACTCACTTCAACATTGGGTGAAATAGCTTGAAACCGATGAGCCTCTGCAAATTCTGGGCGGTCATCTTGGACGATGATGCGGAACCCAGCGAACGTCGCCGCTTCGGCTAGAGCGATGCCAACATGTCCCCCACCAACGATGAGAAGAGTCGGGTTTGGGCGAATATACTCTATAAATTCAGCCATCGGGATAGAAAAATTTGGGTCATGTTCAGGACTTGTCTGAACTTCAGGCTCCTCAACGGTAGAAGAAGTCGAAGGGAAAGGTTCTTGCCAGTAGGGCAATTGGGCCGAGTGGAGAGGCGTGACCAAGAGGGTAGTTTTTCCCTGGGTTAATCGCTGGCAGAGAGCTTGGGCGATCGCCCGCCCCCAAGACGGTAGCCAACAGCTCACCCAAACTTGCATCGTGCCACCGCAGACTCCTTGAGTCTGGCGCTGTGTTGCTCCTGTTAAGTCGATGGTGACAGCAGTGCCAGAAGCTTGGTCGGTAGGAGCAGAGAAATCAGAGTCAGAGGAATCCAGATTTTGGAGCAGAGCGATCGCCGCTTCAATGATGCTGGCTTCGCCTGCACCGCCGCCGATGGTGCCTGCGGTGATACCTGTTGGTTCAATCATCATTTTGGCTCCCACCTCACGGGGAACCGATCCGTTAATTTCGATCACGGTGGCGATCGCCACGGCTCCGTGGTGAAGGGCTTTGTTCACCCGCTGATAAAATTCAAGCTGCATCGTTCCTCATTTCTCTGGTCAGTCCCGTCGTTTAGAGCGCCTTTATGAAACCTTATCAACAGATTCCCATTGCAGACTGTGGCGATCGCCTCGTCCCGATATCCGCCGATGCGGTTGCATTTGTTGATCCTCATCCCTATGTCCAGTTAGGTGCGCCCTATGGAGACAAGTCTCCTTATTTTCTGCGGCAGGGAGTGCTAGATCGGTTGTTGAAGGCACAGACTGAGCTTCAGCAGGTGCATCCGGGCTGGAAAATGCAAATTTTTGATGCTTATCGTCCGATTGCGGTGCAGCAGTTTATGGTGAACCATGCCTACGATGAACTGTTGCAAGAAAAGGGGTGGGGCGATCGCTCTCTCAGCTCAGAACAGCAGCAGACCTTACTTCAGGAGGTCTATCAATTTTGGGCTCCACCGAGCGACAATCCTGATACTCCTCCGCCCCACAGTACAGGAGCGGCTTTGGATGTGACGTTGATGGATGAACAAGGACAGCCTGTAGAAATGGGGTCGCCCATTGATGAACTGTCGATTCGTTCCTATCCGGATTACTTTGCTCCCCTATCTCCCCTTCGCCCCGATTCAGACCAAACACCTGAAATAGAGTGCGATCGCGCCCATACCCATCGCCAACTGCTGCTCCAGGTAATGAGTACAGCCGGATTTCAGCGCCATCCTAATGAGTGGTGGCATTTTTCCTACGGTGATCAGTACTGGGCTTGGCTCATGGGAGAGCGAGAGCAGACCAATCTCAAAGCGGTCTATGGAGCCATCGAATCCTGTTGAGGTTGCAAGATGCTTTCCCCGGTCGTGGATAAAAATGCTTGAAGACTGAAGTGTCTTTTCTTGTCCCATGCCCAAAATTCAGCTTATGAATTTGCCTGCGTCAAGTTACATTCAAATCGCGCCCGACCTGAAGATTTGCCGAGTGCTGAACGGCATGTGGCAAGTTTCGGGTACTCATGGTCGCATTCCTGCCGCTCGTGCGGTCGAGTCGATGTTCGATTACGTCGAAGCGGGTTTTACCACTTGGGATTTGGCCGATCACTACGGCCCTGCCGAAGATTTCATGGGGACGTTTCGGCAAAAGTTGGCCGATCGCCACGGCAGCAATGCTCTGGATCAGGTTCAGGCTTTGACCAAGTGGGTTCCTCAGCCTGGCTCCATGCCCCGAAATCTCGTGAAGCAGAATGTCGATAAGGCTCGTCAACGCATGGGGGCAGAGGCGATCGACCTGATGCAGTTTCACTGGTGGAACTATCGCGATCGCCACTACATTGACGCGCTCAAGCACCTGGTTGACCTCAAGACGGAAGGGGCGATTCGGCATTTGGGGCTGACAAATTTTGACACCCGCCATCTGACCCTCGTGTTGGATCACGGCATTCCCATCGTGTCGAATCAAGTCCAGTTTTCTCTGATTGACCGACGGCCACTTGTGCAACTGGCACAGAGGTGTCAGAGCCACGATGTACACCTTCTTGCGTACGGAACTTTGTGCGGTGGACTGATTTCAGAGTCTTATTTAGGCCAGCCTGAACCCAGTGCCTGGGATCTCACAACCGCATCACTTCGAAAATATAAAAATATGGTGGATACCTGGGGAGGCTGGTCACTATTTCAAGATTTGTTGAAGCAACTAAAGGCGATCGCCACCAAACATCAGGTGAGCGTCTCAAACGTGGCTGTGCGCTATGTATTGGAACAACCCGCTGTTGCTGGAGTCATTGTCGGAACCCGGCTAGGCGTGTCTCAACACATTGATGAAAACGCTAGGGTGTTTGGCTTTGAGCTAGACGCTGAGGACTATGAACACCTTGAAGCTGTGATTGGGCGATCGCACGACCTGTTTGAGCGCATTGGCGATTGCGGCGACGAATACCGACAACGCTAACCCCACAGCGACACTCACCGCCCGAACTTCCTGCTCTAAAATCCGAAATTTCGACCCAAAAGTCCGTATTTTCCGCAGTCTTGATAAAAGCTTCATCTTTATCTCCTCACATTCTTCCGACACGCTATAGTCTAGAGACATCAGGGTGTGCTGTGCCGTTACAAGAAGTGGAAAGAAACGATCAGCGATCGTCTTCACTTCTCTGGAATAACTGAACTAGGTTCATCTCCTCGGTTCATCTACCACGGCAAATTGAATGACTTGCAGAAATACTTGGGCTGCGCCTTTGCAGTCAGCGGTCATGACATCCTCCACCCTTTCTTCTAATATGCTTGCGACCCTTTCTCAGATTGATCAGAAAGGCAGTTTGACGCGTCAGGTCAAAGATCTTCCCGTTCCTCAATTCACAACGCTGCTCGACCAGATCACCAAAGAGTTCGAGCATTTCCTCCAAGCGATCGACATGATCAACAACGATGCCTTGGAGACCATGTTGGAGCAGATTTTGGAGGCATTCACCCTCAAGATCGGGCAGATTCTTCAGGCCGAGCGAACGACCATTTTTCTTGTAGATGAAGAAAAGGAAGAGCTGTGGTCGAAGGTTGCCCAGGGAGAAGGAGAAGAGTTTCTCGAAATTCGCATTCCCATCATGGCTGGAATTGCAGGTCATGTTGCTAGCCACGGTGAGTGTCTCAACATCCCCGATGCCTACAGCCATCCTCTGTTTAACAGGGAAGTGGATAAGCAAACGGGCTATCACACGCGCAATATTCTCTGCATGCCAATCTTTAGTGGCGATCGCGGTCAGGTCATCGCGGTTGTGCAGTTGCTGAACAAAAAGGGTGGCTTGCCGTTCAACGCTTCGGACGAGCAGCTCTTTCGGCAGTTTGCAGGCTCGATTGGCATCATTCTTGAGAGCTGTAATTCCTTCTACATTGCTGCTCGCAACCAGAAAGGTGTCCATGCTTTGCTGCGAGCAGCGGCTTGTCTCGCTCAGAGTCTAGATTTAGAAAAAACGCTCCAAGCGGTCATGGACGAAGCCCGAAAGCTGATGGATGCGGATCGGAGCACATTGTTTTTGCTTGATGAGAGCGGCAAAGAACTCTGGACTCGCATCGCCGCAGCGGACGGAAAAACCACGATAGATATTCGCATTCCGGCCAATAAGGGAATTGCCGGATATGTGGCCTCAACCAAGATTTCCCTCAATATCGTCGATGCGTACAAAGATCCTCGATTTGACCCCTCTACTGACCGAAGAACTGGCTATCACACCCGCACCGTCCTTTGTATGCCAGTATTCAATTCTAAAAATCAGCTCATTGGGGTGACCCAGCTAATCAACAAAGAAAAAGGGTACTTCACGCCCTCCGATGAAGAGTTCATGAGGGCATTCAACACCCAAGCGGGAATTGCCTTAGAAAATGCCCAGCTATTTGAAAGCGTCTTACAGGAAAAGCAATATCAAAAAGACATCTTAGAAAGTCTATCGGATGCAGTGATCTCTACAGATCCAGAAGGTCGCATTGTCACGATTAACGATGCCGCTCTGACTCTTTTGGGCTGTCCAGAAAAGGGGGGCGATGCTCGTTCTAACCAACTGTATTGGCGACAAATGATGGTAGGACGACAAGTTTGGGAGGTCGTTCCGATTGAAAACTTGCGGATGCGGCTAGAAGATAGTCTCAAAACGGGGGCTCGTCACTATGTGCCGGAGCAGTCTCTGACAGTAGGCGTTGTCAAAGGAAGGTCTGTGCAGCGCCGTTCTTCTCATTCTTCTGCTCCCGATATTAGGCAATCAAAACCTGCCCACAGCAATGGTTCTCTCGTGCAAAAGAACGGCAATGATCACGTTGTCGCCAGTATCATCGATAGCAGGCAGGCGATCGCCCCTTCGATGGTTCCGACTGGAACTGCCGATTTGTGGATGTTGGCAGCGCGCGATCGCCAAACAAACCAATATCGCCTCTGGAATCGACCTCTTGCTGAGAGCAATACTGAAGTTCCCATTAACCAAGTGAATGAGCTGGAGCGCAGCGTTAACCTAACCGTTAATCCGTTGAACAATCCGGAGGGTGGAGTCCGGGGTGGTCTGGTGGTACTTGAAGATATCAGCCAGGAAAAGCGAATGAAAACAACCATGTACCGCTATATGACCCCTGGAGTGGCTGAGCGAGTCTTGGCGCTGGGCGATGACGCACTCATGGAGGGTGAACGTAAAGATGTCACGATTCTATTTTCTGACATCCGAGGCTACACGTCGCTGACAGAAAAGCTAGAAGCATCAGAGGTCGTATCGCTGCTCAACACCTATTTTGAGACCATGGTTGAGGCCGTGTTTAACTACGAAGGCACCCTCGATAAGTTCATCGGTGATGCCCTAATGGCCGTTTTTGGCGCGCCTTTGCCCCTCGAAAGTCATGCTTGGATGTCGATACAGTCGGCGTTGGAGATGCGTCGTCGGTTGGCAGAGTTTAACCGCGATCGCCCTGAAGAAACAAAAATTAAGATTGGCATCGGCATCAGCTCTGGGGAGGTCGTCTCGGGTAATATCGGCTCCCACAAGCGGATGGACTATACCGTCATTGGAGACGGCGTAGATATTAGCTCTCGGCTAGAAGGCTTGACCAAGCAATATGGCACGACTGATCCACAGGGTTGCGACATCATTCTGAGCGAGTTTACCTACCAATTTTGCAAAGATCAGATTTTGGCACGAGAACTCGATCGCATTCGAGTTAAGGGAAAGAACCGTCCCATCAACATCTACGAACTGATTGGCGATCGCCAAACCGCCTTAGACGACCAGACTCAGGAATTTCTAAACGTTTATCAAACAGCTCGCAGTGCCTATCAAGACTGTGATTTTGAGCGAGCGGTGCGCTATTTTGAGCGGGCACACCGACTGAAATCCAACGACAAAGCAACGCTGACTCATTTAGAGCGATCGCACATTTACAAGTTAAATCCACCCGCTTCAGATTGGGATGGGGTCTACACCATGACGACGAAGTAGACTCAAAAAGAGTTGGAGTAGATTTTTGGAATAGAGTGCCAGCCGTTCGAGGCAAACAGTTCTGTATGCTAATCTCCGGTTAACTGGATAACAAGACATGTGGGTATCTACAAGCGATCTGGATACCCTGTCGCTATTGCAGTGGCACGATGGCAATGGCATGATCGGCGAAAACGATGCTCGAATTATTGAGCTAGAGTTGGTATCCTTTTTCGAGCGTTGCCCAATCTGGCAATGATCGGGCAACATTCAACGTTGGGTTCCCTCTTGTAGGAGCATCGCAGTGCGATACCCTTACGAAAATCATTCTTCAAATGTGCATTGCCCTTTTTCGGCTAATTCTCATTCAGCATCATCTTTGTGAATTTGAATAAGCTTGAAACTGGATTAAGATACGGCGAAGATTTCTCGGTTCATAGAATCGAACCACATGTTTATCTGAGTAGCTGACTCGAACGGTGCTGGGACGCTAAAGGGAACAAGATGACCTCTCAAACTCAAATGGATACCGTATCTGTAGGCCCAACTCACAACAATTTATCTGCCCAAAACTTGGCTGAGTCCGCTCAGCAGGAAACGCTCACGACCGAGACTCCAAAAATGGAGATCTCGGGAGTTTACAAATCCTTTTCGGTGCGGGGCAAAGAGTTGATGGTTTTGAAAAACATTAACTTTTGCTTGGCTCCCGGTGAGTTTGTGTGCTTGGTTGGAGCATCCGGCTGTGGCAAATCAACGTTGCTTAATATCACCGCAGGGTTAGCCGAACCGAGTGCTGGACAGGTTTTAGTCGATGGAAAAGTCGTGAAAGGCCCAGGTTCCGATCGAGGGGTCGTTTTCCAGAACTATACGCTCTATCCGTGGCTGACTGTTGCCGACAATATTGCCTTTGGTCTGAAGCTGAGAGGCGTGTCCCGAGCTGAGCGGCGAGAGCGTGTGGCCTATTTTCTGGATGTTGTAGGGCTCACCTCCTTTGCCCAAGCGATGCCCAATCAGTTATCGGGCGGAATGAAGCAGCGGGTGGCGATCGCCCGTGCCCTAGCCAACGATCCCGAAGTGCTGCTGATGGATGAACCGTTTGGCGCACTCGATGCTCAAACCAAAGAGCAAATGCAGCTTTTCTTTTTAGAACTGTGGGAAAAAACCCACACCACCGTCTTGATGATCACCCACGACGTTGAAGAAGCGGTTTATCTAGCGCAGCGAGTGTATGTGATGAACTCTCATCCTGGCACCATTCGGATGGAAGTGCCTGTTCATTTTTCGGGTAATCGCGAGTTAGACATCAAGCTGACTCCAGAATTTATCAACATCAAAAGCGACATCATTCATGCCCTACGAGCAGACGCCAGTGAGAAAACGGGCGATCGCAATAGCTAACGTGGCGATCGCTGGCGCAGGTTATCTCTTCACTTCCTTGGGCTCTCCTCCCACAAATCATTTGAGATTGCTCTATGAAGTCAGGATTGGTGTGTTCTGAACAGTTTGACCATGATTTTATTGATACGTTTTTCTGGACATCATAGTCTCATCTCGTTATCGATACATCTCAAACCAAAATTTTTGTGTTGGCTTCAGAATTTCCGCTTAACCAAGACGTCGTCAGTGCTAAGTCAAATCCCTCACTCAATATTCCATAGTCAAAACTTTGAACCTCTTCGAGCTTGAGTTCCATTTTCTGAGTGCAAGTTGTGCCCATAGGGAAATGATGGCAAAAGATAGCTAAAACTCAACTGAATCGATTGTGCTTCTATTTTGTTTTGCTTCTATTTTATTGACCTAGACTTAAGCTCAAACACGATACATCCCCATTAGGAGTAAGATTCCATGCCTTTTAAACCCCCAATTATGACTCGTCGCCGTGCCCTCTGGATGATGGGAGGAGCTACGGGAGGTCTCATGCTCCACGCCTGCACCTCTCCATCCTCCACTAGCACCTCTTCCACCGATACCTCTAGTGAAACGGGTGATGACGCTGCCTCCGATTTAGTTAGCGGCCAGTCAGGCAGTACGCTCTGGATCGGCTATACTCCCATGTACATTGCCATAGAAAAAGGCTTCTTCCAAGAAATGGGCTTCGACCTGGAGTACAACATTTTTGGAGCCAGCGGAGAAGCTGATGCGGCATTTAGCGCTGGACGCATCGACGCTCAAAGCTCTGTCACCTCTGAGGCAGTCGCGCTAGCGTCTAAAGGAGTGGACTATCGGATTGTCCAAATTGCCGATACATCGCTAGGGGGAGACGGCATCCTCGCGCGCAACAGCGTGGCCGATGTCGCTGATTTCAAAGGACGAGAAATTGCTGTAGAAGTTGGGGCAGTCAGCCACTTTTTCTTACTGCAAGTGCTAGAAGAAGCAGGACTCACTGCCGATGATGTCACCATCACAAACCTTACGCCTGATGCAGCGGCATCGGCATACACAGCAGATCGAGTTGATATCGCAGTGACCTACTCGCCATTTTTGAAGCAGGCCAACGATGCCCAAACCGATGGACGTATTATCTACGACACCTCGAAGATGCCGACGGCGATCGTGGATGCCTATATGTTCAATACAGAATTCGTAGAGGCCAATCCAGCCGCAGTACAAGCGCATATCGACGGCATCTACAAAGCAATTGATTTCTTGGACACCAATACCGATGAAGCCTTAGAACTTGCAGCAAAGTGGCTAGAGCTAAGCCCTGAGGATGTGGCCACGGAGTTGCAAGGTGTAGACCTGACTAACCCTGAAAACAACGTCAAGATGCTATCAGATGAGTCCAGCGACATCTATTTGGTAGACCACATGAGTGCGCTGGGCGACTTTTTGAGCAACCAAGGACAAATCGAGTCTGCACCGACTCAAGAAACTCTAGCAGGACTCATCG
>JGI12048J13642_10189891_pt1 | contig 9995 bp, 5 predicted proteins | sample ElkSlonscriptome_16_FD_13642 | JGI IMG/M metagenome (IMG submission 13642)
CGCCGCCGCAACCAGACGGCTGCCGTTCCAGACGGTCAGGTGTCGGGGATGCCACCCGGCCTCGGGTGCGATGCTGCCGGATTCCTCCAGCTGGTGGAGCCATTCCCATTCGAGCAGCGGGGTTTTCAGCGGTTCGGCCAAGGCGTCCCAGTCCGGTTGATTCACCTCGGTGATGCGTCGAATCCATTTCAGGGTATATGTCTGTGTCGGGTCCGTCATGTCATGCCCCCTTCGCCCCTGTTTCGCCGGTCCGGATTTCAAGCTAAATCGGTCCGGGTTTTAAACTAAGATCGATCCCCTGGTTTGTCACGGCGAAGGCATTCGGTTTCCCGCCGGCTACCCCAGACGAACGGTAATGTAATAAGCCTGCTGACCCCGCTGAAGAAGGATGACGACCGAGCGCCGGTTTCGGTATTTGATCACCGCCTTGTCGAAATCGGTTCGATCCGCCACCGCGACTTCGCCGATCTGGCGAATGATATCCCCGGCTTCCACCCCGATGCCGGCCAGGTAGGAATCGGGCCGAACCTCGATGACCACTACGCCGCTACGCCCGCCGGGGGAATCCTTGACCCGAAGGCCCATCAGGGAATACCCCATTTCCGGGGCCTTTTCAGATGGAAACGTCGCGGCCCGCAAGGTTTTCCGGACGGATTCGCCGTTCCGCCACAGGGTCAGGGTGACCCGATCCCCGGGGACAAACCCTTTGATGGCGGAGAAGAAATCCCCGGTGGTGCGGGTATCGAAGCCCCCCAGAGACAGCAGGATATCCCCTTCTCGAATCCCCGCCCGGTTCGCCGGGCTGTCGGCCTCCACCCGTTGAATCAGCACCCCGTCCAGGCGGTCCAGCTTCATGTACCGGGCCAACCGCCGGTCGATATCCTGAACGGTGATGCCGATCCAGGACTGGCTGACCTCCCCGTGCTCGATCAAATCCGAAATGATCCGTTTGGCCTTGGTGATGGGAATGGCGAATCCGATTCCCTGGGCCTGGGCATAGATGGCGGTGTTGATCCCGATCAACTCACCGTTGATGTTGAGCAGGGGCCCCCCGCTGTTGCCGGGATTGATGGAGGCATCGGTCTGAATGAAATCATGGTAGACGGTGTCTTTGGCGCGAATGGACCGGTTCACCGCGCTCACCACCCCGGTGGTGACCGTATTGGAAAAGCCGAAGGGGTTGCCGATGGCGATGACGTCCTCCCCGATCATGAGGTCGTCCGATTCCCCCATGTCCACCGCCGGCAGCGGGGCGTCGGTCTTGATTTGAAGCACCGCCAGGTCGGAATCGGGATCGGCCCCGATCACACCGGCCTCGAATTCCCGCTCATCCTTGAGGATGACGGTGATGGTGCCGGTCTGGGCCACCACATGGGCATTGGTGAGAATGAAACCCCGGTTCCCGTCGATAATAACCCCGGAGCCGAGGCTGTTTCGACGGTCCCGCCGCTCCGGTCCGGGCTCGAAAAAATCACGAAAAAACCACTCGAACATCGGGTCCATGCCGCCGAAGGGCCGGCCCCGGTCCCGAACCGGGTATTCGGTGCTGATGTTGACCACAGCCGGGCTGACCTTGCGAACGGCCCGCACCACCGCATTTTCCCGGTTGTAGGGTCCCGCTTCGGCCGAAACCGAAAGACCGGTCAGAAGCAATAGAGTCAATGCAAGGATCGCCGTTTTCCCCCAGAGATAAGGGTTCATGAAAATAGGTTTTGTCATTTTGGAAAATTTAATTTATTATGAATGTTTATTTTTCATTGATGATGGTTATGGTTAACCGACATTGATGGAATGCAGGTTAATTTCAGACGCAGTACATACCATGACGATCAAGGACATTCAAGACATCTTGCCGCTGGTGGAGCAGCCCAGCCGGTATCTCGGCTCCGAAACCAACCGGATCAGAAAAGACCCGGCCGAGGTCCGTCTCCGCTTCGCCCTGGCCTTTCCGGATCTTTACGAGATCGGCACCTCCCATTTCGGGCTTCAGATCCTCTACGACATTCTCAACCGGCGCGAGGAGATCGCTGCTGAACGGATCTTCGCACCGGCACCGGATATGGAAGCCGCGATTCGAGAAGCCGATATCCCCATTTCGTCCCTGGAATCGGGAACCCCGCTGAACCGATTCGATATCGTGGGGTTCAGCCTGCTGTACGAACTCGATTACACCAATGTCCTCACCCTTCTGGATCTGGGGAAAATTCCCTTTTTGGCCGAAGACAGAAACGGAGACCATCCCCTGATCATCGCCGGCGGACCCTGCACCTGCAATCCCGAACCGATGGCCGATTTTCTCGATGCCGTAGTGGTGGGCGACGGCGAAGCGGTGGTGACCGAACTGACTCGAACCTGGCTGGAATGGCGAGAGCGGGGGGAGAATAAAACCGATCTGCTTCGAACCTGGTCGACCCTCGACGGGGTCTACATCCCCTCTTTTTTCGAGCCTGAATATGATTCCCCGGGCCGACAGCGGCTTCACCCGATCCATGCCGACAACAATTCGGTACGCCGGGCGGTGCTTCCAAACCTGGACGCTGCGCCCTTTCCGGAATCACCGGTGGTGCCTTTCGGGAAACCGATCCATGACCGGTTGCGGCTGGAGGTGGCCCGGGGCTGCACCCGGGGCTGCCGGTTTTGCCAGGCGGGAATGATCTACCGGCCGGTCCGGGAGCGTTCCCCCGGCACCCTTCTCGACCAGTCCGAACGGGCGGTGGCCGCCACCGGATATGAAGACCTGTCCCTGCTTTCCCTGAGCACCGGCGATTACCGGTCCATCAGCCCCCTGATGACCGGCCTCATGCGCCGGTGCGAAGCCGAGCACATCGCCGTCTCCCTGCCCTCCCTTCGGGCCGGTACCCTGACCCCGGAATTAATGGCCCAGATCAAGCGGGTGCGAAAAACCGGCTTTACCATCGCCCCCGAAGCCGGCAGTCAGCGGCTGCGCAACGTCATCAACAAAAACATTACCGAATCCGACATCCTGGAGACGATTCAGGATGCTTTTGCCGCCGGGTGGCAGGTGATCAAGCTCTATTTCATGATCGGCCTGCCCACCGAAACCCGGGCGGACCTGGCGGCCATGGTCGATCTGGTGGAGCAGGTTCGCCGGCTGCGAGGCCCCAAAGGCAAAAAACCCAAAATCAACGTCAGCGTCGGCACCTATATTCCCAAGCCCCATACCCCTTTTCAGTGGCGCCCCCAGATCTCACTATCGGAATCCCGGGAAAAGATCGGATGGCTCAAGGATCGCCTGAATCTGCCGGGGATTCGATTCAAATGGCAGGACCCCCGGGTCAGTTTCCTGGAGGGGGTCTGGTCCCGGGGCGATCGGCGGCTGTCCCGGCTGCTGATCACGGCCTATGAAAAGGGGTGTCGACTGGACGGATGGAGCGATCGATTCCGATTCGACCTGTGGGAAGCGGCGTTTGAAGAGACCGGCATCGATCCCGAGTTTTACACCGCGCGGGAGAGGCAACCGGATGAACCCCTTCCCTGGGATGTCATCGACATCGGGGTCACCCGCACGTTTTTATGGGGGGAGTGGGAAAAGGCCCTGGCCGAAGAGCACACCCCCGACTGCCGGGACGGGGCCTGCGAGGGCTGCGGGGTCTGCGACTTCGACCAACTTCAGCCGATGGTCTTTGCCCCCGAGGAGACCATTCCCCTCGACACTGGGGATACGAGCAAAGCAGGGGCGGAAAACGGCTTCAAAACCCTTCAGGTCTTCTATGCCAAAACCGGGCCGGCCCGGTTTTTCGGTCATCTGGAGATGGTGTCGATTCTTCTGCGGGCCATCCGCCGGGCCAAAATCCCGGTGAAGTTCTCCGAAGGGTACCATCCCATGCCCAAGGTCGCTTTTACCGACCCGATTCCCCTGGGCATGGAAAGCCGGAAAGAGGCCTTTTTCATGACCGTTCCCGGTCATGTCCGTCCGGAATCGATCGTCGAAGGGTTTCGCGGCCGTTTGCCTGAAGGGCTTGAGGTAGGCGCCTGTCGAATCGCCCCGCCCAAATCCGGAAGAAAACCGCCGGAAGAAGCCGCCTATCGGATTACCCTTCACGAAAGCGAGTTCGAACCGGACCGGCTTCACCGCTTCCAAGCCCGACCGGACCATCTCTTGACCCGGACCTCGGCCAAGGGGCGGACCCGAACCATCGACCTCAAAGAGACGGTGCTGGAAATTCGCACGGACTCTGCCCGGGATCTGTACCTGCGCCTGAAAACGATTCCGGGTCAAACCGTTCGGCCCGCGGTCCTGCTTCAGGAAATTTTCGACTTGGATGAAGAAACCGTCAAGCGGGCGTCCATCCTCAAACTCTGAAACTATCGAAAGATTCATGGACAAAAAACTCGTTATCAATGTCACCGAACATGAAACCCGGGTCGCCCTTCTGGAAGACGGGACCATCGTCGAGCTTTTCATCGAACGAAAAGACTACTCCGACATCGCCGGAAACGTCTACAAGGGGCGGGTCCAACGGGTGCTGCCGGGGATGCAGGCCGCCTTTGTGGATATCGGCCTGGACCAGGCCGCTTTCATTTATGTGGATGATGTCCTGGGGGAAAATTACGCCGATTTCCAGAAAATATTTTCTCTGGAAGAGAATGAAGAAGAAGGTCCCGAGGTGGATATCGTCGATACCGGCGAAAGCCTGACCGACCGCCACGCCCATATCGAGGACATTCTCACCGAAGGTCAGGAGGTGATGGTTCAGGTGGCCAAATCCCCCATCGGCACCAAGGGCGCCAGAGTCACCTCCCATATTTCCCTGCCGGGCCGGTTTCTGGTGCTGATGCCCACCTCCGACCATGTGGGGATTTCCCGCCGCATCGAAGACGAGGTGGAAAGAACCCGTCTCAAGAACCTGATTCTCTCCCTTCGCGAAGAGAACCTCGGGTATATCGTCCGGACGGCGACCGAAGGGGTCCAGAAGGAAAAGCTCATCTACGAGATGGGGTTTCTGACCAATCTCTGGGAAAATATTCAGGCCCGGTATCGCGACGCATCGGCGCCTTCCATTCTGCACCAGGAACTGATGGTGAGCCTGCGGGCGGTCCGAGACCTGTTGACCCATGAAGCCCAGCAGCTGGTGGTCGATTCCCGAACCACCTACTCCGCGATTCTCAATTTTTTAGACACCTTTATGCCGAGCCTCAAGGATTCGGTGGTGCTCCATGAGGAAAGAGAGCCGATTTTCGACGCCCACAATCTGGAAGGAGACATCTCCAGGGCCCTCAAGAAAAAAGTGTGGCTCAAATCGGGCGGATACATCGTGATTGAACATACCGAAGCGCTGGTAGCCATCGATGTCAATACCGGGCGGTATGTGGGCAAGCACAACCTCGAGGAAACCATTCTGAAGACCAATCTGGAGGCGGTCAAGGAAATCGCCTATCAGATTCGTTTGCGGGATATCGGCGGCATCATCATTATCGATTTCATCGATATGGAAAAAAAGGTAAACCGGGAAAAAGTCTATAATGCCGTGAAAGAAGCGCTCAAGAAGGACCGAAGCAAAACCCATATTCTGCCCATGTCGGATATGGGGCTGATTCAGATGACCCGCAAGCGAATTCGCAAATCCCTGACCCGTCTGTTGTGTGAGCCCTGTTTTTACTGCGACGGCGAGGGGTACCTGATGTCGGGCCAGTCCATCTGCCATAATATCTATCGCGAGGTCCTGCGGGACAACCAGGACCTCAGCCCCGGCGGCCGGTTGACCATTCGGGTCAACCCGGAAATCGCCGAACTCCTTCATGATGATCAAAATCATATCATTCTCTCCCTGGAACGGGCCATCGGTAAACAGATCGTGGTATACCCCAATAACGAATTTCACATGGAAGAGTTCGATATCTTCGAAACAGTGAAGGTGTAAACAATAGAATTCTTTCTTGACGATTCCATCGGAGTATGTTTAAATTATTAGGTTAAGCTTGTTGGAAAGTCCACCAGTTTAGGCAGCGAATCTTTCGTAAAGGCCATTTATTTTTTGTTATTTAAAAGCGTTAGGAAGAGGTTTATTTCATGAAAAGAACATACCAACCCAGCCGAATTCGGCGGGCCCGCAACCACGGATTTCGAAAACGGATGTCCACCAAACAGGGACGCAACATCATTAAAAACCGCAGGGCCAAGGGCCGAAAGCGATTGTCGGCATAGGTCGGCGAACCCGAGTTCAATCCCGTTCAGCCCTTTTGGATTTTTCCTTTACCAAGGCAGACAGACTCCTCAAGCGAGCCGATTTTCTTCGGTTGTCGCAGTCCGGCAAAAAGATCCAGAACAGATATTTTCTCTCATTTGTCTGTCCCGGAACCGCCGACCGGACCCGCTTTGGGGTTACCGTAACGAGAAAGGTCGGAAATGCGGTCACTCGCAACCGCATCAAACGCCTTTGTCGTGAACACTTTCGATTGAACAAGCACACGATTACAGGTAACTGGGATATTAACATCATTGCGAAGAAACCGTCCGCTGATCTGTCGACAGGCCCGTTTTATTCGGCGCTTCAAAATATTTTTGACAGACTTCCCGTTGACGATCACTAAAATGGCATTACTCCTGCTGATACGCCTGTATCAGTATGGCTTATCCCCCGTTTTGGGACCTTCTTGTCGTTTTTATCCAACCTGTTCACGCTATGCTTATCAGGCTATATCACAGTACGGCGCAGGGAAAGGCGTATTCCTTTCCCTGAAACGTCTGGTGCGATGCCACCCCTGGAATCCGGGAGGGTATGATCCCGTTCCCTGAACGGGATCATACGCCTTACGCCGAATCACATTCAATTGCCATGAATCAGCAATCCGACAAGATCCTCAATGTAGAAAAGATGGTCTGCGTATCGATCTGTTGTAGGAGAGGATAATGGAACAAACCCGACTCATCATCGCCATAGCGCTCTCATTTCTCGTTTTTCTGGTGTGGAATCTTCTATTTGTCGATCCGACCCCGGTTCCGCCGCCGCCTCGGGCGACGCAGGATGTGGACACTGTTCGGCCCCGCGAAACACCGGTGACCGCGGCACCGGAAGCCCCGCTCGTCACCGCCCCTGCGGAAACGACCGAACTCCCCGACCATCCGCCGAGAATCATCACCGTCCATACTCCGCTTTACTCGGTCAAGATTTCCGAAACCGGCGCCATGTTCAAAAGCTTTTCCCTGGCCCGGTATCGGGAGACGACCGAACCCGATTCACCTTCGAAGGATCTGATCCCCCCCGTTCTTCCGGGGGGAACCGTCATGGCCGGGTTCACCGGCGGCAGCCTCGAAAACCTCAACCGGGCGACCTTTACCGCGGACCTCGAAGAGGATACCCTCACCGTGCAAGACGGGCCCCGAACCGTCCGGTTTTCATGGACGGCTCCCGAAGGGGTCCGATTTGAAAAGGTATTCACCTTTTCTCCGATGACCTATCTCATCGACATGGATATCGCGGTTCAGAACACAACCGCCGTGCCGATTCAGGGAAAGATGTGGGTGTCACTATCCGATTTTACACCCGAAGCCAGCCGAGGATACGGTTTCGAAGGACCCAGCGCCCTGATCAACAACTCGGTGGAGCAGATCAAGATTAAAAATATCGAAGACCAGAGCCTCTATTCCGGAATACTGACATGGGTCGCCCTTCAGAGCCGCTATTTTATCACCAGCATCATTCCGGAAACTCCGGTGGAAGCGGATATGAAACTGATCGAACAACCCGACAACGTGGTGGAAAATCGATTGGTGGGCCCCCTCGAAACTGTTCCGCCGAATACCGGCCTGAACCACAATTTCGATCTTTTTTTCGGCCCGAAAAGCCTACAGGTCTTATCCCAATATGAAAATGAACTAGACCGGGTGGTTCATTTCGGAATGTTCGATTTCATCGCCAAGCCGTGCCTCTGGCTGATGAATTTTCTGTACAGCTTTATCCCCAATTACGGCATCGCCATCATCATTCTGACGACGATTATCAAGCTGTTGCTGTGGCCCCTCGGCAACAAGAGCTATAAATCGATGAATGAAATGAAAAAAATCCAGCCCCTGATGGCCGAAATCCGGGAAAAATACAAAAACGACAAGAAAAAAATGAATGAAGAGCTGATGGGGCTGTACAAAATTTATAAGGTCAATCCGGTGGGCGGCTGCCTGCCCATGGTCCTTCAGATTCCGGTATTCTTCGCACTCTATCGAATGCTGTATGAATCGATTGAGCTGAGACATGCTCCATTTGTAGGCTGGATCAATGATCTGTCCGCACCGGACCGGCTTTTTCATTTCGATCTGGCCATTCCGCTGATGCAGCCACCCTACGGCATTCCGGTGTTGACCATCATCATGGGGGCCACCATGTTTTTACAGCAGAAAATGTCCCCTCCCCCCGGAGATCCCGCCCAAGCCAAAATGATGATGTTCATGCCGATCCTGTTCACGGTTATTTTCATCAACTTTCCGGCCGGCCTGGTGCTGTACTGGCTGGTGAACAACGTCCTCTCTATCTCGCAGCAGTATTATATTTCCAAGAAACATGCTTAAACGGAGGTGAGTTAACATGTCATCTTGTTTGGAATTCGAAGGCAAGGTCGTTGAAAAGGCGCTTCAGAAAGCATCCGAAGCCCTGAACATTCCCAAAGACAAAATCAAATACAACGTGGTCTCCTACGGCTCTTCCGGTATTTTCGGCCTGGTCGGCGCCAAAAAGGCCAAGATTTGCGTGACCCTGCCGCCGGACAAGTCAAAACCCAAAACTGTTTCTCGTCCGGATCAAAAATCGCCCCCCTCCCCTGCCCCCGTTTCGGAACCGACACCGACGCCTCCAGACGGCAAATCGGCTTCCTCCGCCGCGCCCGACGAACCTTCTGAAGACACCGCATCCGCACCGACCTACCGCAGCGCCTCCGCCCTGGTTCGGGAAGCCTTCGACCTTCCTCCTGAATCCGCCGAAGCGGATGAAGATGCCGGCCCTCCCGAGGTTGAATCTGCAGATCCAAAACCCGAGGTCGAACCAGCATCGCCCGAACCATCAACCCCGATTTCGGAGCTGGAAGACACCGATTCCGCCGAACCGTTGGCACTCGGCAAAGAAGCGCTGCAGCGGATTATCGATCTCATCACGACCGATGCTGAAATCCATGTGGAAAAAACCGGGGATCGATACCTGCTGAATGTCCAGGGGGGAAACCCGGGAGTGCTGATCGGCAAGAAGGGTCAGACGTTGGAAGCCATTCAATACCTGGTTGAAAAAATCGTCAACCGGCACAGCGACAAACGAATCCGGATTCAGGTCGATGTGGAAGGGTATCTGGAAAACCGCCGTTCGAATCTGCGCAGTCTGGCCAAACGCCTTGCTGACAAAACCAAACAGAACGGCAAGCCTTCGACCCTCGGCCAAATGAATGCCCATGATCGCCGCATCGTCCATCTCACGTTAAAAGATGACACTGGTATTCGAACCCAGAGCATTGGTGAGGGCTTCTATCGGAAGCTGGTGATATTTCCAAAAAAGAAGAAAAAGCGATCCTGAACCGACTCGACCAATCTGCAATAGGGAAGAAGAGGCAAGCGGCCCGGGGCCCTTGCCTCTGTTTTTTTTGATCAATAGGATACCCATTGGACAGAACACTATCCACTATCGCCGCCATCGCCACCCCAAACGGAAGCGGGGGCATCGGGATTATCAAGATTTCCGGGTCTCGAGCTTCCCACATTGCTGAACGTTTATTCCGTCGAGTAGTAAATTCCAAAAACGGCCTGCACGTTTCGATCCCAAAAGATGAATGGCAATCCCATCGGTTCTACTACGGCCATATCGTCGATCCGAATAGCCGACAAATGATCGATGAAGTTATGGTCGTTCTGATGCGGGGACCTCGATCCTACACTCGGGAGGATGTGGTCGAAATCCACCTTCACTCCGGACCTGCGGTTTTGCGGGCTGTATTGGAACAGGTGCTTGACAGCGACGCATTATTGGCCGAACCCGGCGAATTCACCAAGCGCGCCTTTT
>JGI12048J13642_10158345_pt1 | contig 9993 bp, 8 predicted proteins | sample ElkSlonscriptome_16_FD_13642 | JGI IMG/M metagenome (IMG submission 13642)
GGGGGTTGGAGCTCCGAAGCCGGTCGTCCACCTGGATGCCGCCGTGGTCCCCGAGGCGGACCCCTGCCCGCTCCAGCTCGAGCCCGTCGGTGGCAGGGCGTCGGCCGGTGGCCACGAAGAGGGCGTCTCCTTCGAACTCGGTGCCGTCGTCGGTGCGCACCACCACCGACTCCCCCCGGCGCTCCACCTTCTCGGCCCGGCTCCCCAGGCGGATGTCGATCCCCTCGGCCTCCAGGACGAGGCCCAGCGCCTCCGCCATGTCCCGGTCCTCCTTGGGAAGGAGCCGGTCGCTCATCTCCACCACGGTGACCTCGGCCCCGAGCCGCCGGAGGATCTGGCTGAACTCCAGTCCGATGGGCCCGCCCCCCAGGATGGTGACCCGGGCAGGGAGGGTGTCGATCTCGAAGACGGAGTGGTGGTCCAGAAAGCCCACCTCCTCGAGGCCAGGCACCGGGGGCGGCGCGGGTACGGCCCCGGTCGCCAGGATGATCCTCCTGGACCGGATGCGACCCACCCCCTCCACCTCGACGACGTCGCGATCCACGAATCGCGCCGAACCGAAGGCCACCTCCACCCCCATGGATCGGAAGCGCTCCGGGTCGTCGTGGTGGGCCACCGTGTCCCGAGCCGAGCGCATCCGTGCCATGACCTCCCCGAAGGCCGGGCCCGGGGCCGCGCCTCGGAGCCCCAAGGCCTCGGCGTGACGCATCCGGTGCGCCAGGCGGGCGGAGGCAAGGAGGGCCTTGGAGGGGACGCAGCCCGTCCAGAGGCAGTCCCCACCCAGGGCCGACTTCTCCACCAGGGTGGGGGAGGCGCCGAGGTAGGCGGCGCCTGCGGCGGAGACCAGGCCGGCGGTGCCTCCCCCCACGGCGAGGAGGTCGGTGTCACGGAGGCTCATGGGCGAGATGGGCGGGGAGGGAGGGCAGGGACAGGCCAGATGGGTGGTCGCGTGCCGAACCCGCCATGGCCCGCGGGGGTTCCACGGTCGGGAAGAGACGCGCCACCGTCGGTACGGCTCGTACGGGCATTCCGGTGACCCGGCCCGGGGCCTTACGTTCGATCGTCGGAGGACGGGACCGGCTACGGGGACTTTCGTATTATCTTCGGGTCCGGTACCTTCCATCGTCCCGGACGGATCTCCGGGCCTCGATCACGAACCCACAAGGTGCGAGATGGCGACGGCGGAACTCAGCGAGAAGAAGGAAAAGGCCCTCACCACGGCCATCAACCAGATCGAGCGTGCCCACGGCAAGGGCGCCATCATGCGCATGGGCGCCGACTCGGCGAAGGTGCCCATCGAGGCGATCCCCACCGGTGCCATCAACCTCGATGCCGCCATCGGCATCGGCGGCTTTCCCCGAGGCCGGATCTCCGAGATCTACGGGCCCGAGTCCTCGGGGAAGACCACGGTCTGTCTCCACGTCATCGCCAATGCCCAGAAGGGCGGTGGTGTGGCGGCCTTCATCGACGCCGAGCACGCTCTGGACGTGCGCTACGCCAAGAAGCTCGGGGTGGACGTGGACAATCTCCTGGTGTCCCAGCCCGACACCGGTGAGCAGGCGCTGGAGATCGCCGAGGTGCTGATCCGGAGCAACGCCGTGGAGGCGGTGGTCATCGATTCGGTGGCGGCGTTGGTGCCCCGGGCGGAGATCGAGGGGGAGATGGGCGATTCCCATGTGGGACTCCAGGCCCGTCTCATGAGTCAGGCGCTGCGGAAGCTCACGGGGGCGGTGAACCGCTCCAAGACGTCGGTGATCTTCACCAACCAGATCCGGGAGAAGATCGGCGTCATGTTCGGCAGCCCGGAGACCACCTCCGGGGGCCGGGCGCTGAAGTTCTACGCCTCCCTCCGCCTGGACATCCGGCGCATCGGAGCCGTGAAGGACGGCACCGATGTGGTGGGGAACCGCACCCGTGTGAAGGTAGTGAAGAACAAGTGCGCTCCGCCCTTCAAGCAGGCCGAGTTCGACATCCAGTACAACGTCGGCATCAGCCACGAGGGGCTGCTCATCGACCTGGGCGTGGAGGAGGGCATCGTGGACCAGTCCGGGTCCTGGTATTCCTACGGCGATCTGCGCCTGGGACAGGGGAAGGAGAACTGCAAGCAGTTTCTCATCGAGAACTCGGACGTGGCCGACGAGATCTCGGAGAAGCTCAAGGTGGCCATGGGCATGGGCCCCGAGGACGAGGACGAGGAGGGCGACGACGAGGAGGCCTCCAGCGACGAGTAGCACCTCGTCTCGGGTTCCGGCAGCGGCGCACAGCCTCGGATCGCCTCGCGGTCCGGGGCTTTTCGTCTTCCGTCACGGTGGGGTGCGGCTGCATTGAGCGCCCCTCGCGGCGACCGTTATCTTCCACGGCTCCAGCCCACCGTCCCCGTCGCCCCCTACCCGCCGATCATGAAGGCCGCCGACATCCGCAGCGCGTTCCTTACCTTCTTCGAGGAGCGAGGCCACGAGGTCCGCCCCAGCTCGCCGCTGGTGCCTGCGGACGATCCGACCCTCCTCTTCACGAATGCGGGGATGGTCCAGTTCAAGCGGGTCTTCCTGGGGCAGGAGGATCCGGGGTACACCCGTGCCACCACCTCCCAGAAGTGCGTGCGAGCCGGGGGGAAACACAACGATCTGGAAGAGGTCGGCCGGACGGCCCGGCACCACACCTTCTTCGAGATGCTGGGCAACTTCTCCTTCGGCGACTACTTCAAGCGAGAAGCCATCCGGTACGCCTGGGATCTCATGACCGACGTCTACGGGATGGATTCGGACCGCCTGTACGCCACCGTCCATCACACCGACGACGAGGCAGCGGAGCTCTGGGCGGAGGAAGTGGGGCTGCCCGCGCAGCGCATCTTCCGGCTGGGAGACAAGGACAACTTCTGGCAGATGGCCGACACGGGACCCTGCGGGCCCTGCTCGGAGCTCCACTACGACCTTCGGGACGAGGTACCCACCGACCAGAGTCCCGAGGCCTTCGTCGCGGCCACCGAGTCCGGGGAGGTCGTCGAGCTCTGGAATCTGGTCTTCATGCAGTTCGACCGGGACGAGTCCGGAGAGCTGACTCCGCTGCCCGCTCCCTGCGTGGATACCGGCGCCGGGCTGGAGCGCATCGCCGCCGTCCTCCAGGGGGTGGACTCCAACTACCACACCGACCTCTTCCGGCCGCTTCTGGAGCGGGTGGCGAAGGTGGTTGGGCGCCCCTACGACCCGGCGGTGGAGGAGAGCGTGAGCTACCGGGTCCTGGCCGACCACGCCCGGGCCGTGGCCTTCCTCCTGGCGGACGGGGTCTTCCCCTCCAACGAGGGTCGGGGCTACGTCCTGCGCCGGATCCTTCGCCGGGCCGTACGCCACGCCTGGCTCCTGGGGCGGCGGGAGCCGACGCTGGTCCATGTCGTGGACGCCGTGGTGGATGCCATGGACGAGGCCTTCCCACAGCTGCGGGAGCGGCGCGATCACATCCTTCGACTGACCCGTGGCGAGGAGGAGCGTTTTCTGGCGACGGTGGAGGGTGGGCTCAGCCGCTTCGACGAGCTTGCGCCGACGGACGCCGACGCCGGGACGATCCCCGGGGAGGAAGCCTTCAAGCTCTACGACACCTTCGGGTTCCCGCTGGATCTCACCGAGCTCATGGCGGAGGAACGGGGGTGGGATGTGGACGTGGAGGGGTTCGAGGAGGCGCTGGAGGAGCAGCGGGCTCGCTCCCGGGCCGACCGGGCCGCGTCCGGCGTTGCCCTGGACGAGAGCGACTCCGGCGAAGGGTGGACCGAGCTCTCCGAGGAAGATCAGCGGTTCACGGGCTACGCATCGTTGACGGAGCGCACCCCGGTGCTGGCATGGCGGCGTGAAGGCTCCCGCCTGGGCCTGGTCCTCCGGGACAACCCGTTCTACCTGGAGTCCGGGGGACAGGTCTCCGATGGCGGGAGCATCTCCGGAGATGGCTGGACCCTCGCCGTGGAAGAGGTGCGTACCGTAGCCGGCCGCACGGCCGTCGTCGGGCAGGTCCGCGGAGAGCTCACCGAGCCCTTCCCGGAGGACGCTCGGGTGGAGGCCTCCGTCCCCCGCCCCCCTCGCCACGACACCGAGCGCAACCACACCGCCACCCACCTCCTCCACGCAGCCCTCCGGGAGACTCTGGGGGAACACGTGGTGCAGCGGGGCTCGCTGGTGGCCCCCGACCGCCTCCGCTTCGACTTCGCCCACACGGCGCCCATGACGCCGGAGGAGCGGCGCCGGGTGGAGGAGACGGTGAACCGCCGGATCTGGGAGGATCACCCGGTGGAGATCGACGAACGCGCCTATGACGAGGCCGTGGCGGCGGGAGCCATGGCGCTCTTCGGTGAGAAGTACGGGGACCGCGTCCGGGTGGTGGAGATCCCGCAGGTGAGCACCGAGCTCTGCGGCGGGACCCACGTCCGCCACACCGGGGAGATCGGCCTCTTCCGGCTGGTAGGAGAGAGCGGGGTGGCCGCCGGCGTACGTCGCGTGGAGGCCCTCACCGGGCCGGGGGCCTTCGGGTACCTCCAGGAGCGCGAGGAGCGGCTGGAGGAGGCGGCGCGGGTGTTGCGCGCCCAGCCCGACACGCTGGAGGCACGGGCCCGGCAGCTCCTGGCAGAGAAGGCGGAGCTGGAATCCATGCTCGAGGAACTGCGTCGGGAGGGAGGGTCCGGAGAGACCGAGGTCGCGCGGGTGTCCGTGGAGCTGCCCGATGGTGGCGAGGCCCTGTACCGGGGGGTTCGCCTCCGGGCCCGGGACGCCGACGACGCCCGGAGCTGGGGGGACGCCTTCCTCCAGGGAGACGAATCCGGCGTGGCCGTGCTCGCCGCAGAGATGCCTGGAGAGAAGCGCACCCTCTTCGCCTTCGTCACCGACGAGCTCATCTCCCGGGGGATTCGGGCCGACGCCGTGGTTCGATCCGTGGCCGCCGTGGTCGGGGGCAGGGGTGGCGGACGGCCCCACATGGCCCAGGCTGGAGTGGAGGACCCGGGGAAGCTCGACGAGGCGCTGGGCCACGGCGCCGAGGCTGTCCGCGCCCTCCTTGCGGAGTCGGCGTGAGCGTCGGCGACTGGTTGGACCGCCGCACCCCGCCTCCCCCGCAGGAGCTCCGGGACCGGATGTCGGAGACCCTGGAGGCAACGGGCGACGAGGACGACGCGTTCCCGGCACTGGCCTCGGCGGCGCTGGAGGAGCTGGACCGGGCACGACGCTCGCCAGGACGTGTACGGGAGAGCGCCTTCCACCTCCTTACCGCCGACGCGCTCCTGACCTACGCCTGCGAGGCCGCCCTGGACCTGCCCGATCCCGATGCGGCCCTGCGGGATCTCGTGGAGCGCGCAGCCTCTACGGAACGTTGATGGACGGGGATATCACGGCCTACGCCGACGTCCACAGTCACCTCGTCCCTGACGTGGACGACGGGGCCCGGTCGGTTGAGGATGTGCTGGACGCCATCAACCGGTTCGCCCGCTACGGGGTCCGGAAGGTCATCACCACGCCGCACCTGAACGGGAGTCTCACCCACGACCCTGCCCGCCTGGAGGAGCGCCTCGACCTCGTGTCGCGGGCCTTCGACGAGGCCGCCGAGGCCGTGGGGGGGCGCTTCCCCGAGGTGGAGTTCCGGCGAGGGCACGAGGTCATGCTGGACGTACCGGAGGTGGACTTCAGCGACCCACGGATGCGGTTGGCGGGGACTTCCTTCGTGCTGGTGGAATGGCCGCGGCTCCAGTTGCCACCCGGGACCTCCGGGGTGGTGGCGCGCATCGTGGCCCAGGGATACCGGCCCATCATCGCCCACCCGGAGCGATACGTGGGCATGGACCTCGCCACCGCAGACGCCTGGCGCGAGGCCGGTGCCCTCCTGCAGGTGAACCTGGGGTCACTGGTGTCGCGGTACGGGGCCGATGCCCGGACGCTGGCCTACCGTCTCCTCCGGCGCGGATGGGCCGACTACCTGGCCTCGGACTTCCACGGCCGCCCCGAGCGCTCCCTCTATCTGGAGGAGGCCCGGGGCCAGCTTCGGGAGGTGGGCGGACAGGAGGCCTTCGTTCACCTCTACCTCACGAACCCCGCCCGCATCCTCCGGGACGAAACACCTCTTCCCGTGCCGAGCCTTCCCGAGGAGCAGGGCTTCTGGGCGAAGATCCGGGAATTCCTGGGGACCGCATGAGCGCGTCCGCCCACGCCGGTCTCTTCGGCCGCGAGCTCACGGGCCGGAGCGAGCTTCTGCGCCAATGTGCGCACGAACTGGCGGCCGAAGCGGGGGAGTTGGCCCGACGGGTCCTGGAGATCGTCCAGGGGGGAGGCACCCTCTACTTCTGCGGAAACGGGGGCTCGGCGGCGGACGCGCAGCACCTGGCCGCCGAGTACGTCGTGCGGTTCGCCCGGGAGCGAGTGGCCCTCCCGGCGGTGGCCCTCACCACGGACACCTCCATCCTCACCGCCGGTGGCAACGACTACGGGTTCGAGTCGGTCTTCCGTCGCCAGGTGGAGGCGCTGGCCCGCCCGGGGGACCTCCTGATTCTCCACTCCACCAGCGGCAATTCCCCCAACCTACTGGAGGCCGCCGCGGCGGCACGGGCCAAGGGGGTCGCCACGGTGGCTCTGCTGGCGAAAGGCGGCGGGCACCTCCGGGACCGGGTGGACTTCGCGGTGGTGGTTCCCACCGACGAGACGGCGCGGGCCCAGGAGGTCCACCTGGCCCTCCAGCACATCGTGTGCGAGGTGGTGGACCAGGCGATGGCCGAGGCCCCTGGCCGTCAGGAGGCTCCATGACACCTCTGGCCGACGTCCTGCGGGAAGGCCGCCGCCGGGAGCGGGAGATGGCCGCCTTCTACCGTTCGCTCTCGGGAATGGCCGAGGACCGGGGGGACGCCGCGGCGGCGGAGCGGCTCAACGAGCTCCTGGCCGACGAGCAGCACCACGTGTCACGCCTCACCGCCCGGCTCCTGGAGCTGGGCGAGAGCCTGGGGGAGGAGCGACCGGACCGCCCTCGGGTCGAGTGGGAGGGTTGGAAGAAGGCCGCCCGCCTCCGCGAAGCCGACGAGGTGTCCTGGTACGAAGCGGCGTTGGACCGTGTCGACGACCCCGCCGCCCGGGCCATCCTCGAGGAGATCCTGGCGTCGGAGCGCCACCACCGAACGGAGCTCGGTGGAAAGTGGATGGCGGCCAGCCCGCCGGCGGTACCCGGCACCGACAGGGGCGACGCGTGAGCGGCGTCCTGGATCTTACCGGGCGCACCGCCCTGGTCACCGGGGGCTCCCGCGGGGTTGGGCGGGCCACGGCGCTCCTCCTGGCCCGCGCAGGCGCGTCGGTGGGCATCGGCTATCGGAGCCGGGCCGACGAGGCCCGCGCCACCGTCCGGGAGCTGAAGGATGTGGGCGTCGACGCCTGGGCGCAGCCTGGGGACCTGACGCGACCCGAGGCGGTGGAGGAGCTCTTCGGTCGGGCCGACCAGGAGTTCGAGGGACTGGACCTCTTCATCGGGAACCACGGGGTCTGGCCTTCGGAGGACGTGCCGCTGGCGGAGATGAGCGAGGAGCGCTGGCGCCACACCCTATCGGTCAACCTGGACTCCATCTTCCTCTGCTGCCGGGCGGCGGCCCGCCGTCTCCGCGACGGTGGACGGGTGGTATTGGTGGGGAGCACGGCGGGACAGCGAGGCGAGGCCCACCACGGAGACTACGCCGCCACCAAGGGAGCGCTGGGAGCCCTGGTGAAGGGCTTCTCCGGAGAGTTGGCGCCCCGGGACATCACGGTGAACTGCGTCGCCCCGGGATGGATCGACACCGAGATGGCGGCCCCGGCCTACCAGGGGGAGGAGCGTCGGCGGATCGAGGCCTCCATCCCCCTGGGACGGGTGGCGAGCCCCGAGGACGTGGCGGGACCCATCGTCTTCCTCTGCTCGCCGCTGGCACGGCACGTCACCGGGGAAATCCTCAACGTGAACGGTGGGGCGGTGCTGGTCGGGTGAGTCGCATCAAGCCCCGCCCGCCTTCGGCGGTCCGCTGGATCGTGGGTACGCTGGAGGACGCCGGTCACCCCACCTGGGCGGTGGGGGGTGCGGTTCGGGACGCTCTGGCCGGCCATCCCTCCGGCGACTGGGACCTCACCACCCGGGCACGCCCGACGCAGGTTCAACGGCTCTTCCGGCGGACCGTGCCCATCGGAATCGAGCACGGAACCGTGGGTGTCCTCGCCGGGGACGGGACGCTCTACGAGGTCACCACCTTCCGGCGGGACGTGGAGACCGACGGGCGCCACGCCGTCGTGGCCTTCGCCGACACGCTGGAAGAGGACCTGGCCCGCCGGGACTTCACCATCAACGCCGTGGCCTGGCACCCCCTCCGTGGGGAATTCCGTGACCCCCACCGTGGTGCGCGGGACATGGAGCGCCGGCTCCTGAGGACCGTGGGAGAGCCGGAGGAGCGCTTCGCCGAGGACTACCTCCGGATCCTGCGGGCCCTTCGCTTCGCCAGTCGCTTCGAACTCCGCGTGGACCGGAAGAGCTGGGAGGCCCTGTGCGCCGCCGTGGAGCACCTCCCGGAGCTCTCCGCCGAACGGATCCGGGACGAGCTGCTCAAGGTGCTGGACGCCGATCTCCGGCCGTCGGAGGCGCTGGAGCTCTATGCCCGGTCCGGTGCGCTGGAGGTCCTCTACCCCGAGCTGGACGGCCTCCGGGGTGGAGACCACTGGACGGCGACGCTGGCCCGGGTGGACGCCCTGCCCCCGGGCCGGCCCCTCCTTCGGCTGGCCGGGCTGGTTCGGGACCTGGCCGGCGAGGACGCCGCCGCTCTCCTGGTGCGCCTCCGGCTCTCGAATGCCCAGACCGACGCGGTGGCCGTCCGGGCAGGGGCGCCGCCGCCTCCCCACGCCGACGCCCCGGACGCGGAGCAGCGTCGCTGGCTCGCCTCGGTGGGACGCGATCACTGGCGATGGGCCATGCGGCTGACGCTCGCCGATGCCCGGGCGGAGGCAGCCGGTGAAGACGCGGTGGCGTCCTGGCGCCGACTCCGGCGGATCCTGGCGGACGACCCCCCGCTGGAGGTGGGGGATCTGGCCATCTCCGGACGGGATCTGATCCGGATGGGGCTCAAACCCGGGCCCTGGTTCGGCGAGATCCTGGACCGGCTCCTGGAGGAGGTCCTGGAGGACCCGGAAGGGAATCGGGCGGGGCGGCTGCGGGAGGAGGCGGAGGCGTTGGCCGAGGGCTGGCCCGCTTCCCGGGACGCGGGATGAGCGACTTCGATCTCTTCGGTGGGTCCTCGACGGGCGGTGGGTCCGGCTCGCAGGCCGGGGATCCTCCGGCGCCGGAGGCTTCGGCGCCGCTGGCGGCACGGATGCGCCCTCGTACCCTCGACGAATTCCAGGGTCAGGAGCAGCTCCTGGGGGAGGGGAAGGCCCTTCGCGTGATGCTGGAGAAGAAGGCGCCGGCCAGCATGATCCTGTGGGGGCCGCCGGGAAGCGGGAAGACGACGCTCGCGCGGATCATCGCCGCGGAGTGCGACGTGACCTTCGTGGCCTTCAGCGCCGTCACGGAGGGGATCGCCCGGGTGCGGGAGATCATCGCCGAGGCCGATACCCGGAAGAAGGCCACTGGACGGCGGACCATCCTCTTCTGCGACGAGATCCACCGCTTCAACAAGGCCCAGCAGGACGCCTTTCTCCCCCACGTCGAGGCGGGGACGGTGATTCTGGTGGGTGCCACCACCGAGAACCCCTCCTTCGAGATCGTCCGACCCCTCCTCTCCCGGGCGCCGGTCTACGTCCTGGACCCCCTGGCCCCGGAGGCCGTCCGCTCCATCCTGGAGGCGGCGCTGGAGGACGCAGCACGAGGGCTCGGGTCGCTGGAGCTGAAGGCCGACGAGGACGCACTGTCCTTCCTGGCCGAAGCCGCCGACGGCGACGCCCGCCGGGCCCTCGGCGTGCTGGAGGCGGCCGCCTCGCTGGTGGAGCCGGGCGGCACGCTGGACCGGGCGGTTCTGGTGGAGGCGCTCCAGCACCG
>JGI12048J13642_10673278_pt1 | contig 9993 bp, 7 predicted proteins | sample ElkSlonscriptome_16_FD_13642 | JGI IMG/M metagenome (IMG submission 13642)
GGCTCCCGCCGGTGCAGGTGGACCGTCACCAGTTCGCTCAGGTCGCCGGGAATCTCGCGGCCAATGCAGTCCAGGCCATGCCGGACGGCGGCCCTCTCCGCGTTTCCGGGCGGGCCGTGGAGGTGGACGGTGATCGGGAGCTCCCGCTGGAGCCGGGGACCTACGCCGAGCTGGTCGTGCACGACCACGGGCAGGGGATCGCTCCCGACGTGCTCCCGAGAATCTTCGAGCCCTACTTCACCACCCGCGAGATGGGTCACGGCCTGGGGCTGTCCATCTGCCACTCGGTGGTCGAGAAGCACGGGGGTCACATCCTGGTGGAGTCGGAGTTGGGCGTGGGCTCCGCCGTCACCGTCTACCTTCCCGTAGGCGCGGAGGATGCGGGTTCGGCTCCACCTCCGGCGGAGTGAGCCAGAGGCCTTCGAACACGAGGGCCCTGGGCCTGGACGTCCAGATCGCCCGGGGGTGCACCTGGGTGCTCCTGGAGGAGGGCGAGGCGGTCACGGGTGGCTGGCTGACCGGGCCGGGCTCCGTCCAGGACGCCTTCGCCGAGCTGGTGCAGGGACTTCTCCGCGAGGGCCCTCTGGCGGTGGGCATCGACGCGCCGCGGAGGCCGCTGGCGGGCCCGAGGACCCACGCCTTCCGAGGCGGGCTCGGGGGTTCCTGGGGCCCCATGGCGGGGGTGGGGTGGGGTCGGCACTGTGAGGTGGTGGTGAAGTCCCTCGGGCTGGGCAACCCGCAGTGGACCCGTCCTGCCGGGGAGGAGCCGGCGTGGATGTCGCTGGGGTTCGCCCTCTTCCAGGGGGCCGAGGCGGCCGGGGCGGATCCGGTCCTGGAGGTCTTTCCCTCGGCGGCCTACCGGGCGCTGGAGGGGGCCTCGGAGGTGGTCCGGGTACCGGCTGGCGCCCTGGCCCCCGGGCCCAAGGACGTCCTGGACGCCACCATGGCGGCGGCGACGGTGCGGCGGGTGCTGGAGGGGGAGGGCGCCGAGCTGGGCGGCGGCGACGGTCTGGGGACCATCGCACTCCCGCGGCGACTCACCCGGGAGGAGGCGGCCAGCGCGGTGCACCGCTGGCCCGAGTAGCACCTCCCGGATCCGGAATCGTCCAGCCGCCCACCGAGCTTGCCGTCCGCCGGGATGGGGTCGAATACTGAGGGGTTCGCCCCTCCCCCGATCCGGAGTCCCCATGCACCCCGGTGTTGTCTCCCTCCTGCCGTCGCGTCCGTCGATGGCGGGGTTGTTCTCCGTCCCGTCCGCCCTCGTGGTGGCGGTTCTGACGGCGATGCCTCTGGCCGCCCAGACCGACAAGGCCGCCGTCTCCGACTTCATCGAGGAGCGCCAGACCCGATACGGGGACATGGCCCAGGAGATCTGGGACCTGGCGGAGCTGGGCTACCAGGAGGAGGAGAGCGTCGCCCTCCTGGCCGGAGAGCTGGAGGCGGAGGGCTTCGAGGTCCGCCACGGGGTCGCCGACATCCCCACCGCCTTCGTCGCCGAGTACTCGGTGGGGTCCGGGGGTCCGGTGGTGGGCATCCTCGCCGAGTTCGACGCCCTCCCCGGCATCAACCAGGATCGGACGCCGGTGCGGAGCCCCATCGAGGGGAGGGCCGCCGGACATGCGTGTGGGCACCACCTCTACGGCACCGGCTCGGTGGCGGCGGCGGTGGCGGTCCGGCACTGGATGGAGGAGACGGGGAGGCCGGGCGTCATCCGGCTCTATGGGACGCCTGCGGAGGAGGGCGGGGCCGGGAAGGTCTACATGGTCCGTGCCGGCCTCTTCGACGACGTGGACATCGTCCTGAACTGGCACCCCAGCGACCAGAACGACGCCGGCGCCGGGAGCAGCCTCTCCAACAAGAGCGCCAAGTTCCGGTTCAGCGGGGTGAGCGCCCACGCCGCCGGAGCGCCGGAGCGCGGTCGCTCGGCGCTGGACGGGGTGGAGGCGATGAACCACATGGTGAACCTGATGCGCGAGCACGTCCCCCAGGAAACCCGCATCCACTACGTCATCACCTCCGGGGGCTCGGCGCCCAACGTCGTCCCGGACTTCGCCGAGGTCTTCTACTACGTGCGAAACCCGGATCCGGCCCGGGTGGCCTCCATTTTCGAGCGGGTGGCGACGGCCGCCGAGGGTGCGGCCCTGGGCACCGGCACCACGGTGGAGTACGAGATCATCCACGGCGTCTACAACGTCCTTCCCAACGCGACGTTGCAGGAGGCCATGCACGCCAACCTGGAGCGGGTGGGCGGCGTCCACTACGACGACGAGGAGTGGGACTTCGCGGAGGTACTCCACGAGAGCTTCGACGACCCTCCGCCGCTGGAGAGCGCTGCGGAGGTGCAGCCCTTTTCGGTCCGGGAGGAGGCCGGTGCCTACTCCACCGACGTGGCGGACGTGAGCTGGATGGTCCCCACCGGGGGGATGGGGTCGGCCACCTGGGTCCCCGGCACGGCGGCGCACTCCTGGCAGGCGGTGGCGGCCGGCGGGACGCCCATCGGGACCAAGGGCATGGTGGTGGCGGCGAAGACGTTGGCCATGACGGCCATGGACCTCTTCACCGACCCGGAGCTGGTGGAAGCGGCGCAGGCCGAACACCAGGGTCGCGTTCCCGACGGCTGGACGTACGAATCGCTCCTGGGTGATCGGCCGCCGCCGCTGGACTACCGGGCTCCGGCGAATCCCGGCGGGTGAGCACCCGGGCGGTCCTCGGCGCGTTGGTCGGCACGGCGCTCGGGCTGGCCTCCGGCCTCGCCGCGCCGGGGCAGCTCTCCGCCCAGGATCGGCTGGTGGCTTCCGGGACCGGGGACGCCTGTGTCCGCCCCCTCCGCGTCTCGGGGCTCGTCCTCACCGAGGCCGGCGTCCCCCGCAGCGACGCTTCGGTCAGTCTGCCGGGGCTCCAGCGGAGGGTGGTGACGAACGCCGCCGGGCGGGTGGATCTGGGGCCGGTGTGTCCCGGTCGCTACCGGGTGCTGGCGTCGTTCCTGGGCTACGGAACCGAGGACGCGGTCCACGACCTTCGCGCGGATACCACGCTCCGGCTGACTCTTCGTCTGGAGGCCGTCGCGCTGGAGGGGATGCGGGTGGAGGTCCAGCCCGTCCTTCTGCGACTGGAGGAACGGCGGACCGCCCACGCCGGCCCCTCGGCGTTCTTCGACTGGCGCGACTTCCGGGGGGCCGCCCTCCCCGCCGACATCCCCCGATGGGTGGTGCGCCTCGCCGGAGCGACGCTGGTGGCGTGCGGCGACGCCTACTGGGGGACGGCCAACTGCTTCGTGGACCGGCGACGGATCCGGCCGGTGGAGACCTGCGTGGACGAGTCGGAGTCCGTCTCCCGGGCGGCGGCGCTGGCCCGCCTCCCCCGGGAAGACATCGGACGGGCCGAATTCTACCGTCGGGAGGGGGTGCTCAAGCTCTACACCAAGGAGTTCCTGGCCCGGGCGGCCATGTCTCCCTGGCTCGTGGGGCCCGCGGCCGCCGAGTGCTGATGCGAGCGCGGGATGGAGGCCGCCGTCAGCCCCGGGCGTCCCAGGGACCCTGGATGGCCACCGTCAGACCGTCGGCCTGGATGTTCACGAAGAGGGTGGTGCCGTCGGGAGAGAAGCAGGCGCCGGCCAGCTCCGAGTTGCTGCCCGCGCACCGGGCGAACTTGTAGAGCTCACCTTCGGGGGTGACCCCCACCAGGAAGTCCTCGCCGGTTCCGTCCTCGCAGACGATGAGGTCGCCCCAGGGGCTCATGCAGAGGTTGTCGGCGTTCTCCACCAGGGTGCCGTCGTTGGGCTCCACGAAGAGCTCGAGGATGCCCGACGGTCCGCCGGCCGCCTCCTGCCCCTCGTCGGCACCGGGGGTGTACCGCCAGATCTGCCCCTTCTCCGCCTGGCCGCCGTTGGTGCAGGCGAAGTAGATGGCGCCGTCCCCGTACCACATGCCCTCGCCACGTGCGAAGCGGGCCGCTCCCGCCTCCCAGCCCCGCAGACGCAGGTCGTCCTCCGGGGCGTCGATCTCGTCCAGGTCGATCCAGGTGGTCCGATACCGCTGGCCCACCGGCACCCGTTGCCGCTCCCAGTTCCGCGTGTCCAGCGAGGGCCGGTCCACCACCGCCAACGCCTGGAGCCGCCCACCTGCGGTGAGCTCGCCCGGGGTGTTCGGGATGAACCGGTAGATGAGGGAGTCACCTCGGTCCTCAGTCTGGTAGACGATCCCCGAGTCGGGGTGGACGGCGACGGCCTCGTGGTTGAAGCGGCCCATGGCGGTAAGGGCCACCGGCTGGACCGGGAGCCCGTCCATGCTCGCCGGGACCTCGAAGTTGTAGCCGTGGTCGCGGCGGAGCCCCTCCTCGCCGGCACGGGCCGTGGTCTCCTCACAGGTGATCCAGGTGCCCCAGGGCGTCGGGCCGCCGGCGCAGTTTCGTATGGTGCCTGCCAGGGAGAGCCGTTCTTCGACCGTGGTGAGGGTGCGCGTATCCACCAGGAGGTTGGTGGTCCCGCCCAGGGCCGGTCGGGACTCGCCGGGATCGTAGCAGGCCCCGGGCTGGAGCGTCTCCACCCCCAGGAAGGGGTCGGCCTCGCCGCCGAAGGGCCCCTCCTCGTCCGCGTCGTCGGCGCTGTTCTCATGGTTGCGCACCAGGAGGGTGTGGCCGTCGGGTCCCGGGAAGGCCGCCATCCCGTCGGGGGCCGCCGGTACCCGGAAGCCGTCGGCCATCCGGTCTCCGGCTCTGGAGATGATCCGGTACCGGAAGCCCTCGGGAAGGTCCAGGATGCCGTCCGGGTCGGCTACCAGCGGACCGAAGCCGTCGGCGATCCCGGTGGCCAGGAGGGATCGGGGCTGGGCGAAGAGTCGGTCCAGACCGCCGAAGCCCAGGGAGACGGCCGCGGCGCTCTGCAGGAAGTGGCGACGGGAGATGCGGGGCATGGTCGGCTGCGCTGAAGGATCCGAAGGGCAAGACACGACGAAGGTAGCTCCGCCCGCGGCGGTTCCGCATGAAGGTGCGGTCACGATTCGGTACCTGATTCCCCTGGGAAGCAGCGACCCCGGAGGCTGTCACCCCCGGGCTCGCGGGGCTTACATGGCCGGAACCAGCCGCACCAGGCGGGAGGGCGCCTCTTCGTTCTCCAGCGCCACGTAGATGTAGCCGTCGGGTCCCTGCTCCAGGTCCCGCACCCGGGCCACATCCAGCAGGAGCGTCTCCTCCCGGACGACCTCCTCTCCGTCCATCTCCAGCCGGGCGATCTGTGTCCCGCTCAGGCCGCCGTTGAAGAGATCACCCTGCCACTCCGGGAATGCGTCGCCGGTATAGACGATCATCCCGGAGACGCCGATGGAGGGGACCCAGACGTGTTCGGGGTGGATCATCCCCTCCCGCATGGTGCCCTCGTGGATGGCCGACCCGGACCGGTAGTTCACGCCGTAGCCCACCACCGGCCATCCGTAGTTGCCGCCCCGGACGATGCGGTTCACCTCGTCCCCGCCCTGGGGACCGTGCTCGTTGACCCAGGGCTGGTCGGTCTCGGGATGGATGACCAGGCCCTGGGCGTTCCGGTGGCCGTAGCTCCAGATCTCGTCCAGCGCGCCGGCCTGCCCCACGAAGGGGTTGTCGTCGGGTACGGTCCCGTCGTCGTGGAGGCGCAGGATGACGCCGTGGTGGTTGGAGAGATCCTGCGCCGGATGGCTCTCCAGGTCTCCACTCGGCGAGGCCTGCCGGTCGCCCACGCTGATGAAGAGGTAGCCCTGGTCGTCGAACACCAACCGGGATCCGTAGTGTCCCCGGCCGCGGCTCTCCGCCTCGAAGATCTCCTCGACCTCGGTCAAAGCTTCGCCGTCGAAGACGCCGCGGACGACGGCGGTGGTGGCCTCCGTCCCGTCGCCGATGGGCTTGGAGAAGCTGAGGTACACCATGCGGGTCTCCGCGAAGTCCGGGTGCAGCGCCACATCGAGGAGGCCGCCCTGGCCCTGGTACAGAACGTCGGGCACCCCGCCCACCGGCGCGGACACCTGTCCGTCCGAGACCACCCGCAGGGTTCCGCCGCGTTCGGTGACCAGAAGGTCGCCGGAGGGCAGGAAGGCCATTCCCCACGGCTCCATGAGACCCTCGGCGACCGTTTCCACCCGGTAGTCGTGATGCATGGACGGGTGCACGTCCTGGGCGGCGGCGGGGAGGGCGGACGTCGCCAGGGCGGCGACGGTCAACGCGAGGGCGGTCCGATTCATGTCCATCTCCGGGTACGGGGTGCGGCGAGCACGGCGGTGAACGGGACCAACCCGTCCGGCCTCTCGACCCCGTTGAGGGCGCCCGGGTTCCCGCTGTCGACCCCATTGGCCCCCGTCCTGGGCCGCCCCTACTCTAGTCTCCTCGAGTCTCCGTCCACCATGCCCTCCCAGGAGGATTCGCCCATGCGCACCGTCCGGTCCATCCCTCTCGCCCTCCTGGGCGTCGCTCTTCTGGCCCTGGGCGCCTGTCAGGCGGAGCCCGGCTCCGAGGCCTCCGGCTCCTCCTCCGGTGCTCCTCCCGCCTCCGCCGAGGCTCCCACGGCCCTCCCGGAGCCCGACGTGTCCCTGGACGCCGACCAGACCCACGCCCGGTGGAGTGCCACCATCGAGCCGGTGGTGACGGTGCCCTCGGGGGCGGTGGTGGAAGTCTTCACCGCCGAGGCCTCCGACGGGCAGTTCGACGAGAACTCCACCGACGCCGACGTGGCCAATCTGGACTTCGATCCCATCCATCCGCTCACAGGGCCGGTGGCGGTGGAGGGTGCGGAGCCCGGCGACGTGCTCGCCGTCACCCTGCTGGACATCGAGGTGGGGGCGTGGGGCTGGGCCGCCATCGCTCCGGGCTTCGGCTACCTCTCGGACCGCTTCACCGAACCCTTCTTCAAGGCCTTCGAGATCCCCGCCGGCGCCGACCGCATCCGGTTCAACGACGAGATCACCGTGCCTCTGCGGCCCTTTCCCGGGGTCATGGGTGTCGCGCCGGCCACCGACTCCCTCCTCTCGACCATCCCTCCGCGGGCCAACGGCGGGAACATGGACAACCGCCACATCGGGGTGGGGACCACCGTGTACTTCCCGGTCTTCGTGGAGGGGGCGAACTTCTCCATCGGCGACACCCACGCCGTCCAGGGCGACGGAGAGGTCTCGGGCACCGCCGTGGAGGCGCCCATGCGCATCCGCTACCGGGTCGAGGTGGTGGAGGGAGCACGACCCCTCCCCGAGCCCCAGTACGAGACCGACGACTACTACGCCGTCACCGCCTTCGGTACGACGCTGGACGAGGCGGCCCGCAAGGCTACCGAGTACATGATCGACTACCTGGTGGAGGAGCGGGGAATGACGCCGGAGGAGGCCTACGTGCTCTGCTCGCTGGTGGGCGACCTGAAGATCGCCGAGGTGGTGGACGTGCCCCACGTACTGGTGGCCATGCACCTTCCCAAGGACGTCTTCGACGCCGGCGCCGAGTAGCCCGTCGGCCAACACATTCCCCGGGCCTGCTGTCCTCGGAACGCACGCCCCTCTCCTCCACCTTCACCGGGGCGCACGCCCCATCCGGAACCCGACCTGCACGTGCTCCCACGGATCCTCCGCGCCGATGTAGACCGCCGTTGCCTTCCTCCCCTGCCCCTCCTCTCCATGGCGTTGGCCGCGGTCTTCGGGGCGGTCCTGACCCCCGCCCCTGGGCTGACAGCCCAGGAGCTGGCGGAGGTCGGGGAGGCTCCTGCGTCCCGTCCCATCACTCAACCCCTGGCCATCCCCCGCCTCACCGGGCCAGTGACGTTGGACGGTGTGGTGGACGAGGCGGCGTGGGCGGCGGTGGAGCCGCTGCCCCTGGTCATGCACGAGCCCACCTTCGGCGGGGAGCTGGGGGAGCGTACGGAGATCCGCATCGCCCACGACGACCAGTATCTCTACGCCTCGGGCCGCATGTGGGACTCGAGCCCGGAGGACATCCGCACCAACACCTTCTATCGGGACCTGTACTCCGGGGACGACCTGATGGCGGTGGTCATCGACAGCTACAACGACTTCGAGACCGCCGTCTGGTTCGTCAGCAACCCGGCGGGGGCCCGGAACGACCGCAGCGTCTCCAACGACGGGGTGTTCGGCGGCGGAGGGTCGGCCATGAACTCCGACTGGAACTCCCACTGGGAGGTTCAGACCACCCAGACCTCCGAGGGATGGTTCGCGGAGTTCCGCATCCCCTTCTCCACCCTGGGCTTCCAGGCCGTGCAGGACCGGGTGACGATGGGGCTCATCGCCTATCGCTTCATCCCCCGCCTCAACGAGCGACAGACCTTCCCCGCCATCGACCCCAAGTGGGGCGGACTGGCCTTCGCCAAGCCCTCGCAGGCGCAACGGGTGGTCATGGACAACGTCCGCCAGTCCAAGCCGGTGTACGTGACGCCCTACACCCTGGGCGGGCTCCGTCAGACCCCGGAGCTGCAGGGTCCGGACGACGCCCGCACATGGAGCACCGACTCCGACCCCACCACCGAGGCCGGGGTGGACCTGCGCTACTCCCCCACGTCGAACCTGGCGCTGGACTTCACCGTGAACACCGACTTCGCTCAGGTGGAGGCGGACGACCAGCAGATCAACCTCACCCGCTTCCCCCTCTTCTTCCCGGAGAAGCGGCAGTTCTTCCAGGAGCGCTCCTCCACCTTCCAGTTCTCCACGGGAGGCTCGAGCAACCGCCTCTTCCACAGCCGCCGCATCGGGCTCGACGACGGCGAGATCGTGCGGATCTGGGGTGGCGGGCGGGCCGTGGGTCGGCTCGGCGGGCTGGACTTCGGGGTGCTCAGCATGCAGACGGCCGACCACCAGGGGAGCCCAGGCGAGAACATGGGGGTCCTCCGTCTGAACCAGGAGCTTTTCAACCCCTACTCCTCTGTGGGGGCCATGCTCACCACCCGCCTGGGCGGGCTGGTGAACAACGTGGCCTACGGGGTGGACGGGACCGTCCGGGTCTTCGGCGACGAATACGTCCTGGCCAAGTGGGCCCAGACCTTCGACGAGGCGCTGAGGGAGGAGTCGGCGCTGGAGTCGGGGCTCTACTTCCTGCGCTGGGAGCGCCGGACGGACGACGGCCTCTCCTACTGGGCCGAGCACAACCGGGTGGGCCGCGACTACCGACCCGGCCTGGGCTTCCAGACTCGCACCGGGACCCGCTTCTTCGGCGGCTCCCTGCGCTACAATCGCTTCACCTCCGCCGACTCACCCCTCCGGTCCGTCTACGTCCAGGTGAGCAACGGCCACTATCTCCGCACCGACGACGGCACCGCCGAGTCCCGGAGCATCTCACCGGAGGTGCGGGTGGAGTACAAGGGTGGGACCGAGGTCCGACTCTCCGGAAACGTGAACTACGAGAGCGTCCTCGCCCCCTTCACGGTGGCTGGCGCCGAGATCCCGTCAGGGGAGTACTGGTTCGCCGAAGGGGAGCTCCGCCTCCAGCTCCCCCGGAGCGATCTCCTCCGGGGCGACTACTCGGTGACGGCGGGCCGCTTCTACGACGGTCGGCGGCTGGGTCTGGCCCTCAACCCCACCTGGAACCAGTCGAAGTACCTGGAGCTCCAGGGCGGCTACCAGATCAACCGGTTGGACTTCGACAGCCGGGGGCAGGACGCCACCGCCCACCTGGCCAGCCTGAAGGTGCAGGTGGCGCTGGACACCCGGATCTCTTTCAGTACGCTGGCCCAGTACAGCAATGTGGCGGACCTCACCAGCGTGAACGCCCGCTTCCGCTACCACTTCCGGGAGGGCACGGATCTCTGGGTAGTCTACAACGAGGGCCTGAACATGGACCGCACCGGCGACCTGGACTTCCTGGATCCCCGCCGGCCCCTCTCGGCCGGGCGTACACTCATGGTGAAATACACCCACGCCCTCATCTGGTAGCCGCGTGTCCTGGCCCCTCCTGGCTCGTCTCCTCGGCGGGCTTGCCGGCGTCTTCGCCGTCCTCCTCCTGAGCCTGCCCCTCTGGCGCTACCTCCAGGGCCGCCTGGCC
>JGI12048J13642_10750165_pt1 | contig 9992 bp, 5 predicted proteins | sample ElkSlonscriptome_16_FD_13642 | JGI IMG/M metagenome (IMG submission 13642)
GAAAGTACTCTCAGAAAAGGCTCCTTTTGCTGTTAGTGCACACCCAAATGCCGGACTTCCCAATGAATTTGGAGAATATGACCAAACTGCTGATGAGATGGCAGAAGAAGTGAAGAATTTTTTGGAAATGGGCTTTTTGAATATTATCGGCGGGTGTTGCGGTACTACGCCGGAGCACATAGCCGCTTTATCAGCCGTGGCTGCAAACTATCAACCCAGAACGCAGTACGCAGCTAGAACAGAAGAACTAAAATAGAGCAGGATTATGCTGAAACTGAGCGGCCTTGAACCACTGGTCCTTCGACCGGAATCAAATTTCATCAATATTGGTGAGCGTACCAATGTTACAGGAAGCAGGAAGTTTTTAAGACTTATAAAGGAAAATAAGTACGAAGAAGCTGTTAATGTTGCTTTGGAACAAGTGCGTGGAGGTGCCCAGATCATTGATGTCAATATGGATGAAGGGATGTTAGAGGGTGAAGAAGCCATGGTTAAATTCCTGAATTTAATCGCTTCAGAACCCGAAATCTCTCGTGTACCCATTATGATTGATTCATCGAAATGGTCAATTATAGAATCTGGCTTGAAGTGTGTTCAGGGAAAGGCTGTGGTGAATAGCATCAGCCTTAAAGGTGGTGAAAGGGAATTTATCTGGCAGGCAAAAAGAATTAAACGTTACGGCGCAGCTGTAGTGGTTATGGCATTTGATGAGTCCGGGCAGGCAGATAGCCTCGAACGGAGAATAGAAATATGCCAGAGGTCTTACGATATCCTCACTAAAGACGTTGGATTCAATCCAGACGACATCATCTTCGATCCGAACATATTTCCCGTCGCTACCGGTATGGATGAGCATAGAAATAATGCGGTAGACTTTTTTGAAGCGACGAAATGGATCAAGGAGAATTTGCCTGGGGCAAAAGTTAGCGGTGGGGTGAGTAATGTCTCCTTCTCATTTCGCGGAAACAACGTAGTGCGCGAAGCCATGCATTCAGCTTTTCTGTATCACGGTATAAAGGCGGGAATGGACATGGGTATCGTAAATCCATCGCTACTTACGGTTTATGACGACATTGATTCAGAACTCCTGGAGAAGGTAGAGGATGTATTACTGAACAGGACGGCTGAAGCTACTGAGAACCTATTAGATTACGCAGAGCATGTTAAAGGCGATGGTAAACAAATCGATAAAAAAGCTGAAGAGTGGAGAAGCCTTCCTATTAAAGAAAGGCTTGCACATTCATTGGTGAAGGGAATAGATAACTACATTGAAGAGGATACCGAAGAATGCCGTCAAGAGTACCCAAGGCCGCTACAGGTAATTGAAGGGCCTTTAATGGACGGAATGAATATCGTTGGAGATTTGTTCGGCAGCGGAAAAATGTTCCTTCCCCAGGTTGTGAAAAGCGCCCGTGTTATGAAAAAAGCAGTGGCGTACTTGCTGCCGTATATAGAAGAAGATAAAAAGACGTACAAGGATCAGTCAGCCGCCGGAAAAGTACTACTGGCAACCGTGAAAGGCGATGTTCACGATATTGGGAAAAACATAGTTGGAGTTGTGCTTGCCTGCAATAATTACAATGTCATAGACATGGGTGTCATGGTACCTGCAGATAAAATTATTGCCAGAGCCCTGGAAGAAAAAGTCGACATCATAGGACTGAGTGGATTAATTACACCCAGCCTTGAAGAAATGGTGAATATGGCTAAAGAAATGGAGCGCAATAATTTGAATATTCCCCTTCTTATCGGGGGAGCCACTACCTCGCGCGTTCATACTGCGGTAAAAATTGAGCGGAATTATGCTAAAAATCAGACCGTACATGTCAATGATGCTTCCAGATCTGTTACAGTTGTAGAGCGATTGCTGAGTAAGGATAAAGACAAGTTTATTGGAGAAATTCGTAAGGAATACGATAAGATTAGGATAAATCACGCTGGAAAGAAAGCAAAGAAGGAATTCCTATCAATTGAAGCAGCCCGAGATAATGCACTAAACATCGACTGGGAAGCTTATAAGCCTAGCACGCCCAATTTATTGGGAATCAAGACATTTGAAGATTACTCACTCCGTGAAATATCGCGTTATATAGACTGGACACCATTTTTTCAAACATGGGATTTACATGGAAGATTTCCACGCATTTTGGATGATGAAGTGGTCGGTACAGAAGCGTCAAAAGTTTATGCAGATGCATCGGAAATGCTCAAAGAAATAATCACAAATAAATGGCTTCAACCAAAAGCGGTCATTGGTATATGGGAAGCTAATCGTTCTGATCCAGATACCATCGAAGTTTACAAAGATGGAGAGGTGATACACGAATTTGAGTTCGTAAGGCAACAAATAAAAAAAGCAAAGGGTCAGCCCAACTTTTCGCTTGCTGATTTTGTCGCTCCAAAGTCGTGTGGTAAAAAAGATTATATCGGGGCCTTCGCTGTTACAACCGGAATAGGAATTAAAAAGCATCTAGAGCGTTTTGATGCCAACAAAGACGACTATAACAGCATCATGCTTAAAGCACTTGCCGACAGACTGGCGGAAGCTTTTGCGGAGCTTATGCATGAGAAGGTTAGAAAAGACTTTTGGGGATATGCAGCAGATGAATCATTGAAGAATGACGAACTCATCAAAGAAAAGTATCAGGGTATTAGACCGGCGTCTGGGTACCCTGCCTGCCCGGATCACACTGAAAAACCAGGGTTATTTCAACTCATGAATGTTACAGAAAACACGGGAATAGCGCTCTCAGAAAACTACGCCATGATGCCGGCATCTTCTGTTTCTGGCCTGTATTTTGCACATCCACAGTCAAAGTATTTTGGAATTGGTAAAATGGAAAAAGATCAGATTCAAGATCTGGCAGAAAGAAAAAGACTTTCACTTGAAGAAATGGAAAGATGGCTTGGAGCTAACCTCAACTATTGAGTTGATTAGCTATTTTAGCGGACGATGTTTTTTAACCAGAATGATATTTAGAAGATTTTTTATTCTGATTTTTTTAACGAATGCACTAACTGCATACTCGCAGGCTGGTAAACCCATACAACTTGGAAAAAACGCATCAGACTGTCTGGGGGCTCTGCTACTGAACGACACCGTAGTAGGTCCTGTATACTCACCTAAAGGATGGGGAAACAAGCTTGAAATTAGAGGCTACGAACTTGGAGACCCTTACTTCATTGAAAAAGAGCACAATACCGTTTGGTACAAATTTGTAGTACCCTATGATGCGATTTTTACATTTGATTTGATTCCGAATATAAAGACAGACGACTTTGATTTTCTGATCTTTCAATATGATGGTCCCAATTTCTGTAAGGACATTGAAAATGGAACCAGAATTCCTATTAGAACCAATATTTCTCGAAAAAATACGGAAGTAGACGGTAGGACTGGATTATCAGCAGCATCTATCAATGAATATGTTCCATCAGGTCCTGGCAGTCCATACAGTAAGGCACTAGATGTAAAAAAAGGAGAAATGTACTACCTGCTTGTTGATAATCCATTTAAAGAAAACGAAGGACACACGGTTTATTTGCATTTCAGAAAAGTTAAATCAGATACTACGAGGCAGAGCCAAGAAGGAAAATCCAGAGAAGAATACAGCATTCCTTATAGAACATTACAGATTACGGTAACAGACAAGGACTCCGACAACCGGCTCGCATCTACGATTGGAATAGATGGATTGCCTGACTCTGTTCAGTCTTCATACTCTTCAGTTTCTCGGGTTGAACTGGATGTAATTTCATACCGTAACTACGAAATTTCTGTGGTGAAAAAAGGGTATTTGTTGGCTACCGAGACCTTTCTGGCTAAAAATGATTCGCTTTATAAAGTTCCTATCAAATTAAAGAAAATGGAGCTTGGAGATAGGTTGAATCTCGAGAAGATAAAGTTTGAAGTAGATGATACAGAAATACTTGAAAAGAGTTTGCCTGCTCTTGCACAACTAAAATCATTTATGGATGCAAATCCATCGGTTCATATAGAAATTCAAGGTCATGTAAATGGTGAAGCAAAAAGGAATAAGAGAAAGTTTATTAAGCTAAGTGAAGCTAGGGCAGAAGCCATTTACAAAAAGCTGGTGGAGTCTGGAGTTTCTAAAGATAGAATGAGCTTCAAGGGCTTCGGCAATGCCAAGATGATTTACCCTACCCCCATTAATAATCGTCAGGCCGAAGCCAATAGGAGAGTGGAGATTGAGATCGTTAAGTTGTAACCATTTACCAACTAAACCTGCCGCTTATACTTAATTGGTAAGCATTTGTGCGGGAGCTTTCTAAATTTACTTTTCGATAAAACAAACTAGATTATGCTACGCACTATCCTGGCAACCACACTGTCTATTTTATCGCTTACAGCTATTTCGCAGGAAAAATGGGATTTAGAACGTTGTGTGAATTACGCAATGAATAATAACCTGAATATCCTTCAATCAAAGCTGAATATTGAGCGCGCAGACATCAATTACAAACAGAGTAGATACAACCTCTTGCCTAATTTAAATGCTGGAGCGAGTTACGGATTTAATTTCGGTCAGAGAATTGACCCTTTTACCAACCAATTCGCCCAGGGACAAGTTTCGTCGGGTAATTTATTCTTGTCTTCAAGTGTTGATCTTTTTAACGCCTTGTCCAAGGTAAAGGCAGTTAGAAGTAATGAAGCGAATCTTGAAGCCAGCAAATTTGACCTCGAGAATATTAAGAATGATATTTCATTACAACTATGCTTGTTCTATTTGCAGATATTATTGAATAAAGAGAATGTGGAAATTGCGCAACAGCAAGTTGCGATCACTGAGAATCAGGTTGAGCGAACCAGGCAGCTTGTTGAAGCAGGGTCAGCCCCTCAAGGCGATTTATACGATACAGAAGCCCAATTGGCGCAAGAAGAGCTCAATTTGACAAATGCTCAGAATCAAGTGAGATTATCAACCTTAAACTTAACTCAACTTTTGCAACTTGAGTACGAAGAGAGCCAGGAGTTTGACGTGGTTAATCCAGATCTGACCGACGAAGGCGTAGAATTGCTTAACAATACATCCCAGGATATATATGTCAGAGCAAAACAACTCATGCCGGAAATAAAAGCTGCGGAAGCGAGGAGAATAGCTGCTGAATATGATGTTTCTTCTGCCAGAGGACGCTTGTATCCTACGTTATCTCTGAGTGGTTCACTCGGATCTGGTTATTCTGGGAATAACAGAGAGCAAATAGGTGACGGATCTATTGAGTTTATTGAGATTGGAGAAGCGATTAACGCGAATGCTGGCGAAGCCTATCCTGTGGTTGTTCCCCAGGTTTCGTTAGGTGAGTCTGATTTTAGAACAAAGAGAATTGGCGATCAGCTAGAAGACAACTTTAATCAAAACTTACAGCTCGGATTAACGATACCTATTTTTAATGGAAACTCTGCCAAGGCAAATCTAAACAGGGCCAAGGTCAATCAGATTGATGCTGATATTACCTATTCTCAAATAACCAATCAGTTGCGGTTTGATATTGAACAGGCCTACGCGGATGCTAAAGCTGCTATGAATAGCTACATCTCTGCGGAAAAAGCAGTTAAGGCTTTGGATGAGTCATTTAAATATGCTGAAGTTAGGTATGAGCAAAATGTGATCAATGCAGTAGAATACAATAATATCAAAACACAATATACCCAGGCTCAAAGTGAGATGGTTAGAGCAAAATACACCTTTGTTTTCAGAACGAAAATTCTGGATTTCTACCTGGGCAAACCCATTGAACTATAAACTTATTTAACAGAATATGTCCAAAACCAAGAAAAGACTCATTTGGATAACTGTATTAGTCATTTTGGCGCTTGCAGTAACCGCTGTGATTTTGAAGCGCGGAAGTAAGAACTTAAAAGTTACAAGCTCTGAAGTTAAGGTTAGAACGATTGCCGAAACAATAGTTGCAAACGGAAAGATTCAGCCCGAAACCGAAGTTGTAATCTCATCTGAAGTTTCGGGAAAGATTTTGGAATTGCCATTTAAGGAAGGTGCGGAGGTTTCAAAGGGAGATTTACTGGTAAAAATCAATCCAGATCTGGCTCAAGCGGCTCTTGATAGGGCAGAAGCGGCCTTGAATAGTGCCAAAGCAAATAAGGCAAATGCCGATGCCAGATTGCTTCAGGCTGAAGCCCAGTTCAGAAATAGTGAAGTTGTATTTAACCGCAATCAGAAATTGCTGGATCAAGGCGCTATATCACAAGCTGATTTTGATAATCTCAGAGCAAATTATGAAACTGCAGAAGCAGAAGTTCAGGCTGCTCGCCAAAGCGTCAAGGCTTCTCAATATTCTGTTGAATCTGCACGTGCGAGTGTAAAAGAAGCCAGAGATTCTTATTCGCGAACTACGATATATTCACCTATGGATGGAACCATTTCTAGTTTAAGCGTAGAAGTTGGAGAACAGGTGGTGGGAGCCATGCAGATGACCGGAACGGAAATTATGCGAGTAGCTAACTTGAAAGTAATGGAAGTGCTGGCAGAAGTAAATGAGAGCGACATTGTTAGAGTATCTTTTGGCGATACCGCGACTATAGAAGTAGATGCCTATGTAGACAGAAAGTTTAAAGGAGTGGTAACCGAAATAGCCAACTCTGCTCAAACTTCAGGCATGTCTGCTGACCAGGTAACTAATTTTGAAGTAAAGATCAGAATTCTCGCATCCTCTTATGAAGATTTAGCAGATGGCTCAAAGGCAAACCTTTCTCCCTTTCGGCCCGGTATGAATGCTACAGTTGAGGTAAATACAGATCGTGTAGAAAATGCCCTTACAGTTCCTATTGAAAGCATTACAACCCGAATTGATACATCCAGTTCAAAAAAGCGATCGGGAGTGGAGAGGCTTATGGGTAATTCGGTTGAAGAAAATAGTGATCCCTTTACCTGTGTGTTCATCGTGGAAGGAGAATCTGTGAACCTACAGGTGGTAGAAACAGGTATTCAAGATGATACCTATATAGAAATTAAGAGTGGCCTGGAAGAGGAACAAGAAATTATTTCCGGTCCTTACGATGCTGTTTCTCAGAAACTAATGCCAGGCGATAAGGTTCAAATCGTCAGTAAAGAAGACTTGTATAAAAAAGACTGAATTGGCGCGAATTCTCTGTATTGAAACATCTACTAAGGTATGTTCTGTTGGTATTTCTATTGACGGAGAAATAACACAGTTAGAAGAAGATCTTTCAAACCGCTACAGTCATGCCGAGAATGTCAACGTATTTGTGCAGAAGGTTTTAGGCAAGATGCGTTTTTCAGAAATTGATGCAGTAGCTGTTAGCCAGGGCCCCGGATCGTATACTGGCTTACGCATTGGTGTTTCTACGGCGAAGGGTATTTGTCTTGGTCAGAATATTCCACTTTTAGCCATCAATCCCTTAGAAGCAATGGCTACTGGGGTATCAGCTGATGAAAATACACTCAAAATTCCCATGATTGATGCCAGACGAATGGAAGTTTTTTGTTCGGCTTATAATAGCAAAGGTGAGCAGGTTATAGAAACACAGGCAGAAATAATCACCGATACAAGTTTTCAAAATATTGAAGACTTTTCCAAAGTTCTGTTCTTTGGGGACGGTGCAGAAAAATGCAGGGAAACATTACTTCCACCCCGTTTTCAGTTTATTGATAGATACGCTTCAGCTAAAGGAATGGCAGGGCTTTCTGAGAAAAAATTTAGCAATAAGGACTTTGAAAGCTTGGCGTATTTTGAACCTTTTTACCTGAAAGATTTTGTAGCAGGTAAACCAAAAAAAGGGCTCCCATAGGGCGCCCTTTTATTATAGAGAAAATATTCTCTTTTAGTTCATTACTGGCTCTCCCTTTTTCTCTGTTTTTTGAGCTTCTGGTTCTTTCACCATTTCTTTTTTTGAAGGCTTTTTTACGAGTGTCATTTCATCAATTAGATTAGAGGCTCCTGCAAATTTATCTATGATGAAAAGAACGTACCTGATATCTACTGAGATGGTTCTCTGAACAGATGGTTCAAAATTAATATCACCACTCATGGCTTCCCAGTTTCCATCAAAAGCCAATCCAATAAGTTCTCCTTTGCCATTTACAACCGGGCTACCGGAGTTTCCACCCGTTATATCATTTGTGGAGATAAAGTTTACCCGAAGCCTTCCGTCTTGATCTGCGTATTGCCCATAATCTTTGCTCATGTATAGCTCAGAAAGCTTTTCAGGAACAATAAATTCATCGTCTGTCATGTCTTTTTTGTCCATGATACCTTCTAATGTGGTGTAAAATTTATACTCAACACCATCTTTGGGCTCGTAAGGTTTTACGTTTCCAAACGAAGCGCGCATGGTAGAGTTAGCATCTGGATAGAATTCTTTGTTGGGCATCATTTTTCGCAGTCCATCCTGAAATAGTCTATTTCCTTTGTCTAACAATTCATTTGCCTCTGCGTTTTGAGCAGCTCTACCCCGGTAAAGTTCTATTAGGTTGTCAGAGACTTCCTTCATCGGATCTTTTTCTAGATCTTTTTCAGAGGGCTTTTGCAGAAAATCCTTTAGTCTATCCAAGTCCGTAAATATGCTCTTATCGTAAACTTTGTCGGCGTATTTATCCCATTTTCCCGCATACTTCTTACTATTTTCCTTGATATACGCAGGTAGCTGATGATAAGGCACATTTTTATAATACATTTCAGTGGTAACCGCGAAAATATCTTGATCTGTAGCCATATTATGGGTATCGAAAAAATCTTGAGCATAGCCCAGAATGCCATTCTCGATCTGTTCTTTCTCTTCTTCATTCTCAGAACTCATCAATTGATCTAATTGTCTTCCCAATGTAAACGAGAATAAAATAGCATCTGCTCCTGTTAGGCCTGCTTCAGTGACATATGCGCCATTAATTACAGTACTATCTGTTAGCTGGTAGGCCCGCTCTATCATAGAAAGTGCTTCTCCATAGGTCTTTTTTCGATCTGGATTCGCATCGGCCCACTGCTGAAACTTTTCCTCCAAGCTTTCTTTATCAGACTTAACATCTAAAGCTTTGAGCTGCTCGGTCTGGCCAATATAGTACTTCCAGTAATTTGCAGTTGAAGCATATGTAGAAGCGTACATCAACCTTACGGCATCATCTGCTTTCATATCTTCTCTCATCACTTCCAACTTAGCGTCTCTGATTTCTACGATCGCGGGATTTTTCTTTGTAATGGCTTGCTCAACTCCAAAAGATGTTAAGTAACGATCTGTGGTTCCAGGATAACCAAAGGTCATTGCGAAATCTCCCTTTTCAACCCCGGCAATAGAAACTGGCAAAAAGTGCTTCGGTTTCAATGGAACATTATCCGGGCTATATTTAGCTGGCTTTCCGTCAGGACCTGAATAAACGCGAAACATGGAAAAATCACCTGTTTGTCTGGGCCACATCCAATTATCTGTGTTTCCACCAAATTTTCCGATTGAAGAAGGAGGTGCACCTACCAGTCTAACATCGTAATAGCTTTCGTAAACAAAGAGGTAAAATTCATTTCCTGCATAAAAGCTTTTCACCTGAGCATCGTAATCATTTCCATCTTCTGCTCTCGCTGCAATTTTTTTGCTGAGCTCGGCAATTTTAGCTTGCCTTTGAGATTCAGATTCAATACCATCAACTGCATCCAGAATTTCCTGGCTTACATCTTCCATTCTAACAAGAAATGAAACGAATAGCCCTTCGTTTGGGAGTTCTTCTTCATAACTTTTTGCCCAGAAACCATCTGTTAGATAGTCCTTTTCTACAGTACTATTTTCTCGGATAGCATCAAACCCACAGTGGTGATTTGTTAAGAGAAGTCCGTTAGGAGAAATAATTTCGCCGGTGCAGAAGCCCCCTCCCATAGAAACGATAGCGTCTTTTAAACTGGAGTTGTTAACGCTGTAAATTTCTTCAGGTGTGAGCTGTAAACCCATTTCCTGAAGATTCTGCTGATTTAATCGCTTTATCAGCATGGGTAGCCACATTCCTTCGTCG
>JGI12048J13642_10141155_pt1 | contig 9990 bp, 8 predicted proteins | sample ElkSlonscriptome_16_FD_13642 | JGI IMG/M metagenome (IMG submission 13642)
TGAGACATAATCCATAACTCCAGCACCTTTAGGCTCGTTAAATACACCAAGAAGATCATTCCTTTGTGTTTCATTCATCATTTTAGAACCGACAAATGGAGGATTACCCAAAATAAAATTTAACTTCTCTTTTGCAACAATCGACTCCCAATCAATTCGCAACGAATTACCATGCACAATCTTCGCGGATTTCTTCAAAGGCAAACGCACAAAATACTGCCCAAACTCATTACTCACCTTCACATTCATCTGATGATCAATCAACCACATCGCCACCTCAGCCACCCGCACCGCAAACTCATTATATTCAATCCCTGCAAACTGATCCACATCGACTTGAATAATCGAGCTAATATCCGTCACTAATTGCCCATTTTTATTCAACTCCAACAAAATCAAAATCTCTAAATCTCGCAATTCCCGATAGGTAATAATCAAGAAATTACCACAACCACAAGCAGGATCAAGGAAATATAAATTGGCAATCTTTTTATGTAATGTTTATAGTTTTCCCTTGCTACTTTTTCCCTTCTCAAAATCAGCATACAAATCATCCAAAAAAAGCGGCTTAATCAATTTTTGGATATTCTTTTCAGAAGTGTAATGCGCCCCTAAATTGCGCCGTTCCGTCTGATTCATTACCGCCTGAAACATCGACCCAAAAATCGCAGGAGAAATCTTACCCCAATCAAATGCACAAGCCTTTAACAATATTTCACGCATCTGCTTATCAAACGCCGCAGGTTGTACAGTCTCCTCAAATAACTTCCCATTCACATAGGGAAACTGCACCAAATTCTCATCTAAATTCCTTAAGCGTCGCTCATTCGGCGTATTCAAAACATGGAAAATTGAAGCAATGTGCATCGCCAAATCACTGCCATCTTCCTTCGTATGCAAATCGATATATTCCCAGAAAATTCCCTTATTAAAAATGGCCGTATCATCAGCAAACATACAGAACAATAGCCGCACCAGATACACTTCTAAATCATGCCCTATATAGCCAATTTCTTTGAGGCGATCGTGCAGTTCTCCCATCAATTCCGCCGCTTTAATATTGACAGGATCTTCATCCTTATAAACCCGTTTTTCATATCCCGCCATAAAGCCGAATAGATGCACATGATTTACAAAATCCTTTAGCTCAAACTCTTTGGTTTCGTTCGTATCTAAATCATAAAGCCTGAATTTATGAAAATCCGAAACCAAAATATATTTCGGTAATTCATGCTCCTTTAAATTTGGAAAATAATCTTTTGCTTGTTGTGTAGCCTTATCTAAGTCCTTACCCCTAGACTTATGCTCCACCAAAATCGTCCCCTTCCACAGCAAATCAATAAACCCTTGCTGATTGTCTGCCTTTTTAATTGGTAGCTCAAAACTCCCCACCCGCCGCCGTGAAATGCCAAACACATTAAAAAAGTCATTCCAGAATGATTGCGACTCTGACTTCTCTGAAGTTTCAGTTTCCCATTCCTTAGAAAAGGTGATCGCCCTTTGCTTAATCTCATTCCAACTTAGAGGCATATCGGCAAATGTTAAGACATAATGTTAGGCAACCTTTATACTATCATTCAGTTCCTAAAATTACTTATAATTGAGATAGCCGTGCGATTCGTTTAGGTAAAAGTTAGGGCTGAAATGCTCAAAAAAACGTAAGCCTAGCAGGAAATAAATCTTCCTGATAATTGTTACAAAGTCCCAAGGAACATCAATATTCCGAGGTAAGGGATGGGCAGAGTCAACGGGATAAAAACCCGAAGCCCAACGTCTAATGCAGCCCTAGTTTTAGAACTGACAATTCTAGGATTAAAGCGGGCTTGGCAAGGCACTGAGAGGGAACTGACCCTCAACACCGTGACCACTGACAATCTGACATGGTTAAGCATTTTGCTGAACATCTGTCCTGAACCCCGATAAAAAGTAAGTAGCCAAACTCAGTTGATAGGCTGCGTTCAAAACGAACAATGGGAAAGGTAGGGACTTAACTATATTACCTACATCGACTCTCAAAAGTACCACCGGGGATAGGATGAACCTAAATCAGAAACACCCTTTGCAACGAAACGAAGTAACCCCATAGTTGCTATCAAGTTATTGGTCGATAACGTGATAAGTAATAAGTCTAAGCGCAAGGGCTATGCGGATGAGATGGAGTAAGAAGCAAATGCCTATCTGTAATGGATATGGATAAGCAGACGTACTTCGGTCTGATTAAACGATAAAGTGGTCATTAGCAATGAAAACGGCGATAGCGAGTTTAAAGACTACGAACAACGCATGGAACACAATGCCATGGGGTAAAATCCAACGCAAAGTATTCAAGTTGCAAAAGTCAATTTATCAAGCAGTCAAATCGGGACAGAAAGCAAAAGCTAGACGACTTCAACGTTTACTCAACAAGTCCTATTTTGCAAGACTCTTAGCAGTACGCAAAGTAAGTCAAGATAACCAGGGTAAGCGAACCGCAGGGGTTGATGGAATCAAAAACCTAAGCCCCAAAGACCGGATTCACCTGGTAGACAAGCTGAAGCAACGACAAAAAGCCAAAAGCCTACGTCGAATATGGATACCAAAACCAGGCAGAGACGAAAAACGCCCTCTAGGTATCCCTACTCTGCACGATAGAGCCTTGCAAGCCTTGGTTAAATTGGGATTAGAACCCTATTGGGAAGCACAGTTTGAAGCCGAATCTTACGGGTTTCGACCCGGACGTTCAGCCCATGACGCTATTGATGCAATCTTTAAGAAAGCATTGATAAAACCTCAATACGTTCTAGATGCAGACATTGCCAAATGTTTCGACCAAATTAACCATGATCACCTCCTGTCCAAACTAGATTGTCCCTCTGTGTATAAACGGAGTATCAAACAATGGCTTAAAGCTGGAGTATTGGACAATGGCGTATTTGAAGCAACAAAAACAGGAACACCACAAGGTGGGGTTATTAGCCCACTCCTTGCCAACATTGCTTTACATGGAATGTTAAATACGGTTGTCAACCATTTCCCACAAAGTATCATGGTTGATGGAAAACAGATACAAAAATACCGCCCGAAAATCATTCGATATGCCGATGACTTCGTAGTTATAGCAAATAACCCTGAAGTCATACTAGAAGCCCAAGACCTGATTAAAGAATGGTTAAAACCTGTTGGATTAACCCTCAAACCTGAAAAAACGAGGCTGTGTAACACCTTGTACGAATGGAATGGGGAAAAACCGGGGTTTGACTTCTTAGGCTTTAATATCCGACATTATCCTTTAAGTATTCACAAGGGAATCAATGCCGGACAAGCCGGGGGAAAAAAACCATACCAACTAAACATCAAACCATCTCAAAAGGCAATCAAGAGTCACTACGACAACTGCAAAAAGGTCATCAAGACCCACCGCACAGCACCCCAAAGTGCCTTGGTTAAGCAACTCAACCCGGTCATCAAAGGATGGAGCAACTACTTCTCTAAAGTAGTCAGTAAAAATGTCTTCTCCAAACTTGACCATATGATATGGAATGCTTTAAGGGCATGGACAGCCTCTCGATGTGGTAAAGCGTCCTACAACAAACTTAAAAACTATTACAGATATGGAGTCAATGGAAAATGGACGTTCCAAACTAAAGAAGGGTTTCGACTGATAAACCACATAGAAACCCCCATCAAGAGACACATCAAAGTCAAAAGGGAGAAATCACCTTATGACGGCGATTGGACATACTGGAGTAAACGGATGAGCAACGGCTACACAGGGATACCAAACCGCGTAACCAAACTCATCAAACGTCAAAAAGGACGATGTACATACTGTGGACAATTCTTCACAATTAATGACCTGATTGAGACAGACCATATTATACCTCAATCTAGGGGCGGAAAAGATATTTACAAAAATCTTCAAGCCTTACACCGTCACTGTCACGATTCCAAAACCCAACAAGACGGAAATCTAAACCGGGATGATTGTACCCATAAAAAGGGTTAACAGACTAGGAGCCGTGTGAGGTAAAAGTCTCATGCACGGTTTTGAATGGGAGGGGGAGAAGGTGACTTCTCTCTCGACCCCTAATTTATCTTGAAACGAATCGGTTAGAATTTGAGGAGAGGAAAAAACAGGAATATGGCGATCGCCAAAATTAACTAATTCTCATCCTTATTTCTGGCTCTCCAGAATTTCCTTCGCATTTAAAAGTTCCTGATGTTGCTCTTTGCTGACCTTTGGATATTTGAGATTCAGTTCCTTTAACTGCGTGTAAATGATGCCCGCCACAACTAGACGAGTAAACCATTTGTGATCGGCGGGGATAATGTACCAAGGAGCATATTTTGTACTGGTGTGATTGAACATATCTTCATAGACACTCATATAGTCATCCCAAAAACTACGCGCTTTCGCATCATTTATAGCGCTACGCGCTATGGTTAGGACAAAAAAACGTTCTTTTTGCTCCTCTTTAGATACATTGAGAAAAAACTTGAGGATGATCGTTCCATTATTAACCAGATGCTTCTCAAAGTTGTTGATTTCTTCAAAGCGGCGCTTCCAAATATCATTATCAATGACACTAACAGAGAGCGGTCGCTGCTCTAGGATTTCTGGATGTACTCTTGTAACTAAACTTCGTAATAAGATCGATTAAGAGACTGTTTGTAAACAAAAGGTATGGAAGAAGGTTACGACCCAATGGGATTGAATAACAATCTTCCCCAAGCTGAGGGTTTAATTGATGCCGAACTGCTTCAGGGCGATTTGTCTGCCCGTCGGGGATTATTATTGTGATCACGCGCCTCAATTTGGGGAGCGCGATTATTCAAGCTGAAGTACAGTTAGTGAAGATGTTTGGCTATTCTAATTAACTGCAATTGCTAATCGCTAACATCGGGAATCGCAACATTTACAATGGAGTTTGCCTGTTATCGTCAAATTCACTAATATTTTGGGATATCCCTAACTCTGTTTTAGGGCTAGAGGTGTTCCTTCTAAACAGGCTCCATCCAAAACGGTTCCCAACCATTGAGTTTGTTCGACAATCGCACAAAGTAAGTTCGCTCGTTCTAAGTTGGTTCCCCGTAAAACCGCACCACTGAGATTCGCTTCTTCTAGATCCGCTTGGGATAAATCGGCTCCAGAAAGATTAGTATTTCTCAAGTCTGCTTGTAATAAAACAGCTTGACACAGGTTAACTCCTCGCAAGTCAGCCCCTCGTAAATCGACTCCTGTTAGATCTAAGGCGCCACAACTGACACCCGTTAAAAAGGCTCCAGCAAAACTCGCTCTATGGACATCCGCATCAAGTAAAATCGCACCCCTCAAATCAGCATTTCGTAAGTCAGCCTCAATTAAATTAGCACCAGTTAAGTCAGCCCCCCGTAAATTAGCGCGTAACTTTGCTCTTTGTAAATTGGCTCCCGTTAAACTCGCACCTGTTAAATTGGCTTGAGACAAATCGGCATCGCTTAAGTCTGCGCCCGATAAGTCTGCACCCGCAAGGTAAGCATAAGTGAGTTCTTTCAGTTTTCCCCGTCGAATAGCACTTAGGTCAAGATTCATAACATTTCAATCAACATTCAATAAAGAGTTCAGAAGTTCAAGGAGTTTGAGAAGTTCGAGAAGTTCAGAGGTTCTAAACTCTTTATTCCTGTCACTCCTAAACTTCTTAATTGATCAAACTTCAACTATTTGATTTAATCTGATCCAAAGGAGAGCTGTCCTCTAACCAGACATTGGGGAGTTGAGCAGGTCGATCCGGTAACTGCATTAAACCAATTTCTGAGAGTCGCACCACGGTACTGAGTGACTCAACTAACTGAGGATCAAAGCGAGTTCCGCTCAATTTTTGGCATTTTTCTAGGGCTTCAGACAAACTCAACGCCGGACGATTTCCCCGAGGTTGAATCCATTCTTGGAAGTAAGAAACTAATCCTAAAATTCGCGCTTTGATATTAATTTCTTCCCCCTGTTGACCATCTGGTTTACCGCTACCATCCCAATGTTCGAGTTGATGAGCCACAACATCCTTAATGATCGCAATTTCGGGCATCGCCTCTAATAGTCTTGCTCCAATTACGGCTCGTTCTTTCCAGAAGGCGAGAGTTGCATCGTCCATTTCTTCTGGGCTTTGAGTAAAGACTTCTAGGGGTGCAGAGGCTAAACCAATGCGATGCAGTAACCCCGCCAGGCGTAAACGCCTTAACCTCACCGTGGGTAAATCTAATAGTTGACCTATGGTTTCGCACAAAGCGGAGACTTGCAGGGAAGCAAAGGGGTTGTCTTTGTCTCGTTCATCGACTCGTTGGGCCATGCGGAGAAAAGCCTGTAATTTATTGGCATTAATATTACGGCTGACTCGCTTGGCTTGGCCTTCAAGTTCTCGCAGTTCACGGGCTTGGCGGTTGACGGCGATCAGTTCTTGCTGGGAGGTTTGCAAATAAGTCACTATCCGGGAAACTACCCCGGTCAAGTCGGGAACCGCCGGACAGGTGGTTTTGAGAATATCTTGGTGCTGCTGCTGGAGTCGGCCAGCCAACTCCGGGTTGTAAGGCCCGATGCGCTCGATTAAGATTTCCGCCGACTTGCGAACCAATTCGCAGTCAAACGTCCACAACCCGTAAAATTTCCGCTCGGTATCGTCCTTCGGTTTTCCCTGGGGGAGATATTCTTCCTCCGAGAGTTCGTGACACAACACCATCGCCGTGTAACCCGGCGCCAGAATGATCAAATTCCATTCTTCCACCAAGCTATCGCTATCTTCCAAGTTGATCAAAGAGACGTTTTCCAACTGTCCCGTGCGATGGTTGATAAATCCACTATCCGGTTTGGCGGCGATCGCAACATGACGGCAACACGGAGCAATATCATAGTAACGTTCAGCTTCTTGTAGATACCACTTTCCTTCTTGAAATGTGACTAAAACAAGGGGTTGTTGGCTGGGTTCAGGAGTAGAGGTTTGTAAAATGTGGTCTTCTAAGGCATGGCACAGCGACACTAAGGTGTTTTTATAGTAAACTCCAAAGCTTGAAGGCAGTTGACCATTAGGCTGTGCTGTTTTGAGTTGATGTAATGTGGATTCTGGATTCATATCGACAGGCAATCCTGACTGTTCTTTAAATCTTAACTTAAACTGTGGAAAGCCCGACATCTCGAATGGTACGCTCCGTTGTCGGAGGAGAACCATTCAGGGTAGGCATAGATTCTTCACCTAAAATTGATCCCAGATTGTCAGATCGGGTTTTGTAAATCTGCAATCTCAATCAAGTTCAGAGACTCCGCTCCAAAATTGTGCCATAGTGAGCGGCTAAAATACCATCTTAAGATGGTTTGAGCAGATCATCGCACAAAAAACACGACGATCAGATGAGATTGCCGTGTCTTGGGGGGGTTGTTTTTCGGGTGGTTTCCCTGATTCAAGATTCACCAACTGAAGTCAACCCTAAGCCATAACAGATTGTTCGGTTCGAGCAAAAATCATCCGTCCCGCCGAAGTTTGTAAAGAACTGGTGACAATCACTCTGACCTGATCACCGACATAATCACTTCCGGCTTCTACAACAACCATTGTGCCATCTTCGAGGTAGCCAATGCCTTGGGAGGGTTCTTTTCCTTCTTTGCGAATTTTTAAGTCTAGACCATCTCCGGGTAAGTAGTTGGGGCGTAACGCTTGAGTTAAGTCGTTAATGTTCAATACCGAGATTTGCTGCACAGTTGCCACTTGAGACAAGTTATAGTCATTGGTGAGCAAGGTAGCATTGATATCTAGAGCGAGTCGCACCAATTTAGCATCAACAGTTTGTACATCTTCGTAGTCTGCTGAATGAATCTGAATGCGATCAGGATAATTTTCTCGAATTTGATTTAAGATTTCTAATCCTCGGCGTCCACGCGCTCGCTTTTGGTCATTGGCTGCATCTGCCACCAGTTGCAACTCTTGTAAAATGAAGCCCGGGACTAAGATTTGTCCTTCGAGAAAGCCCGTTTCTAACAACTTCTCTACTCGACCGTCAATAATACAACTCGTATCGAGAATTTTGCTGGAAGCTGGTTTGAGTGTACCTTCAGCGATGAGCATACTTTCTAGACTGTTGGGGTTCAGCAGTCGTAAAAAAGCTCGTCCGTGGGTATCGGCTAGATTTACTCCGGTAAACCCTAACATTACACTGAACAATACAGCGACTAACGGCTTGATAAAGCCAAATTCTCTCGGAATTGGCAACAGAAATAAGGGTGCTAGCATCAGGTTCGCCACTAATAGCCCAATGACTAAGCCAATGGCACGAGTCAGCAGTACGTCAATAGGCATCTGTCGGACTTGCTCTTCGAGTCGGCGATAGGTGGTTTGAACCACTAAGCCTAGCACTCCTCCGATGAGGGCCGTGAATGCAGCCGTAACTGATCGCAGTCCCTCGATATTGGTGACTTGCTCCAGTACATTGTAAGGAAGCAGTTCAATACCATAGAAGCCCATTCCTGCGCCCGCTAGGATGAATAGAATGATAATGATTGCATCTAGCATTGCTTTAGGCTAATGGAATTGGATAGGGAAATCCCTATGGGAATTTCCACAGGTTTTCGTTCTATTATATCGTTCCATCAAACTTTACTGTTTTCGTGATCGTCTTTCGGTAAACCCTACAATTTTTTTAGGATGATCAGACTATTTTTTTTGATCAATCGGCTGTAGCACCAATCCTTTTGAGGATCGTGACTGAGCTTGAATCAGATTATCCCACAATGGGTTTAAGTTTGAGGATAATAGATTGAGTGAAATTTTGTTAATACGAGCCACACAACATTCTTGAGATGGTAAACTCCCCAATTTTCTCAATTCCAACCTCAGCTTATCTTCATATTCCCTTTTGTCGTCGTCGATGCTACTACTGTGATTTTGCGGTGTCTGTTGTCGGCGATCGCAAACGGGGTGAAAATTCGACTTGGATACAACAGTATGTCGATGTGTTGTGTGAGGAAATTACTCAAGCCCCTGTCGAAGATCAGCCTCTAGAAACGATTTTTTTTGGCGGGGGAACCCCTTCGCTGTTATCGGTGAGTCAGTTGGGTCAAATTCTTGATAGACTTGAGCAACGTTTTGGGATTGACGCTCAGGCTGAAATCTCGATGGAAATGGACCCTGACACGTTTGATCTTCATCGGTTACAAGGATTTATCAATTTAGGGATCAATCGAGTTAGTTTGGGTGTACAAGCCTTTCAAGATGAACTTTTACAAGCCTGTGGGCGATCGCATACGGTAGCTGATGTTTGGAAGGCTATTGATTTAATTCACGCTGTCGGAGTTTCTAATTATAGTCTGGATCTGATTTCGGGTTTACCCCATCAAACTCTAGAACTTTGGCAACAGTCTGTAGAGCAGGTTTTAACCCTCAATCCTCCTCATATTTCCCATTATGATCTAATTGTCGAACCTAAAACGGTCTTTGGACGATATTATTCTCCGGGAGAGTCACCGCTACCGACGGATGAAAGCACAACGGCGATGTATCGTTGGGCGCAAAAAATCCTCACTCAAGCGGGTTATACTCACTATGAAATCTCGAATTATGCCCAACCGGGTATGCAGTGTCGCCATAATTTAGTGTACTGGCATTGTCAGCCCTACTACGGGTTTGGAATGGGGGCTGCGAGTTATTTACAGGGATATCGCCTCACTCGCCCTCGACAGACTCAACTTTATCATCAGTGGGTACACTCTGAAGATCAAATGCAAAATGCCGAATGGGTTAATCGTGCTTGTGATCAGTTACTTGAAAGGCTAATGTTGGGGCTGCGATTGTCTGAAGGACTGAATTTAAGGAGTTTGAGTCAACAATTTGGACAACAAACGGTTAAAGATATTCTCCATTGCTTGCATCCCTACCAAGAACAAGGATGGGTGGAAGTTGTAGCGAGGGATGGGGAGGCTGATATGACGATTTCTGGATCTCTGAGATTAACTGATCCAGAAGGCTTCTTATTTTCCAATACAATTTTAGCCAG
>JGI12048J13642_10429624_pt1 | contig 9990 bp, 7 predicted proteins | sample ElkSlonscriptome_16_FD_13642 | JGI IMG/M metagenome (IMG submission 13642)
GGCCACTTCAGCCACAGGCAAAATTAACAACACTCTCAAGGGCCGACAAATGAAATTTGATGTAAAGAATAAGACCGTTTTGGTGACCGGCGCGAACCGCGGTATTGGAAAGGCGATTTTGGAAGAGGCTTTGCAACGTGGCGCGTCGAAAGTCTACGCAGCCGTACGAAACCTCGATTCCGCCGAACCGCTCGTTGCTGAGCACGGTGATCGCGTCGTTCCCGTTCGTCTCGATTTGGACGACCCCGATTCGATCGCGGCGGCAGCGGAAACAGCGACCGATGTCGATGTCGTCGTCAATAACGCTGGTGTATTGACGCAAAGCACCGCTTTGGACCCTGGTGCGATCGATGCCTTGCAGTTTGAAATCAACGCGAACGTTTACGGATTGATGCGAGTCGCGCAAGCTTTCGCTCCGGTACTGAAAAACAATGGCGGAGGTGCTCTCGTTCAGCTGAACAGCGTTGTGTCGGTCAAGACTTTTGCTGAGATGGCGACGTATTGCGCATCCAAGGCAGCGAGTTACGCAATCACACAGGGCCTACGAGATTCGCTACAAGAACAGGGCACTCTAGTCGTCAGTGTGCACCCCGGGCCGATTCAAACCGATATGGGAGCGGCAGCAGGCTTTGCCGATATCGCCGTATCACCTTCACTTGTCGCGACTGCCACCTTCGATGCCATGGCCGAAGGTCTTTTTCACGTTTGGCCGGATCCAATGGCACAGCAGATAGGCGGTGCGTATCATAGCTTCGCGGAGAACGTCATTGAATCAAACATGGAAGAAAACTCTTAGAAAGTTCATGGCTTGAGCAAGACAAGCAACGTACCCGGTTAAGACAAGACAATGCGTTATTAATCTCACACTCTTTGGAAACGCCGTCGTGAATGTTTGGATCATTCTTCTGCTGGCCGGATTGCTCGAAATTGGCTGGGCAATCGGCTTGAAGTACAGTGATGCCTTTACCAATTTTTGGCCGAGTGTTTGGACGGTGTTGGCATATATCGCCAGTATCGGATTGCTTGCGATTGCCGTCCGCCAGATCCCGATCGGAACCGCCTATCCAGTATGGATGGGGATTGGAGCACTCGGTACGGCGGTTTTCGGAATCGTGTTTTTGGGCGAATCGACATCCATTTGGCGATTGATGTTTTTGATCTTGCTGATCATCTCGCTGGCCGGACTAAAATGGTCATCCGAAGTTTAGTATGATTTCTCGTTAAACCGCGTGCCCAGCGGGCCGCGCGTCTAACACGGAAAAAATCGCGGGGCGTTGCTCACGCGGTTTAACGAAGAAGAATGCTTCCCATTGCTATTTCGCAACCACTAACACTCGAGAATGAAATGTACTTCATGAATAAAGTAAACCAAACGACCGCTCACCGGTCGGTGATTCTAGTTCGCTTCATGGTCTGATTCGTGTTTTTATCCGAAGGACTTCAAAAGTTTCTATTTCCTGACGTTCGCGGAACGGGTCGATTCGAGAAGATTGGGCTGCCTGAGCCGCATCAATGCGGATTCATCCGCATTGATACTCAACTGATAGGTAGAAAGAACGGTTCTGCTATTTCTCATTTCTTCTTCAACGTGATGGACATGCCGCCGCGTACAACCGTTTCCAAGTTAGGGTCGGTGGTAATCGCTTCGATGAATGGCGGATGAGCCATCCGCGGGTTGATGTTGTGAGCCAAGATCAAACCACCTGGTCGCAGCATCGGCATCAGCGTGTTCAAGTAATCGATGTAGCCTTCCTTGTCCGCGTCCAAAAATACCATGTCGATGGTGCCCGTCATATCTTTCAGCTTTTGGTGGGCGTCACCTTCGACGATGGTGATCACGTCGGACAATCCCGCTCGCTCGAAGTTGTCGCGGGCCTTTGCTGCGCGGTCCGCATCGATCTCATAGGTCGTCAGGTGTCCGCCTGTTTCTTTCAGTCCCAAGCCGATCCAGATTCCCGAGATACCCGTGGAGGTCCCCAGTTCGACCACCTTCTTTGCTCCGATCGATTGAGCCATGATCCGCAGCAACCGTCCATCATGTTCCGGAACATTTCTGAAAGGTTGATTCGCGTTAATGTTGTCGAGGACCTGGAGTGCCTGCTTCTCAAACTCATCCAATGGCACGGGCGACTTTTCAAGTTCGACGTCTCCCGGTGATCGGTCACCACGTGGCGTGGGTCCAGGTCCCCTTCGCTGAGCATTAGCGGTCGTTGTTAAGCAAAGCACGACGACAGCGGCAAACAAACAGGCGGTAGATTGAATAAATGTTCTCATCGGTCTCGCAATTCCAAAAAGGGGGGAGTTTACTGAGTCAGTTGCAGCGAGCTACCAAACCCGCCTCTCTATTCTAAGCGAAGACATCAACACCTCATCAAGTGGGACGATCCGAGGACCGAAAGGTCAGAAGACAGCGATTTCAGCGACGCTTACCGTTTGCCCCGCAAATGGCTCGGTAATCACAAATCGGAGAAACTGAGTCGTTTGTGAGTTATTGAAGAAAACCGATTGCAAGTCGGCACGGTTGGAAAAAACACCTTCCGCGATTTCTCGCCAGCTATTTGCATCGTCACTGACTAGAATCCGATACGATTTGACTCGCGTATTGTTGTTGCCCCGGAGCCTCGGTTGATACCGAATACCGCTAATTGTGGTTGGCTTGCCGAGATCCAACGTTAGCGACTGTGGCATTTTGTAGTCCGAACCGGTCCAGGATGAATGCCAGAATGTTTCGGGATTGTTATCGAATGCTAATGCAATCTCGTATCCATTGGCCGTGGAACTGGCGTAACTTCGTTCGACTAGCCCAGGATCCACGGGAACAATCACTTGCTCAAACAGCTCGGCGTCAAGTGGCGTTTGCGGTTCAAAGTCGTCGGATGCCATATAGCTCAGCAGACTTCGCCGTAGCTGAGTCGCCGCCGGACGTGATTCAAGATCGTCGCCGATGTTGATCGCACAAAACAGCAGCTTCCCGTTACCCACTTTGCCTTCGAAGATCAAACCAAGGCGTCGAGGGCGATTCCAATCGTCGATAGGTTCGACCATCGGGCGAAGCTCCTTCGGAAACGATGCCAGTTCGACAGGCTTTGAATTTTCCATCAAGTCGTACCACTGCCAATCGGTAAAACACTCGGTAGGGAATGCGGCCAGTGCGGGATGATCTGCATCGACGTAAGCTCCGATCGTGTGAACTCGCGCATTGCGAAACATGACACGGGTCCAGTAAATTGGACTAAATGCGCCCGCGGTATTTCCTTTGATCCACGCGGGTGGCGGTGTCAACAAGACGGAACCTCCGTTTTCCAAATGCTGGCGTACTTGATCGTCGATTTGATCGGCGATGATCGTTTTCTCATCGAGCTCATTGTTTGTCGTTTTCGACGCAGCGGGATAGATCCACACCGGCCATTGGTTCACAAACCGTGTCCCCTTTACGGCGACTGTCAATGTCGCTTGAGTCGGCTCGGCACATGCTTGCAAACTCGGCGCGATCCTGCCAACGGTCGTTACCGTCCCAGTCGGTAAGTCCGCCGACAAGACGCCTTCACCGAGTGTTTTCGTCGGCGTTGATAGAGTCCATGAGATGGAAGCTGAGGTGATCTCGCTCGGGCCGTAGTGGGCAACCTGAATCGTGGTATCGAGCAGTTGATCGTTTGGAACGACGTAGGACTTAAATCTTGCCAATGGCACGGTCGAGTCACAAAACGAGCGAAACTCATCGGCGGTACAGTATCCCTTGGAATCCCAAAATGGATCGAGAATTCCAACGGGCGCGTAACCTTGCCCAGGAAAATCTCGCAAATCCAACAATTGGAAGCCCGCACAATCGGCAGCTTTCAGTGACGCTTCCACGGTCGCTTTGTACAAGCTGACCTGCAGCTTCCCGGTCGCTCGGAAATAGTCGTCGTAGCGATCCCAAACGCCCGCTTGTTTCATCAAGTCACGGTAGACCTCCAAATAATAGGGGTGCAAACTACCGGTATACTTCGATTCTTCGGCCATGTTTGGCCACGTCGACCATTGGCCGTCTTCGTGCGTGATCGTTGGTTGTTCCTGTTCAGAGAAGTAATCGTTCGGATCGTAGTCGGTGTTGTTGGATGACAGGTCGGCTCCGGGAGATCTGCGGTTACTAAACTTGACACCCTTCACGTTGAAGTCACAAAGTTTGCTAAAGCACCCCCTGACGTTGTCCGTATAGATTCGTCGCGGATCGGTTTTCTGAAACAAGCCAATCGTTTCGTCGGCGTACTCCATACTACCGTTGGAACATTCGTTGCCGATTGCCATCATCGCGAAACTGGGGTGATTTCCATAATGCAAAAAACAACGCTTGGCCTCCTCTTTGATCCAATCGTCGATCGCTGCTCCCGCCCCGAACTTGACCCACATCAACGACTCGGGTTGTAGGTAAATGCCCATTTCGTCAGCGGCCTCGTAAGCAGCATTCGGCGGTGTCCACGAGTGATAGCGTACATGATTGAGTCCATGGTCTTTGACGATTTTGAAAACACGGTTCCAGCTCTCTCGATCCATCGGCGGGTATCCGGTTTGGGGCCAGAGGCAACAGTCGAGCGTTCCTCGCAGGAAGACCTTGCGTCCATTCACCATGATCCGGTTGCCACTGCGTTCGATGCTCCGGATTCCGAAAGTCGTTGATTGCTTGTGAGGCAACCCATTGGACTCACTGGTTTGATCGGCGATTGTGAGCTTCGATTCCAATTGGAAAACGGCTGGATCAAACTCGTTCCAAAGCGGGGCTTCATTGCCTAACGGGTAATCGACTTCAATGGTCTGATTCGACTGCGCAGGCAACGTCGTCGTCAAGACACCGGGCGCAGCAACATAATCCTTTCCAACCACCGTTTTCGCTTGGTAGGCAAGTTCGACGTTCGCCGGATCGTTAGTCAAATTGCGAAGCGAGAATCTCAGTTTCGCTGTTTTGTTTCGATAATCGGTCGCATCGACTCGAACTTGTTGAATATGAATAGGAGGCGAACAGACGAGTTCCATTTCCCCAATGATGCCATTCCAATTACTTTGGGTGTGGTCCGAGATGGAGTGCCCCCCAGCACCGATGTCTATCTCTTTGATGCGATTGTCGATGCGAAGCGTCAAGCGATGCGTACCGGGCGTCAAGATCTTCGACAGATCGTAAACGTGGGGCGTGCCGATACCGTTCTCCATCCCTACCAACGTTTCGTCCACCCACAATTTGGATTCCCAATGAACGCGCTGGAGCATCAATTTAATGGCGTTCGCCCCCCACGACTGGGGAACTTCGACTTCTTTTTGATACCAAGCGGGCCCCACGTATAGACGATCGGGCGTCCACCAAAACGGGTGTCGGAACTTGCCACCTTTTTCCAAAAACGGTTTAAAGTGGGGCAACGCCTCGAGCTTTTGGAGATAACTTCCATTGACCGTCCAATCCGACTTCTTCGAAGGAATTTCTCCGTAGCCCTGTTCTTGGCAACTGCCGGGAAGCTCGAGTTGATCGGGAAGCGGTGAGAAAAACCAATTCGCAGCGACTCCTTCATCATTCGGATCGAGTTTGAATTGCCAATCGCCCGACAAATCGATCGAATCATCGGCCGCGACATGAGTAGAGAAAATGGAAACGAGAATCGAGCCAAAAACCAAACGGGCGAAAATTCTGGGAAGAAACGATTTCTTAACCATTCGCTCGGCGTGGCTGAAAAAGATAGCGGTCGATTGAGTCATTTTTTTGGGGTGGGTTCGGGGGCGGGTAAGCGAAAAGGGTTGATTTCGTTATCTTAAGGCCGATACGATGGAGATTCATTCACGATTTGCGTCATTCGCTTTCGTTTTTGCGTCATTCGTTTTTCCGCACTCTGCGCGATTGAATCCAAGTGTTTCGCCTTTTTCTTTGCAAGACAACATGAATCACCCCATCGATTTCGTCTACTTTGACCTAGGCAACATCATCGTTTCCTTTGACCCTAAAGTCGCGATTGCCAATTTGGTCGGGCGTTTTGGCCTTGATGGCGAGCATGCCAGAACTTGTTTGTATGAGAGCGGATATCAAGAAGAATACGAAAAGGGTCGGTTGACCTGCGACCAATTCGCCGAGGCTGTTCGTAAACAGATTGGGATACACCCATCGCAAATGTCGAATCGTGATCTGCTGGACGCCAGTTGTGATATGTTTACACCGATCGAATCGATGGCGGAGACGGTCGCCAAGGTCGCCAAGAAAGGGACTCGCTATGGAGTGCTCTCCAATACCTGCGTGTCTCATTGGGATTGGATTGCCAACCGAACCTGGCAAGTCTCTCAAATCGCTTGGCCGCATCGAATTGTCAGTTACGAAGTGGGAGCGATGAAACCCGATCCACGTATCTACGCCGCGGCGGAAACGTTGGCTGGGGTCGAACCAACCCGGATTCTGTTTCTCGATGATAAACAAGAAAATATCGATGCCGCCGTTCAAAGAGGCTGGAATGCCGTACAATGTTTCGGAGGCGAATCCGCCGAACAGGTGCTGAAAGCTTTTGGCGTCATTGACTAACGCATCCAAACCGAATCCGCACTCGTTATACCATTGTCGTCCCGAGTTTCCATCCATTTGATCATCCATTCAATATCCATGACATCACCCGCCCAAGTTCCGTCGACACCACTTCTTCCGATTTCGCCGCGTCCGGTGGCGGTCATCGACATTGGTGCCACGAGCATTCGGATGGCAATCGCCGAAATCCATGCCGATGGCGAAGTCAGAACGCTCGACACGCTGGTACAACCTGCTGATTTGGGTCGTGAAGTATTCGCCGTTCGGAGATTGTCACGAAAGAGTATCGAGCGGGCGGCAGCGATCCTAAAGCAGTACCAGCGGGTGCTGCGGGAATATGGGATCACGCCAGGACCCGATTTGCGAATCGTTGCGACCACGGCAGTCCGCGAAGCGATGAACCGGGTCGCATTTACCGACCGAGTCTTCATCGTCACTGGCTTGAGTATTGAACCGATCGACGAAGCCGAAGTCAGCCGAATTACCTACATGGGCATCGCTCCTCAATTGCGAGGCGAGCCGGAATTGGCCGACGGGCGGTCGGTGGTTGTCGAAATAGGGGGTGGTAACACCGAGGTGTTGGTGATTCGCAGCGGAAACGTCATGCACAGCCAATCCTATCGACTCGGTTCGCTGCGATTGTTGCAACAGATTGAGTCGGCACGTGTGCTGCCCAATCGCCGTCGCAGTTTTATCGAAAGTCACGTTCGTCGGGCGCTCGACAACATCGTCGGCGACGTTTCCGAACATCCGACAAATCGGATCGTTGCTTTCGGGGGTGACATTCGATTCGCCGCCCATCGTTTACTCGACGATTGGGATGGAACGTCGCTGACGCCGCTATCGACCGAAAAGCTAGCTGACTTTACCAACGAGGTTCTGAAGCTCGATGAAGACACGATCGTCAAACGGTTCGGAGCCAGTTTTATTGAAGCGGAAACGCTCGGCCCCGCGCTGTTGGCCTACACGATGCTTGCTCAAGCGTTCAAGCAACCCTTTCTCTATATTTGCGACACCAACCTGCGGGATGGTCTGCTTCATGATATGGCGGTCGGTGGAAGTTGGACGGATGAATTTCGCAACCAAATTATTCGATCCGCATTGGGTTTGGGGCGTCGTTTCGATTTTGACGAGTCGCACGCTCGAAATGTTGCCGAATTATCGCGAAAATTGTTCCTGCAACTCGATCGAGAGCATCAGCTTGATTATCGTCAAGAAGTGCTACTATATGCTGCCGCATTGCTGCACGAAATCGGCTTGATGATCAATGTGCGAAGTAATCACAAACATGCGTTGTACGTGATTCGAAATAGCGAGATCTTTGGCTTGTCTCGATCGGAATTACTTCAGGTTGGTTTGGTGGCTCGTTACTACCGGCGAGCGTATCCTCAGCCCTCGCACGAAGGTTACGGATCGCTCGGACGTGAACATCGTGTAACGGTCGCGAAATTGGCCGCCATTTTGCGTCTAGCGATCGCGCTCGATGATACGCGAAGTGGACGTATTCAAACGATTGAATGCGTCCGCGAATCGAAACAATTGGTGATTCAAGTCCCTGGGGTCGAAGACGTTTCGCTCGAACAAGTAGCGCTGCGGCAGAACGCGGGATTGTTTCGTGATGTGTTCGGTATGCCTGTCTTACTTCGAGCCGGAAGGTGAGTTTGATGATGTCTTTGTTTCGACCGTTTCTTGTCGTTTGCTGCTTAGGGAGTCTTTGCTTGACTTTTCTGTTCAAATCCGCTCAAGCCAATGCGGACGACTTGTACGCGATGGCACGCGAGCAATTGGTCCGCGACCGGATTGCCACCGCCGGGGTGACGGACGAGCGGGTGCTGCGATCGATGCGGACAACTCCGAGGCATGAGTTTGTACCCCATAGCCAGCGAACGCGTGCTTACTTAGACATGGCCTTGCCGATCGGTGATTCACAAACGATCAGCAGCCCGTTCATCGTGGCAATGATGACCCAGGCGATCGAGCCAAAAGAGACCGACATTGTTTTGGAAATTGGAACCGGAAGTGGCTATCAAGCGGCCATTTTGAGCCCGTTGGTCAAGCACGTCTATTCGATCGAAATTGTCGAGGAACTGGGGCGACGTGCGGCGCAAGATCTGGAGCGACTCGGTTACGAAAACGTGTCGACACGCGTCGGCGATGGTTTTTTGGGCTGGAAAGACGCTGCCCCTTTTGACAAGATTATCGTCACCTGTAGCCCCGAAAAGGTTCCTGAACCCTTAGTCGAACAGCTTCGCGAAGGAGGCATGATGGTTATTCCTGTCGGCCGGCGGTATCAGCAAACGCTCTATTTGATGACCAAAAAGGATGGCAAACTTATTCGCAAAACGCTTCGTCCGACCTTGTTTGTGCCCATGACTGGCGAAGCGGAAGAAGAACGAGTAGTGCAACCCGACGCCGCAAATCCAGTCGTCGTCAATGGTAACTTCGAGACGTTTCCCGAAGAGAATGATTCCGAAATAGTCGATTTTGTGCCGGGTTGGTATTACGGACGCCAATTAGAACACGTCAAGGTCGATACGATTTCGACTAGCTCTTCGACAGAAAACACGAGCATTGATCGCTCGAACCGCAGTCGATCGCGAGGCTTCGTTCGCTTTGAAAATGAAACGCCCAACCTTAGCTCGCATCTGTTACAGGGCATTCCGATCGACGGACGCGAAGTGTCCATGATAAAACTCAGCGGAAAAATTCAAATCAAGAATGTCATTGCCGGGCCTGAACCTGACACGCTGCCGATGATCGCGATCAGCCTCTACGACGAGCAACGAAGAGATCTGGGAACCTTTTGGATCGGTCCCTACAAAGGGACGCGGTCTTGGCGAGAAGTGAGCCGAATGGTGCGAATTCCTGTACAAACACGCGAAGCCATTCTACGAATCGGCCTGTTCGGAGCCACAGGACAAGCCGACTTCGATGATATTTCTATCCAAAAGGTCGATTAATCCCTTTGTCTACCCGACTTGGTGTTATCCCATGCCGCAGCCGTCCTAATCTGCAAAGTTTGCCCAGACTGCTTGTCTGGCGTAGACTAGCCGCTATTCTACTTCCTAGCGGTATTGGATTGGCTATGATTGCCAGCAATAGCGTTGTCAAAAAGGAAACCTAGTGCTTTTCATCAAATGATAATCGAAGGCCGTGCCCTCAAAAATCATGAACGGCGAAGCTCTAGCACACACTTAGTAACAAGAAAATCGGATTGACGGAGGATCTTCAACTGTGAAAAAATGCATCAAGATTATTACGATTACCTCGGCCCTAGCCTGTATGGCAATCGCCCCGATAGCAGCACATGCTGGCGGTAGTTTTGGTAGCTACTATGGCGGTAGCTACGGTTCCGGCGGCGGTAGCTACGGTTCCAGTGGCGGTAGCTACGGTTCCGGCGGCGGCAGCTACGGTTCCGGCGGCGGCAGCTACGGTTCGCGTGGCGTTAGCTATGTGAGTTA